>Ga0207426_1000930_pt1 | contig 29211 bp, 24 predicted proteins | sample AraplaMF_Cvi_mMS_FD_184265 | JGI IMG/M metagenome (GOLD analysis project Ga0207426, IMG submission 184265) | Arabidopsis root microbial communities from the University of North Carolina, USA - plate scrape MF_Cvi_mMS (SPAdes) (version 2) | ecosystem: Host-associated > Plants > Roots > Endosphere... | reverse complement strand
AGATCCTGATCGTTCGTTTTTTGGTTTGTTCCCGGAACGACAGGTGCTTCATGATAAACTTTGCGCAATTAATAGAAAAAAGCGCGCCAAAAACCACCCAGGCCCCGGTAGAGAAGGTGCACATTGCCCCGGCAAACACCAGCGGTTTAACAAACAGGGCTCTCCACCGGTCATTTTTCAGGTAGGTATCCACCAAAAAAAAATTAGTAGTAAGGAACCAGGAGAGATAGCTGGGTTCAAACATGAAAAAACATGCACGCCCTATCGTTCCGCTTTCAAAACGTTTAGGCGCAATATATCCTAACAGGGGATTGTAGTAATATTCATAAAATTCAAACCCGCCCAATCGCAAGAACTGATAGGGGAACAGGTGTAAATTGAAGCCTATAAAGGAAATGATAGATGCCAGGGAAGAAACGATCACCAGCGTAAACAAAAAAGCAGTGATGAACTGCATAAGGTAAGCAACCCTTTTTACGGCCATTAGCATGCTTACCGACAAGGCTATAAGCGACAGATTAAAAATGCTGGCAGAGGTAGATTGCGGGGAACTACGCCGCCATAAGAAAAGCAGCACCACCGCCAGGGGAAAGAAAAGTACAAAAAAATTAAACGCCTTTTTTTTCTTATAGGAGAATAAAAAAAAACATCCTGTTAAAAAAAGTAACGCAGGTATCCGTATAAAACTTGGAATAATTAAAGTAGAAGTAAATGGCTGGAAGCCAAATACGATGATCAGCAGAAAAAAAGATAATATTGCAGCTAACATGTATGTTCTACTTTAAAGATCCAAACTCAGGCGCCCATTTTCAGGGCGGCCTTTATCATAAAAAAAACAGATTTCAGGCGGATGCTGACATTATTGGCCCGCATTGATCTTTTATACTCGCTGATCGCCTGTTTGTAATCTGCCATCTGGTGATAAACTTTTGCCAGCTTGTAGGATCTCATACGTTCCGCATATTCCCGGTCCTTTTGACCCAGCAAAGGCAAATAAGGTTCAAATACCCTATGAATGCGGTTAATTTGCCGCAGATCATTGGTAGTTATATTTCCACCGCCGGTCCAGTAATTCCCGAGGCTTTCCGGAAGATAACGGAAACGGCAGCCCTGCGCCGCTAATCTAACCCACAGATCGTAATCCTCCACAGCAGCAAGCGCCTTATCTTCTGAAAAGCCATTTGCCTGCTGTAACAGGCTTTTTCTTACACAGGCCGTAGAAGTAAAAATAGCATTGCCATTCACTAACAGATCAATGAAGGCCGGGGTGCAGATCTGCCGCGTCCTCATTCTTTTTTTCCTGCCGGAAGCCAGCTCCATATCCAGATCATGGTACACCAGGTCCGTATCATTCAATAATGCCGCACATTTAGCCAGCTTATCCTTATACCAGCTATCATCAGAATCCAGGAAACAGATCCAATCTGCCTGTGCGGCTGCAATTCCCATGTTGCGGGGCCGGGCCGGCCCTCCCCAATTAGAAGCATAAATGTAATTTACGTTCAGCCCCTTATTTCTAAATGCTTCTATCACCGCTTTAGTATGGTCGGTAGACCCATCATCACACACGATCACCTCAAATGCTTTGCAGGTTTGCTGTTGTACGGACTCAAGACAAACCCTGAGCTTATCTGCCCTGTTAAAAGTGGGTATTACAATTGAAAATATGATCCTGCTGTTCTCCATTAGTCCGTTTTTTTTGCCAGCAACGAATCAAATAATCGATTATATAAATGCATAACAATTTGATTCTTATAATTATTCATGTACCTATCATAACCATTCTTACCCATTGTCTGCAAAAGGGTCCGGTTGCCTGCCAACCGGCCAATGGCCGCTGCCAGCTCGGTAGCATTGCCTGCAGATACAATATAACCATTATGTTCATTCACGATCTGCTCCGGAATACCGGCTATGTTTGTGCCTATAACCGGTTTAGCCAGCAGCATTGCTTCAATGATCACATAGGGAAAATCCTCGTTGGCTACAGAGGGACACAGGAACACATCAAAATCCTTCACATAGCTCAATATTCCTTCCCGGAAACCGGGCAGGAACACGGTATCTTCCAGGTTATATTCCTTTATTTTAGCCTCCAGTAAAGAACGTTGCTCCCCTTCTCCAAAAACAAATAATTTGAAAGCAGCCGCGTTTTGCTGTTTCAGCAGATGTACTGCATCCAGCAATACATGAAAACCTTTGCGGTAAGTTAGCAGCCCTACAGCACCCAATACAATTTCATCCTGCCTTACATTGAACTCTTGCCGCAGCCGGTTATTTAAAGTACCGGCTTTTTCTTCACTGGCCCGGGAAAGGGTATTAGGGATATTTACACATTTACCGGCGTTAAAATTCCTCATAGCCACTAATTGCCGGCCTGCTGCCTGAGAAGCGGTTATAAAAATACTGGTATGCCGGTTAATGAAATTATCCAGCGATTTATCAACAGGGCCTTTTTGCGGCGCTGCCATATTGTTTACATTAAAAATAACCTTTTGTATGCGGGCGGCGCGGGCACTGATCACTGCTATGCGGCAGCTTCTTGCGCCAGGGTAACCGCCGTTATTGATATAAAGAAGATCCGGCTGCACTTTACGGAATAGCCGGTACAATACCCAGCCATTATACAGATCATGCAGACCCACTTTTTGAAAAAAGAGGCTGGCCAGGTATCTGAAACGGGCATATGAAAACGGGAGCCGCTGTTGTTGCGCCTTTATCTCTGCTTTATAGCCCCACTGGCCGTAAGCAGATAATATACCGATGGGAGTGATATGGGTAAGATCTGTAAACTTTCTTTCTATCCCTGCCTTATATGTTTTGTTATAGGCGTAACAAAAATGTAGCCGGTATTTATCTTTTATCTCATCGGACTTTAATATATTCTCGATCACGTTCTCACTTCCACTAAATACAAAACAATCGCTGTAGATCAGAATTTTTTCCATTTCCTGCACACTATTTTATTACCCTTAAAGAAAAGATAAGGGAGCTTAAAGAAGAAAGATGAGATAATTTAAATATAGTTCCCATAATAAATCTTACAAGTATTAAGAGGTGCTTACTTTTTTGAAAATCTTTTTGAAAACAATATTATTCACGTATGTTTTAAATACGGGTGATGTCAGATAGTAGGTTACAACTCCAACCGCAGCAGCACCGGCCCCACAGGAAATAACGGAAAGCAAATTAAGCTTATTTTTTCCCAATGGTAAATAATCCCTCACATTATAAATTATAAGAATAAATAAAGTAACCGGTATAACGGCGGGTAATATGATCTGTTTCAGGAACTGCCACCAGGTTAATTTCAGGAACTGCATACTTAACCATATATATAACAGCCCATTGATCAAAAACACCACCAGCTTTGCATAAGAAAACGCTAAATAATCCAAACCGGGATACAGGGCTAATACGCCCAGCCAGAACAATACCGGTTGAATAGCTGCCAGCCAGTACAATGCCCGGATCTGCTGACGGGCTACTGTTAAAATGCCACAGGGGTAAGTAATAAATCCCAGAATGTTACTCAATACCAGCAGCCTTACAATTAGTACGCTATCTGTAAATTTATCGCCTACCCATGCATATACAAAAGGCTTGCTTAATAATGCCACTGACAGTACCGGAAATACAACCGCCGGCAACATTACACAAAGCACTGTCTTATAAAATTGTTTCAGCCCCTGCTCATCTTCATGCGCTATAAAATAATTGAACCGGGCTGTAAACGGATTGAAAAGCGTGCCGAAAATAGAACGGAAGAATGAAAGACAGGTTAGTCCAATTGCATAAAACGCCACCGCTTGTGCGCCCGAGAACCGGGCCACTGCATATACATCCAGCTCGTAATAAAGGATCCAGGAAATGGTTACAAACAGGGAGCTGAAGGCCAGCGCCTTGATCCGGTTATAGGTCTCCCGCGAAAAACGTACTGCCCGCAGGAACGTGATCAGTGAAATACCATATTTCTTTCCGGCCACATAAAATGCGTATAGTAATCCCAGCAATGCGATCAGCTGGCAAAAAAAGAAATATCCCACTATATCATAATTCCCGGTCCTGAAAAAGAAGAACACAGAGGTGATCTTAAGCAGGCTCACAACAATCAGTATCCGCTGAAAAACATAATCCTCCAGGCGTATACCAAACACTATCTGTGCGCCCCGCTGCAGCACTACACTAAAAGAGAAAACGGCGAGCGTAAGTAACAGATCACTTGCTATTTTTCTGGACACTATATCTGTGGCTCCTTTGATCAACCATTCCGGGTGAAGAGAGAAAAAAAACATGGTTAGTGCAAATAAGAGAACGAAAAAGGCCAGCACAAAAGAAACAAAACCGATCACCTTTATTTCCTCCTTCCTTTCCCCTCTTGCATAACATTCACTGGCATATTTATACCCTGCATTCATGAATCCAAGATCTGCATAGGAAAGGAATATTACTGCAGAAGCGCAAATGGAATAAATGCCATAAATAAGTGGCTGGGAAGATAAGCGGGGTATTACAATAAATATAGAAAACAGATTCAACAGAATGGACAGGATCTGCCAAAAGTATATTTTCAGATAATTTTTAGTATATGATTTTTGCATTCCCACCTCAAAGCTGGCTTAATGAATTTATAAAGATATTAACGGTCCTCTCCTGCTCACTTTCCCTGGATGTAAGAAAATTATATTTATAATGCTCGTATTTTTCCTGGTTGATCTTTAATTCGCCCAGCTGCTGCGCTTCAGCCGGAATATCGGTATCGGCGAAATGACCATCAATAAAATCATTAAAGAACTGCATCTGCTTCCGGTTAAACAGTTCTCCAACTTCCTTATTGTATAAAACAACAAGTGGTTTATTATATAATATCCCAAATGAAATAGAGGTGCTGTTATGGGTAAGCGCAAATTCTGAGAACTTCACTAATTCAGCAGTTTGGTACTTGAATACCTGCCGGCCCTTATAGGGATTATTACTATAATCTGCTTTGGGATGCGCTGCAATAACCACTTTGAGTTTAAATCTTTTTTCCAGCTCATCAAAGTAATTATTAAGCGAAGCAAAATATTTCTCCGGATCTATCTGCTTAAGCCCAAAAAGCTTAATATCCGGATGATAAGGGAGGCATTGATCAATAAAAACACAATAAGGTTCGGCGACCAGCGGTTCACGCATTGCTTCAAGACTTAGATACTTATCATAATCAAAGTAATTGATAGGAATGATCTGCGCAGTTTTCATATCCAGCTTGTTACCCGTACCAATGCCGAGTATACCATACCGGCCGGCTGAAAATATTACATCATACCGCTTCACTTTCCCCAATAATTTATGATAAAAAGCAAATTGGTTCTGTAAAAAGGCGACTAATCTTTTTACGCTCATATAGGATCCTATATTGGAAAAGATCCGCTGCAATAAATTTTTCTGCAGGGCAGGAGTGGGTATCATGCCCCTTCCAAAATAGCCCAACCGGATATTATATTTGGTAACGATCTTAAACAACCGCAGCACCTGGTAGTTAAATGTAACAATAGGTATAACAAGCGTATGTTGTGAAACGGATCTGATAATATTTTCAAATTCTGCAATGGAGGCAACCCGGATCACATATGCCGGGTACTCCTGTGATGCGGCAGCCGTACTTCTTCCATACATAATGCTCAGATCCACATAGGTTACCTTGTAACCATGCGCCATCAGCTCCCGCATGTAAAAATCCTCTTCCATTTTTTTTGTTAGCGGAAGGTAGGTGAAGAATAAAACATGATCTATCATCAACAATTATTTGTAATGACCACTATTTATGGCCATTGCTCTCTTTTTCAAGATTTTTTATCACCTTAGCCGGACAGCCTGCGGCTACTACTTTGGCCGGTATCGATTTTGTCACAACCGACCCCGCGCCTATTACACTGTTCTCTCCGATGGTTACGCCGGGCAACAACACCGCATTTGCGCCAATCCAGCAGCCTTTTTTTAATGTAACCGGGCTGGGTGGATAATGCCCCTGATCAATGATCGGAATATCAGGATTATCAAAATTGTGATTATTTATGTAAATGTGCACCCCGCTTCCTATCAGCACATCGTCTTCTATTATGATCCCTACCGGCAGGTTAGCGGCGGCGCCGTGCAGGTGGGTACCCGGCCTTATTACGACCCGTTTGCCTATTGATATTTTTGAACATCCTACTGCATATGCGCCGGGCCTGAATTCTGCTGTATCGTCAAAATGATAGAACTTTTTCTTACACAGCTTCAGCATGGTGCTTTTCAGGAAAAGCCGCCAGTGGGTTAATGGAATATCAGGTCCAATCCTATCTGCATTTTTCCAGAATCGTATTCTGCTCCGTAATTCCCCTAATAACATAAACCTAGTTTTTCAGGATGCATAAATATCAAATGGCAGTCCACCCTCCATCTATCACAAGATTATGACCGGTTATATAGGATGCATTTTCAGATAATAAAAAACATACGCCCTGGGCAATGTCTTCCGGTGTACCCATTCTACGCAAAGGTACTTTTGCTTCGTACCTTGTTACAAAGCTCTCCGGCTGATGGTCAAAGATACCTCCCGGTGAAACACAATTTACTCGTATGCCTTGCGGCCCATAGTAAGCGGCCAGGTATCTTGTTAAATTGATGAGCGCCCCCTTAATGGCTGAATAGGCCGCTGGCATGGTCATACTGGTTCCCTCATAAATTGAAAAATCGGGGCCTACCATTCCATAAATAGAAGACATATTTATTACTACGCCAGCCTGCTGTGGCTTCATCGCTTCCAAGATGGATTTACTGCAAAGGAAATATCCATTCAAATGCATATCAACATTCTTTTGCCATGATTCAAACGGAATGTCCTCCAGCTTATTCCCCCAGTCTTTTGTTCTGGGATATGCATTATTCACCCAGCCATCAATGCGGCCATATTTTTCCAGCAGTACTGCTATTCCCTCCTTTACGGACCGCTCATCCGTAATATCCATATGAAGCTTACCGTTATCCAGGTCATGCGCCGAAAAAATATCCGCACTAATAACCGTTGCACCATCCGCGACAGCCGCTGCTGTTATACTTTTACCCAACAAACCGGCGCCGCCGGTTATAACTATGATTTTATCGCTTAACATGCAGTTTCATTTAAACATAACCTTAGCACTTCCATGGCCTCATTTACATCATTCATCATACGCTTTTTTGCAAGTATACCGGCCGTAAAGTATTCCATTTGCTTTATATAGGTGTAAAACCTGTCTATATCATAGTGCATCAGCACCTTATTATTAAAGAGCACCTTATTCTCAATAAGATCTAACACATACTCTCCCTGATCGGTCAATATTTCCACCTGCCGCCTGGGTGTTCTCCGGTAATAGTTTAGAGAAATATTTACGCAATATTGTGGATATTCCCACAGGTAACCGGCATGATCCACGGCCTCAATGTGCAGATCAGATTTTGAAAAGAAGTGATGGCTTACTGACAGCGGTTTGCCAAAAAACCAGTAAATATAATCCAGCTCATGTGTCAGATCCAGGTGAACCCCGCCCCCCTTATCCGGCTGAGCGCTGTAAATATCCCTGAAGTTCTTTCCCGGCCGCCAGTCGGGCAAATAAGATCCGCAATAAACGTTCACTTCATTAATCACCTGCAAGGCCGGCAATACCTCCTCTTTAAAATAACGTATACAGGGGTGAAAACGTAGATTAAAACCTACATAGTTCAATATTTCCCGTTTATTTAGCTGCTCTACCAAGGTCAGCTCCTCAGGGCCAATTTTATGAAATAGCGGTTTCTCTATTAATAGTGGGATCCCAAGGGGTAAAAGTTGCGACACCGCAACGGTATGCTGATAAGTAGGGTTTGAAATTATTGCAAAATCAAAATTGCCGGTTGGCAGCGCTGACAGCGTTAAATTGGTTACACCCTCAATCTCATTCACAGAGAGCCCGGAACGGACTGCAAAAAGGGATATATCATCCCTGATCATTTTTAACGCGTGAATATGCTTTTGCGCAATAGAGCCCAACCCTACGATCAACCCCTTCATATCTCAAAATCCAGTTTATTGTTCTTTAATAAGAATTCCATAAACTCAAAATCAACCGGATGGTCCAGGTCAAAACAGGCATGTGGCATAACATATATTAAAGACCGGTCTGAAATAGCGGTAGCTATATGCGAGGTGAAAAATACCGGCCGGTAAATATAAAAAGAGGCATTTAACTCATATACAGCGGGGGCGGACTGCCGGGTTAAGAATTTGCCTTTTTTGGAAAGACCAAAGTAGCCATCCTCCTTTTGTTCCACCATATTGAAGTAAGGGTTCCTGTTGGCCACATTTACAGAAAAAATATTAAATGCTGCTTCATCTGCCTGCAGCTGTGCCAGGGCGGTGCTAAGGTCTGCTACTGTTCGCAGGGGGGACGTCACATCCAGGTCAATAATATAGTCGAACTGCCTACCCGTGCTCTTTTCTTCAAAAGTCAGCAGATCACCTATTACACCCAGCTTGCCGGCACTATCCGTTGCAAGGCTGGCAGGCCGCCTGTAGCTTGTTGACAGACCCTGCTCCTTTGCCGTTTGCAAAATATCCTCACTATCTGTAGATAAGCCAATATGCACAGTATGTCCGGATGCTGCCGCAAATTTTTCAGCTGTTTTAATGGAATAAGCGATCAACGGCAAACCATTTAACAACCGGATGTTTTTACCCGGTATCCCTTTTGAACCTCCTCTCGCGCAAATAGTAACTAATATATTCACATCTATAAATTTATATGCTTAATGTCGGCCTGCGCTTTTTCAAAGTCTTCATGGCGGCCTATATCCAGCCAATATCCTAAAAGGGGGTAATTGGTAAGCCGTTTCTTTTTCCCGATCACCTCCTGCATAAGATCCGTAGCATTATAATGTTTGTTCTTGGGGATCCAGCTCACTAATCCTTTTTCTATCAGGTATATGCCTCCGTTGGAATAATAGGTATAAGTTGGTTTTTCTATAAAGGATAGCACCTCATGATCCTGTGTTTCCAGAACGGCATATGGAACTTTTACCTGGTAAGGGACTGCTGCCACGGTCATATCCGATCCTTTTTCAAGGTGGGTCAGGTAAAAGTCTTCAAAGTCAATGTTTGTCAGCAGATCGGAATTCATCACTAATAAGGTGGCATGTGGCAGCTCATCTATGAGTGAAACCGCTCCAATTGTACCCAGCGGCTCATCCTCCCAGATATAGCGGATGTTGATCCCGTAAGCGCTTCCGTCTCCAAAATAATCTACCAGCTGCTGCCCAAGGTATTTTACGGAGATGTAAACATTCCGCACACCGTACAATCGCAGCCGTTCAATATTGTGCTCAATAATAGGTTTATCCCCTACCTTAAGCAGTGGTTTCGGTGTTTTTTCCGTAAATGGCCGTAAACGGCGCCCTTCTCCGCCGGCCATGATCAATGCATCTACCGGAAGTAAGGACCGCTGCAAGCGGAAATTAAGTATGTCTATGATCTGATGGTCGTCATTCAGGATCGGGATAATTTTATAATTCCGCACCTTATATTCATGGAAATCCTTCACACTATATTTATCCCTTTCAATATAAACCGGATTGGGTTGAATAAACTCTGTAAGCAGGTTATTAAAGTCCAGGCCTTTTATAAACCCGCGGCGTATATCACCATCTGTTAATGAACCTACCAGCTTTTCCCGGTCATCTATAACAAACAGGATTGCATCTGATCCTAAACTGTTCAATTTAGTCAGGGCGGCCCGTACATTCTCTTCTTTGCCTATAAGGTGTTTTCTAAACTCCATCAGTCTTTATCTAAGTATTGGATTAACTGAAAGCTCAAATTATATATTGAGATCATAAAACTGCTTCTTCAATAGTCCTTTATACTCCATCTTTTTCAGAACATCTATGATCTTTTCAGATGCATTTCCCACACCATATGGATTTTGTATGTTTTTAATGCTTGCTGCAAAAGCAGGACTTAAAGCAATATCAATAGCGGCGTTAATACTTTTCACATCCGGGTTACAATCAATTACACTTTCTGCCTTAATCCTTCCACGCTGCCGGTCCCCGATATTAACTGTTGGCTTTTTGAACGTTGGAACCTCCAGCAGGCCGCTGGACGAATTACCCACAACAGCGTCTACATGTTGTAAAGCGGAAAGATATCTTAACTGCCCTAAGGACGTAAAACCGATTGCCTGCTGCGGATACTTTTTAACAAATTCGTCAATCATCTGGTTAATGATCCGCCCATCGGTATCTGCATTGGCTTTCGTAAAGATCACTTTGGTATCCGGCAGCGCCTGTAACACCTCTAATAAAGACCGGAACTGCGTTTCAGCGGAATTAAATTCAAGGGTTACCGGGTGAAAGGTAACGAGCAGATTTTTCTTTCCCAGCTCAAATCCTATACTTTGCTCAAACTGCTCTTTATTCAGTAAAGAAAGCCTGTTAATACTCTCAATTCCCAGGGCGCCTACATTAAATACGGTACCGGGAGATTCACCCAGCTGGATGACCCGGTTCCGGAATGTTTCTGTTGCCGTAAAATGTAAATGGGACATTTTAGTAATAGAATGCCGGATAGATTCATCGATCACCCCTTCCGTTGCTTCACCGCCATGGCAATGTGCTATAGGAATACGGCATACCATTGCAGCAGCAGCAGCGGAAAAGATCTCAAACCGGTCGCCCAATAAAAATACCAGGTCCGGCTGCAATGCGGTAAAAGCATCTGCAAAACCTATCATTCCCAAACCCATGCTTTTAGTAATGCCTGCTGCGGAATCAGACGACAAAAGCATTTCTACTTTTTTATCAATTGAAAATCCATCCGCTTCAATTTGCCGGTAGGTTAATCCAAATTCCGGAGATAAATGCATGCCCGTTACCAGCAGCTGTAATGTAAATGCAGGATCCTCAGCAAGGCTTTTGATGGTCCAGTAAAGCAGCCCATACTCGGCCCTTGTGCCGGTAACTACACAGATCTTTCTGCTGCTCATAGTGAAATAATTTCATCTTCCTGAAAGTCGCGGGCCGCAGTTTGTCCTATCACCTTATCCCATTCCATGGGGCTGATACCGGTTCCCGGCCTTTTTACAGTCAGGTTTTCCTCTGCAAACACTTCGCCTTTAGCTATACTTCTTTTGGCCACAATGCTTTTACGTACAATTTTAATATTATTGCTTTCAGAAGTGGAGGGTTCTTTTATCTCGTTTCCCAATGCCTTATCAATATTACGAATGGCTTTCACCATACTTAATAGCTCATCCGGTTCCAGGGAAGCCTTATGGTCCGGGCCTTCCATATTCCGGTCCAGTGTAAAATGCTTTTCAATAACCGTAGCGCCTAATGCCGCTGCAGCTATTGATACTTCAATGCCCTGTGTATGGTCAGAATAACCAATGGCTACTCCTAATTCTTTTTGTATGGTAAGCATAGCCTGCAGGTTCACATCCTCCATTGGCGTGGGATATTCTGTATTACAATGTAATATGGTAATATGTTCCCTGGCCACTCCGCTCTTTACCAATACCTCTGCGGCTGCTTTAATTTCAGCCATATAGGACATGCCGGTTGACATGATAAGCCGTGGAAATGCAGCTGCCATTTTTCTTAAGTATGGCAGATTGGTAATTTCACCGGATGGAATTTTTCCCAGTGTAATACCAAGCTCCTGCAAAAGCGCTATACTGTCCAGGTCAAATGCTGTGGACAAGAATTGTATCCCTTTTTGACGGCAATAATCAATCAACTCTAAATGAGCGGCCTCATTCAGTTCCAGCTTACGCAGCATCTCTATCTGTGATTCACTTGTACCGGTGTTTTTTTCCTGGTAAGCTGCTTTTCCTGCCGATTTACTAGCAATTTTTTCCGCCTTGAATGTCTGAAACTTCACATAATCTGCTCCGGCATTTACAGCAGCATCTACCAGCTTTTTTGCATTTTCTAAACTACCATTATGATTCACTCCTGCTTCCGCTATAATGATCGTGTGCTTCATATTAATGTATTTTACGGCATGGGTTACCGGCATAAATGCCCGGGGTATTCAGGGATCTGTTTACCACAGCACCCGCACCTATAATAACGGCTTCGCCGATTGTTATTCCATTTACTAAAACGCTGTTACTTCCAACAAATGAGCCATTACCAATATTACATTCTCCATTTAATACTGCATTTGTGGATACATGCACATGATCACCTATCATACAGTCATGTTCCACATTTGCATTTGTATTAATTATACAATTATCGCCCACCCTGGCTGCTGCATTTATTTTTGCACCATGCATCACAATTGTACCGGCTCCTACGCTACTATGTTTTGATACCAGCGCATGAGCGGATATAACAGTTGCTAATTTTTTTTCAGCAATGATAAGCTGTTCAAAGATCCTTTTACGTATGCCGGCGTTTTTAATCTGCCCTATGGTAATTAAAAAATAATAGTCTTCAGCCGGGAAACGGTCCAGCTCTTCATCTGTGGCTATAATGCTGTAGCCGCCAATGTTGCCGCCTACTTTTTCCTTCACATCCAGTATGCCCGCAATCTCAAACTCACCTGCGGATTCAATTACATCAATACAGGATTTACAATGCCCGCCGCCACCTATCAGTATGAGCTTTTTTTTCCCCATTCTTTATTAATTAAATCTTACGCTGCTCGGCAGGTTCACCACTCTTTCCTCTAACCATTGTGCATTCTCCATCTTATCAGCCTGGCATCCGGCATACATCGGCAGCTTATTCATTAGCTGCCAGATGGGCCTTGTCATAACCTTTTGCGCATTGCTTTCCTGTAAAAATTCCTGCTGCTGCTGATGGTCAGGAAAAACAATGGTGTTTAACCAGTAATTGGCTTTTACATCCTTCATTTCCTGCACACAGGTAATGGGTGAGCCGTTAAAGAACTGTGCATACAAGCCTGCCAGCTCCCGCTTGTTCTCAATAAAAGCCGGCAGCTGCTCCAACTGTGCGCAGGCCAGCGCTGCATTCAAATTGGGCATACGATAATTATATCCCACCTCATCATGCACAAATTCCCAGGCATGTGGTACTTTGGCGGTGGTGGATATATGTTTGGCCCTTTGTGCAATGGCTTCATCATTCGTTACAATGGCGCCGCCGCCGCCGCAGGTTACCGTTTTATTGCCGTTAAAGCTAAAGGTGCCCAGTAGCCCAAAGGTGCCGGTATGCTTATTCTTATAATAACTGCCTAACGATTCTGCAGCATCTTCTATAACAGGGATATGATATGCCGTACATACCGCCATTATTTCTTCGATCTTAACCGGGAAACCAAAAGTATGCATGGGCACACAGGCTGCTATGCGCCTTCCGGTTTTTTTATTGATACACTGACCCTGATCATTTACAGTCGCAAATTCATCCAGGAAGGCCTTTAACGCAACCGGCGAAAGTCCCATCGTATCTTTATCCACATCCACAAATACAGGTATGCCTCCTGCATGTGTAATGGCATTTGCAGTGGCTACAAAAGTGAGCGGTTGTGTGATCACCTCATCATTATACTTTACGCCGGCCAGCACCATGGCCAGGTGTAATGCGGTAGTACCATTTACAGTAGCTATAACATAGCGGGCGCCGGTAATATCCGCCATCATTTTTTCAAACTGTGTTACATAGGCGCCTACTGAGGAAACAAAAGTGGAATCGATAGTATCTGCCAGGTATTTCTTTTCATTACCACCAAAATGCGGAACATGTAAAGGAATAAATCCTTCCGGCTGGTTAAATACCTTTCTTACAAACCCTATGATGTTATCTGGTTTCATATTATTGCCTGGCTTAAATATTGTAAATATCCGCTTTATACCCTTTGAGGTTTTCCGCTACTTTAAACCATTCTATGGTTTCCCTTAACCCCTCTTCAAGGCTATACTGCTGCTTCCAGTCAGTATGTGCAGTGATCTTTTCTTTTGAACCGTACAGGCGGAACACTTCACTCTTTTCCGGCCTTAAACGGGCTTCATCCTGAATGATCTTTGCTTCAGGATTGATCAATGTAATTAACTGGCTGGCCAGCGCGCCTACACTTATTTCCGATTGGGTGGCAATGTTACAGTCCTCACCGATCAACGCATCCGATTTAGCAATGGCTGCAAATCCCTTCACGGTATCTTTTACATATACCAGGTCACGGGTAGGGGTGGTATCCCCTAAATGAATATCCGTTTTACCCTTCAGCAGCTGCGTGATGATAGTTGGTATAACAGCCCTGGCAGACTGCCGGGGGCCAAAAGTATTAAACGGCCTTACAATAGTCAAAGGCAAATTAAAGCTCCGGTAAAATGATTCTGCGATACAATCCGCCCCTATTTTTGAAGCAGAGTATGGCGACTGCGGCTGCCGGGGATGTTTTTCATCTATGGGTATATAGGTAGCGGTACCATATACTTCTGAAGTGGAGGTGACCAGCACCCGTTCAATGTTAAGATCCTTTGCGGCCTGCACCACATTCAGGGTTCCTTTAACATTGGTATCTATATAGGAATCCGGGGAGTGATAGCTGAATGGTATAGCTATCAGGGCTGCCAGGTGAAATACTACATCCACACCTTTCATAGCAGTCCTTACCCCATTGGGATCACGGATATCTCCTGCAAACACTTCTATTTTTGATAGTGTTTCCCTGGAAAAAGTATCCATCCAGCCCCAGCTGTTGAAAGAGTTATAATATACAAAGGCCTTTATCTGGCATCCTTCTTCTAAAAGCTGCTCTACCAAATGACTGCCAATAAATCCATCGGCGCCTGTAACTAAAACTTTTTTATTCCTTAATTCCATTCAGATAATGACAATTACTGTTTATAATAGATGTAATACGTTCAGTCCTGTGTTTATTTACTTGCCAAAGCATTACGGATCACTCTCCTCGCCACCAGGAAGCCTAATATTAAAAAGCCGCCTACAAAGCCACCCAGGATCAAACCTTTTAGCTTTCCGAACTTCTCTTTTTTCAGGGGCAGTATAGGTGTATCTACCACCTGTACCACCGGTGTTTCCTGCGCCATAGCCATTTTGCTTAGCTCCAGGTTCTTTATCACTTCGGCATACATGGTTTGTAAAACCATTTTATCCCTTGCCTGCACTTCCGTACCTACACTCGCCACCTGCCGGGCAGGGTTTTGGTTTACATCCTGTGAGGCTGCCACCGAATAGGTTTTACGGTTTAATAATAGCTCCAGCGAATCGGCGGAGATCTGCAGCTTATCTACATTCACTTTGGAGCGCCCGATCTTAGTATCTATATAAAAGTTAGTAGCTTCTTTTACCAGCCTTTCCGTAAATGTTTTTGAGAAGATCTCATTTAAGCTGGTGCATTTTACACCTATGAAGGCGAGCTTTTTATCCACCTTGGCTATTTCCAGGTTCTGTTTCACCAGCGTTCCCTGTATAACATTTAAAATACTATCCTGCCGTAAGCTGAATTTTGTACGTTCAAGCCCTAACGGATAATGAAGTCCTTTCAGAGCCGGATTCTTTTCCCAGGCCTTATCCAGCTCATAGGCTTTAATGTAAAGGTCGGCCAGGCTTATTTGTTTATTTTCCCATTGCACCGGTGTTAGTAATGTCCGCTCTATCATCAACCGCGACTTCAGGAACTCGATCACATTATCACCCGCAAATACACCACTGCTGGATCCTCCTCCGAGGTCAATACCAAACTGGCTGGCTAAACCCATATAGGCCGATAGCGGATTGGTTTTCCCATCCTCCATCACAAACGTTAATTCGCCTACATAGTTCGGTTTTTTCATCAATGAGTAGGTAAGCCCTAATCCGGCGCCGGCCAATCCACAGATCACAATGATCACCCAATTTTTCAGGAAATATTTCCACCACCCATGTAGTTTCAATATCACATCATTCAGGGATATTTGATCTGACTGCTTATGTTGTACAATTTCCTCCATTATAGTGATGTATGCTTCTTGTTATCTTATAAGCGGGCATCTACCCACTCCCGGTCTAAAAATGCTTTGGTATCAAATACTACTGCCTTTTGTCCGTCTTTTAAAGCGCCAAGATCCAGGAGCTTAAACTCCTGGTGCGCTACGGTTAAAATAATAGCATCGTACCTGTTGTTCAGTGTTTGTTTTAATGTCAGCTCATATTCACGTTCCACTACAGCAGGTAAAGCATGCGGATCATATACATCCACATTCAACCCAAATTCTTTTAACTCCCGGTAAATATCTATTACCCTGGAATTACGTATATCCGGGCAATTCTCTTTAAACGTAATACCTAATATCAATGCACGGGCACCTTCTATTTTATGCCCTTTCTTTATCATCAGCTTGATCACCTTATTGGCTACAAACATACCCATATTATCATTTACCCGGCGGCCGGACAGGATCACCTGCGGATGGTAACCTAAGGCCTCTGCCTTATGGGCCAGGTAATAAGGGTCTACCCCTATGCAATGGCCACCTACCAGGCCGGGCCTGTATTTTAAAAAGTTCCATTTGGTGGCTGCCGCTTCAATCACATCCATCGTATCAATATTCATCCGGTCAAATATCAGGGCCAGCTCATTTACAAAACTGATATTTACATCCCGCTGCGCATTCTCTATTGCCTTGGAGGCCTCTGCCACTTTAATGCTGGGTGCTTGATGGGTACCTGCTGTTATAATACTTTTATAAAGCTCATCTACCCTGGCAGCTATTTCCGGGGTAGAGCCGGAGGTAACTTTTTTAATATTGGCAAGGGTATTCACCTTATCGCCAGGATTAATTCTTTCCGGGGAATACCCACAAAAAAAATCAGTATTGAACTTTAATCCTGAAGTATTTTCCAATACCGGTACACAATCCTCTTCTGTACAACCCGGGTATACAGTAGATTCGTAGATCACCAGGTCTCCTTTTTTCAACACATGGCCTAACATTTCTGAAGCCTGTAATAAGGGACCCAGATCGGGCGACTTAAACCGGTTAAGCGGCGTAGGCACGGTAACTATATAAATGTTGCAGGCCGCCAATACAGCCGCGTCATCCGAGAATTGCAATCCGCTTCCTGTTCCCTGCTCACCGGCTGCTATCACAGTCGCTAAAGCTTCAAGGTCTGCTTCCTGCGTATGGTCCTTCCCGGTTTTTAACTCTGCGATCCGGGCGCTGTTAATATCAAATCCAACAACATTATAATGCTTACCAAATTCAATAGCCAGGGGCAGCCCTACATATCCTAAACCAATCACTGCAATTTTGTAGGGCACAGGTTCCATAGCGGCGTAATTATTATTTGATCTTATCCAGTAATGTTACCACTATCAGGGCTACAGATGCCAGCCCGCTGGCCATACCAATAGCTTCCGGTCCGCTCAGGCCCCTGCGCTCCCTTCGTGTGGGCACATATATTTCTGCACCGGGCCTCACTTTCGGATAGCTATTAAAGAATAATACCTTCCGGGTATTTTTCACTTCCCCGTTGGCATATACAATATAACTACGCCTTTTCAGCGCCTGGGAAGTAAAGCCGCCGGCGCCGCGTATGTAATTCCTGAAGCTGATGGAATTATCAAACCGCAATTTTTTCGGAAAATATATTTCGCCGAAAACCTGTACGGTTTGTAGTTTTTTAGGCACTTTCAGCACATCCCCTTCTTCCAGCAACAGGTCATATTTAGAGCCCGGGTTCTTTATGATCAGGTCCAGGTTAATACCCAGCAGCTGTTCTTTACGTTGTACTGCGCTCCGTACCCGCTCAATATCTGAGCTGTCCTGCAGCTTATTATAAAATACTTCCAGCTTGTTGGTCAGGAAGGCGCTGTCAGACTCATTTACAAAGGTTTTGCGCAGCAGTACAGCACCTTCGGGATAGGCTTCCGGGCGCAGGCCGCCTGCACGGCGTAATACATCTGAAATGCGTTCCTGTTTGGTATTAATAGTGTATTCGCCCGGGTATAGCACTTCACCGCCTATTTCAATATTGGCTTGCTCCGCATAAGAAGGCGCCTTGCGGATCATAATCTCATCAAAAGGCTGCAGGGCAAAGGCCGCTGCGCCTGGGTTATTGCTCAGATCTGCATTAATATCAAACTGCTGTATAATGGCCATACGGCTGTCGGAAGAATCTGCGCTGTTATTACGTATACGCCTGGCTATTTCCACGTGTTTCAGGGAGGCGGCATCTCTTAAGCCACCGGCTATCAGTATCAGGTCTTCCAGCTGCATACTGTCGGCATACACATATTGTCCGGGGGCATTCACCTCGCCAATGATCTTTACCTGGTATTGCTCCCGGAGGTCCATTTTGGAGTATACCACCACGCTATCCTCCCGCTGCAGGGCCAGTGCTTGCTGCCCGTTCAGGGCTGATTGTACATTAAAGCTGATCATAGCAGGGGTATAATCTGCCTGCAGACGACGCACTACTCCGCGCGCCAGGGCTGCTTCCTCCTTCACACCATCTGCTTTTTTTATCAGGTCGCCTACGGTCATTCCCGGTTCCAGCGCATAGTCGCCAGGGTGAAATACAGCGCCGGTGATGGTTACCCGGTTAGTGAAGCGGTTGGATATAGAGTCTATTGTAAACAGGTCGCCTGATCTTAATTGAAAGCTGCCTATCTGGCTGGCTGGTACATTCACTACCTCACGCTGCCGGTTGGTGACCCGGTTGGCGCGGATCACTTCATGATAAGCTTTATCCGTGTAACCACCTGCATAGTCAAGGATCTGCTGCAGGCTTTCATTTTCCTTTGCTTCAAAAATGGCCGGCCGTTTTACCTCACCTGCCAGCTCTACCCGTGTTTTATAGGGATTCACCTTTACAATATCCTGGTCGCGCAGCACTACGTTATTAGTAAGGTCGCCATGCGCCAGAAAATCATACAGGTCAAAAGTGGCTATGGGCTGCCCGTTACGGATAACCTGTATATTACGGAACGAGCCATTTTCACCTGGCCCGCCGGATACATACAGTGCATTGGCCACCGTGGCCAGGCTGGGTAAGCTGTAAGTACCGGGGCGGTCAACTTCCCCGATCAGCAATACCCGTATGCTGCGTATGCTGCCAAGAGAGATCTGTACAAAAGTATTTCCTGTTTTTATGCCCCCGTAAATAGAAGATAATTGTTTGGTGATGCGGGTACGGGCTTCCTCCATTGTAAGGCCGTTCACGTAAACCGGCCCCAGGTAAGGGATCCGCACATAACCATCCGGGCTAACCTTTAATTGATGCTGTACTTCGGAATAGCCGTATACATCTATGATCAGCTCATCATTCGCCGCTATCTGATAATTAGGGGGGGTGGGCATGCGCAGGTTAGGCTCAAAAGTAAGGTTGCGGTTATTGAACAGCTCTGAACCAAAGATCTTCCTGCGGCGCAGCGCGCGATCATAATCTTCCTTGCTGTTTAGCCTGCGCAGCTTATCGTTCCAGTAATCCGTGGTGTCATTCACCATGCGGTCTAATTCCTCCGAGGTATCAGAATTGGCCGTGGTAGTTTTTCCTCCTTTACCGGATAACACAGTATCCAGCCCCAGCTGCTGTATGCGTGCTTTCAGCTTGATCACTTCTGTATCAGAGATGCCGTTATCTGCCGCATATTCATCGATTTCATCAAATGAAATATTGTTCTGTTTCATCTTTGCCACCAGCTGCCTGATCTGGTCGTCCGACAGGTCATCTACATGGATCTGCTTTAACTGGTCTTTGGAGATAGTGGAAGGGATCTGCGCTGCCGCACAAAAGCCTACGAGCAAACAGAGTTGTAACAGTAATATCTTCTTAAGCATGAATTATCGAATGTACTTTCTTGAATGATTCTGTAAATGCCTCTTTTTGGACCTCACTAACCTGCCAGGAACCGGCAAATCAGGTGCAAATCTATTAAAAATAACATATTTGCATTACGTTGATGAAAATCAGCCGGATAATAAACGCTTCCCGGCAATATAATTTTCTATAAGCGGCTTATATATACTAATACTAAACAACGGCATTTTTTGCCGGCATAGACCCTTCGGCATAAGCAGCCTGACATTCACCAGGCTACGTCTACCACTCCTGTAGCTTTTTTAGGATTTATTACCCGTTTTGTTTAAATTAGCTAAAACCAAAATCAGCACCCATGTCACCCGCCGAATTTACGGACCTGTTGCTGCTTCAGGGCGATTTCCTGAAACCTTTTGCAATAGCGCTTACCCGTGATTCGGAAGCTGCCCGCGATCTTTACCAGGAAACTATGTACCGGGCGCTGCTACACCGGGAAAAATACACGGAGGGTACCAATATTCGTGCCTGGCTTTTTACTATCATGCGTAACCTGTTCATTAACCATTACCGCCGCAGGGCAAAACAGCAGCTGTTCCTGGAGCGCGCCACCCGGGCGCTGGTATTGTTACACCAGCCCTACGTGGATAACGAGGCCGTTACCAGCATGCAGGTAAAAGATATTCAACACGCCATTTACCGGCTCCCTAATTTATTCAAACGCCCTTTTCTGTTGTATTATGAAGGTTTTAAATACTATGAAATAGCCGATATGCTGCACGAGCCTATGGGCACCATTAAAAGCCGGATCCATTTTGCACGGAAAATGCTAAAGCAACAGATAGCCCACTAATGTCCAACACACAACGCTTCCTATCCTTAGATGTTTTTCGCGGCCTTACTGTGGCCGGTATGATCCTGGTTAACAACCCGGGCAGCTGGTCATATGTATATACCCCGCTGGAGCATGCCCCCTGGCATGGCTGTACGCCTACCGACCTGGTATTTCCCTTTTTCCTGTTTGCCGTAGGCAATGCCATGAGCTTTTCCATGAAAAAGTACCGGGAACAGGGCCATGCCACCGCTGTCAGGAAGATCCTGAAACGTACCCTGCTCATTTTCCTGATCGGGGTATTCCTGAACTGGTTCCCTTTTTTCAGATGGAATGCGGAAGGACAGCTGGTATTTAAATCCCTTTCCCAGCTGCGTATTATGGGCGTGCTGCCCCGTATAGCACTGTGTTACGGGCTGGCAGCGCTGATCATTCATTTTTGGGGGGCACGGCGTTCCTTTGTAATAGCGGGCTGCCTGCTGCTGGTATACTGGTGGCTGGTGCTGGCCTTTGGCCAGGGCGATCCCTATAGCCTGGATGGTTATGCAGGCCTGCGGCTGGATAAATGGCTGCTGGGAGAGCAGCACCTGTACCGGGGCGAGGGTGTACCCTTTGATCCGGAAGGTATTTTAAGCACCCTGCCGGCTATTTGTAATGTAATATTCGGCTACCTGGCCGGTGTGTATATCCAGGAAAAAGGGAAGGATTATCCCATGCTGTGCGGCCTGCTGGTTACCGGCTGCCTGCTGGTATTTACAGCGCTGTGCTGGAACATGGTGTTCCCAATCAATAAAAAAATATGGACCAGCTCCTACGTATTGTATACCGTAGGCATTGCCCTGCTGCTGCTATCTGTACTTATGTATGCGATTGAATTCCGGGGCTGGACCAAACCCGCTGCCTTTTTTGAGGTGTTCGGAAAAAATCCCTTATTCATTTACGTTATGTCAGGCGTAGTGGTAAAGCTATACCTGCTGGTGCGTACCGGGCCGGATGAAAACCTGTACGGATGGCTGTATGAACATATTTTCCGTCCCATCGGCGGCAACTACCCCGGCTCCCTGCTGTTTGCCCTCTTCCACGTAGGCCTTTTCTGGTTATTGGGATGGTGGATGGATAAACGAAAGATCTATATCAGGGTTTAAGCTACAGCCAGGAGGAAGATGCCTGCCCTTAACTCCCACACCATTTAAGATGCCTGCGTTATTTTAAAAACAAAAAACAGGAAGCAAAGCGTGATCTCCTGCTTCCTGCCTCGTTTAATAGAGCAAGCAGGTTACGGACGGATTCAAACCGTCGTAAAAGGTTTTGCTGACCTTTACCTCGTCTCTCGGCCACGTAACCTGCGTATTAAGTTGTAATGCCGTATAACAGGCGTAAATATCTCTGCTGAATGGTGGCTTTATAATAAAATACCAGCGTTTGCACCAGGGCTATCAGCCATAACAAGCCGGGCCTGGGCCAGCAATAATACACCGCTAAAAAGATCACCAGCAAACGCGCATACTCCAGGTAAAACACCCATTGCCGCTGTTCCAGTATGGCCCCGCTGTTAATCAGCGTCAGGAAAATGAATACCGTAAAACAGGCCTGCACAAACAGGGGAATATATTTTTCAAGCAGCAGGAAAAAGAACAACGCTGCCAGCGTCATTGCCATTTGTGCTACTACATAATTATGCAGCCGCCGGGTAGTAGTGCCGGTTGGGTTCCGGAACAGGAATTTTTCTTCCAGCACCTCCCTGATGCCCGGGTTTATATGATCCGGTTTTCCGAACACCACCAGCCATTTTTGTTTTAACCCTTTCGCCTGCCTGAAGGCATAGGCTATTTCCAGCAGAAAATGAAAGTGCTGCCATAAAAAGCTATGGCTGTCCAGCGGTTTGGTGAGCCCATATTCCGGCTCCTCCTGTTCCGTTACGAAAGTGCCGAACAGCTTATCCCAGATAATAAGCACATCCCCGTAATTCTTATCCAGGTATTGCTCATTGCAGGCATGGTGTACCCGGTGGTGGGAGGGTGTTACAAATATGTATTCCAGCACGCCCAGCTTACCAATAGTGCGTGTATGAATAAAGAAGGGGTATAAGCCATGCACCAGCTGCACGCTGATGATCATGGCCGGCGGAAAGCCTATTACCGGCAGCACAGACCAGAACATCATTCTGGCAAATGCCTGGAACACTGTGATACGTGCAGATACCGTATAATTAAAATCTTCGCTTTGGTGATGCACTACATGCGCACCCCACAAAATATTCACCTCATGCGCCAGGCGGTGATACCAGTACCATATAAAATCCGTAAGGATCAGCAACGCTATCCACAACAGCACGCTGGATTGTATGTTAAAGATGGCAAAATGCCGGTGCAGGTAATCATATACAAAATAGAAGATGCCTATGGTAAAGGTATCCAGCAAACGCTCTGCTACCCCTACATTCAGGTTGGATATGGAAGTGGAAAAGCTGAAATACTTCCACCCTTTTTTACGGGCTACTCCATATTCAATACCCATGAGTAACAGGAATAGTGGAATGGCCCATGCCATGTGATTTAAGTGCATAGACTACGGCTAAACAATAATAAGGTGGTGGTAAACGGCTACAATAATACTGCTTTTATTTTAAATAGTCTACAAAAATAATAGACTAATTAAAAGTAATAATGGCCCATTGAACCATAACATTGTATTACATCATACAAACGTCAGGCAATGGACCATTATACTTACTACTACCCATTCAAAAAAATATCCTAATCTTCCTTGCTGCCGTCATCGGCCATCCTTACTATTTTGGGCTGAAAGCGTCCTATCACATCCACCAGACTGCTTTGCGCAGCCATTACTTCATTAATGTTCTTATACGCCATGGGCGCTTCATCCGGGCCGCCGCCCACCAGTATTACCCCCTGCTCTTTCAGGTATTTGTTCAGCTCATACTGGCTAATGGATTGTGCTGCATTAAAGCGCGACATTGCACGGCCTGCGCCATGTGATGCGGAATGTAAAGATGCGGCCTCTCCCCTGCCTCTTACAATATAGCCAGGCGCCGTCATAGATCCGGGTATAATACCCAGCACTCCCTTACCCGCTGGTGTAGCGCCTTTGCGGTGCACAATCACCTCTTGTCCGTTATGGATCTCTTTCCAGGCAAAGTTGTGATGGTTCTCAACCCTTGCCAGCAAGCGCGCATCCATGGCTTTAATTAAACGCCGGTGTATCTGGTTATGGCAGGCGCTGGCATAATCGCCGGCCAGGTTCATGGCAGCCCAGTATTCCTGGCCTGCTTCTTTATCTAATTCCAGCCAGGCAAAATGCTGCGCCACCCTGGGCAGCTGGCATAATTCCCGCGCCAGCCGCGTATAGTGCGCTGCTATCTGCGCACCCAGACCCCGTGAGCCGGAGTGCGATAACAGGCCAACATAAGCACCTGCCGGCAGGCTAAATTCATTGGTGCCCGTTATTTGTACAATGCCCCATTCTACAAAGTGGTTACCACTACCGGAGGTGCCCAGCTGTTCCACCGCTTTTTTGTGCAGGTGCCGCAGCATGGGTATTTCCCGGAACAGGGCATGTTCCAGCACAGCGTCTTCTGTTTTGCCAACCCAGGTAGCGCCGGCACCAAATTCTGTTTGTGTTACCAGCTCTTTTTTGAATTTAGCTGCATGCCGCTCTAATGATACCACCGGCAGGTCCAGTATGCTCAGGCACATACGGCAGCCAATGTCTACCCCTACCCCGTAGGGTATTACTGCATTATGGGTAGCCAGCACACCGCCAATGGGTAAACCATAACCATGGTGCGCATCCGGCATTAAAGCGCCGGCTACCGCTACCGGCAGCCTTACCGCATTATTCATTTGCTGCAGGGCGCCGGTTTCAATAAACCCGGCCCCGTATATTTCATAGGGTACCGGTATTTCCTTTAGCGGAATATCTTCTTCCTCCTTTGTCTCCATCAACTTACCCGCTACTTTTCGCAAACCATCATCCGCCAGGTAGGCCATCGGATCTAACAGCACCTGCTTTAGGATATCCAACGCCGCCTCTTCGGAATGATGTCTGAATTGTTTTTCCATAGCGGTAATGGCTACGCTGATCGCAGGCCCCTCAGGGTATCCTATGTTACGCAGCGCCTTACCGGTAAGTCTTAATCTGGGCATATCGTGGGTTTTGAATATTTTAGTTAGCCCTGAAACCTATCAGGGATGCCTTTCTTTCAAAGGACTTTTCATTTTGATTAGCAATTTCCGCAATGCTCATGGGCTGATAGATGTCGGTATCAAAGCCCAGGTGGCGCGACAGCTGCTGCGCCTTGGCTACCGACAGCCGGGAAAATTCATACTTCGCGATCAGGCGCCCCTTCCGCAGCAGCGCACTGTCTATCATAGACAGGTCACTGTTAAAGGTGCAGATCACCTGCACATTCAAACAATCTGCCAGCAGGCCGTCGGAAATATTCAGCAGGTTTGATACGGTTGATTCACCGGTAAGCTTACGGTCCATCACAATGTTCTCTGCATCTTCTATCACCAGTATGCTGTTCGGATTTTCGATCAGCAGGTCTATAAAACCAGGCTGCGTAATGTGGGTGGCCATGCTGGGCGATACAAATAATACCCGCTTTTTCAGCCGCCCTATCAGATACCGCAGGTACGTGGTTTTACCGGTGCCCGGTAAGCCGTGCAGCAGCACAATTCCTTTATCATTCTGCTTGTTCAGCCGCTTTTGAATAGTGTTATCAATCGCTGCAAAATCATCTTCATAATAAAGGCCCAGGTCCAGCTTTGTTTTTTTGATCTCCATGTTGCTTAGCTCCAGGCCATGTCCATCGTTCGTGATAAGGCTAATGTTGTTCTTCTTATGCTGTACCCGTTTCCTGAACCTGCGTACCAGTGCGGTCACCTCATCTACAAAAGCGGTGTTTTGCCCGTTGTGCAGTATTTCACCATAACCTTCTCCAAATTCCACCATGCAGTTGTTGCTCATTACGATCAGCGTAATGGAATATTCGTATTTCTTTTGTTTGCGTTCCAATACGCCATATTGATAGGTATGTTTTATATCAGCCGCAAATGTTTCCCGGAAAACCTTCAGCGCGCGGTATCCATCAATGCCTAATACCAGGTTTACGCTGGGTATGGCATTAAAGCAATACATATAGAATTGCTTGGATTCCAGCAGCCGGGTACTGAAAATACTCTCTGCCGATATGATGCGTTGTTGTATATGATTGTTCATCGGTTGTTGTGTTAATAGCCTGGCGCGGGCCCGTATTCGTTTCTTTACCAGTGCACTCACAGCGTTCCTTTCTGCTGCCGGCCCCTGGTAAAGATGAATACATTGTAACGCACCTGGCGTTGTTGAATAGTGGGTTAATGCAAACAGAGACGAAAAAAATATCTTACAAAAAAGCCCTGCTCGCGTACACGGGCAGGGCTGAATAATGTGCATGTTTTACCATTACATCATTGCATACCTTACCCAACAGACCCTGCGATGTGCAAAGCCGGCCCCGCCCCGGTAATAGCGGCCTGTATCAGGCGCTGTAATACCGGGCAACTGCCCGCGGCGGTGTGTGTTTGTTAGTATCTGAAGCATATTCCGGGTAACAAAAAAGCCCGGCTTGTTATCAGCCGGGCTTTTTGTTATATACACAAATCTCTTTGTCTCATTTCTCGTTATAACATGCCCGGCGCAGGTGATGGCCCTTTGGAAAGGACACCGCTGCTTTTGTATTTATGATGAATTGACGCATGTTAAAATGTTTTAGTGATTAAATTGAACCCTGCAAAGATAAATCGAATATTTCTGATCCTACAAATTTTTATGCCTGTTTTTTCAAAAAATTTCGTTTAGCCATTCCTGTTAAAACAGCGTGCCATCGCTAAGCTATTGGATGGCACGCACTATAAATGAACTCGAAAGCAAAAAAAGGATTAACAGCAACAGATGATGCTGGTCGACCGTTTTTATATTAATTCCATACTACCTGTAGAAGAGAACTGCTTTTCAAGCCGCTGCAGCTGGCGGATATGCCTTTCAATATGCTTGGTAAGGAAATAGATATACTGGTATATATCCAGCTTACCCAGGTTATTTACAGACATATTGGTGAACACCAGGCGCCCTTCGCCGTTCTTCAACAGGCTCAAGTTGTACATGCACTGCGCATACTGCTGCTTCAGCAAGGCTCTTACCTCCTGCATATCCTTCATACCCGTAGGCTCCATATGATCGGGGCGTATCCAGCCGAATGACTGGCTGCCTATCACCTCTATCTGCTCAAATTTGTCAAAGTAATCGCCCGGCAGTATTACCGTATGGCCATTACTTTTACGATCCAGCGCACGGCGGGTAGCTTTGTTAATGATCAGCAATAAAAAATAATTGGTAAGGCTAATATGCTCCAGCACCTCATGGGCATTCCACTGATCCGGCCCGGGTTTAAAATCCAGCAAAACCGGATCCCGGTCAAACCACGTATCCAACTCCTTGAAGTTGTTCAGCAAAGCCTCTCTTACTGTTTGAATAATATTTCTCATGGTACTACACTATTTGGGGTTATGCACCTTCCTGATCCTTTGTACGGGCTAGCACATAACGTATTAAAGTATTTAAAAAACAAAAATCCCGGCACGATTTCCAACGGGCCGGGATCTTATAACAAAAACTATACTGCTTTGCTATATACCTTGCCCATCAGGCTTTTTTAACATAAGTTTTCTCCATTGCATAGCCGCACCATCTTTTGACGGTGATGCGCTCATACATCCAACAGTTGCTATACTACTTTTTGTCTTATGTTCAGTCATCATTACGAACTACGCTTAAGCAAAAAGTCCCGCATCTTGCCTGCGGGACTTTTGTTTTATCACTTGATAACTAGTTTGTTAACAATTGGTGCAACATGCCCGCAACCCGCTCTTGACCTGCTTCTTCAGCTTGCAGGACACCGCAGAGATAATATGTTGATGGTTGCGTAACATTTTTTTTCTTTTGCTGCAACAAAGATATTTTTATTTTTTTATTGCGCAAAATTCAAAAGATATTTTTTTTTGAGAATTAATGTTTTTTTCATAAAAGCCGGTCCACAGTCCACGGATTACAGTCAGCAACAGGTTATGAACACTTACCGCCCGCACGGTCTGTAGCCCGTGGTCTGTGGACTGCCCCTGTCAGAAAAGCCGTAATTGCTGCTGCGGCCTTTGAAACAGCGAAGTATTTAATTCAAACTTCTCCATATTCAATCCATTCTTTTTGGTATGGATCTTAAACTGCTGGCGGATCAGGTCTGCCACATTCCCCTCGCCCCGCATGCGGCGCCCAAAGTCGCTATCGTTCACCTTCCCCCCGTGCATGCTTTCTATCAGATGCCATACCTTGTCTGCCCGGTCAGGAAAATTCTTATACAACCAGTCGTTGAAAATGATCTTTATAGCATCATTTAACCGTACAATGGTGTAACCGGCAAACTTAGCCCCGTTCTGGGCGGCCATTTCCAGCAGCTGGGGCATTTCATGCTCATTAAGGCCGGGTATCATGGGTGCGGTCATTACCCCGACGGGTATCCCGGCATCACTTAACTCTTTGACTATACGAAAACGCTGTGCTGCGGTAGTAGTGCGGGGCTCCATTTTTAAACGCAGGTCCTCCTGCAGGGAGGTAATGGATACATATACACATACCAGCTGGTCCTGCGCCAGTTTCTGTAACAAGTATTTATCCCGCAGCACCAGCGCATTTTTTGTAATAATACCCAGGGGCTGCTTATATTCCAGGGCTACCTCCAGCAGCTGGCGGGTGATCCACATTTTACGCTCCACCGGCTGGTAACAATCCGTGTTGCCGGAAAGGCTAATGGGTTTGGGTACCCAGTTTTTATTATCCAGGAACTTGCGCAGCAGCTCCGGGGCATTCCTTTTTACTACGATCTTGCGCTCAAAATCCAGCCCGGCGCTCATGCCCCAGTACTGGTGCGAGTTACGCGCATAACAATAGATACAGCCATGCTCACATCCCTGGTAGGGGTTCATGGAATACCACATCCCCACATCCGGGCTATCTACCTTATTCACCAATGATTTTGCATGCTCCTCAATGATCTGGGTAGGCACATCCGCCTGCCACCATTCATCGATCCCTTCCGGGTGATCCTGCGCGTATTCACTTTGCAGGAATTTATTCTTTGGATTCAGCTGCGCACCCCTGCCCTTATAATAATTTTCAGGTGCACCCCCTTCCTGGAAAGGCAAAGTCATATACTAATTATTTTAGTAAAAATACTAAATTAATTAGCTATTCACCAAATAAAAAATGATGTGCAGATGTGCAAATATGCAGATGTGCAGATAAGATATAGTGTACTAGCTGAAAATCACAGACAATGCAATTTTAATCTCCGCTCTAAACCATTTGCACATTTGCATATCTGCACATTAAATAATGCCCATCTGCTGCATCAGGAATGTAGCATTCTTATTATGGGCAATGCCTTCACGGATGCGGTAATCGAAGTACAAACGGTTTTCCTGGATGGTGCTTTCAAAGCAATAGTTCCTGATCTGCTGCGGGTATACCTGTTCCAGCTGCCCCAGCTCCAG
>Ga0207426_1000929_pt1 | contig 29221 bp, 25 predicted proteins | sample AraplaMF_Cvi_mMS_FD_184265 | JGI IMG/M metagenome (GOLD analysis project Ga0207426, IMG submission 184265) | Arabidopsis root microbial communities from the University of North Carolina, USA - plate scrape MF_Cvi_mMS (SPAdes) (version 2) | ecosystem: Host-associated > Plants > Roots > Endosphere... | reverse complement strand
CATGAACGTCTTCTTCCGTCCCACCAGGTCGGCGATCCGCCCGCCGAGCAGCAGCAGCCCGCCGAACGCCAGCGTGTACGCGGTGATCACCCACTGCCGGTTGGCGTCCGACATCCCCAGATCCCGCTGGGCCGACGGCAGGGCGATGTTCACGATGGTCGCGTCCAGCACCACCATCAACTGCGCGATCGCAATCACCACAAGGCCCCACCAGCGCCGTGGATCGGGCTTCGCCGGTGCGGCCCAGCGGGGAGTAGTGGTCCGGGGAGGGGGAGCGGGTCCTCCCTCTTGGCTCGCGTCACTCATCACGACCCGCCTCGCTCGGCTGGTACGGCCACCCCGGCCACCCCGCCGCTCCCGCCCGGAGCAACCGGATCAAACGGAGCACTTCACCCATTCAGCGTAGGGAGGGGCGCGGGGCCTCGCCTCTTGTGGTGCGCATCGGCGCCGAGGTCAGGAGTGCGCACACGACAGCGGCCGCGGCCGGGCCCGTGGGAGCCCGGCCGCGGCCGGTGAGGTGTCGGGTGTGGTGGTGGCGAGGGCGGTCAGCTGTCCTTGAGGACGCCGGCCGCGCGGGCCTCGGTGAGCCACTCGGGGAACTCGACCATCAGCTGCTGGTAGAGCTCGTCGTGGGAGAGGCTGCGCGGGTCGCGGCCGGCGTGGAAGAAGCCGGCGTTGTCGACGGCGCGCTTCTCCGGGACGGCCAGGTCGTCGAGCTTGCGGAGGAAGTCGAAGCCCTTGGCCTCCGGGTCACCGAAGCCGATGAACTGCCAGAAGATGGGGAGCCCGGCCGCCTCGCAGAGCGCCTTCTCGGCGGCCGGCTTGGAGGTCGGGGCGCCGTCCGTCTGGAAGATGACGAAGGCCGGGGCGGTGGCGCCGGACTTCTTGTAGTGGTCGACGACCGCGTTGATGGCCCAGTGGTAGTTCGTACGGCCCATGTGGCCGAGACCGGCGTGCAGTTCCTCGATACGGCCCTCGTAGTTGGTGAGGTCGAGGTCGGCGGTGCCGTCGATGTCGGTGGAGAAGAAGATCACCGGCACGGTGGCGTCGTCGTCGAGGTGCGCGGAGAGGCCGAGGGCCTGCTCGGCGAGGTTCTGGACGGTGCCCTCCTTGTAGTAGGGACGCATCGAGCCGGAGCGGTCCAGGACCAGGTAGACGGCGGCGCGCTGGGTGGCGAGGCCGTGCTTCTCCAGGGTGCTGCCCGCGGCCTTGTAGAGGCTGACGAGGGCGGGGGCGGTAGTGGGGAGCGAGGCCGCGGCGGCGGAAGCGGTGACGGCCTCGGCCTGGGGCTGGTCGGCGGGGGCCTGGTCGGCCTTCGGTGCTGCGGGCTCCGGCTCGGCCTTCGTGGGCTCCGCCGTCTTGGGGGCGTCCGTCTTGGGCGCTGCGGCCTTCGGCTCGTCCTCGGGCTTCGCGTCGGCCGCGGGCTTCGCCTCGGCCTCCGGCTCCTTCACGGGTTCCGGCGTGGCCGCCGCCTTCTGCTCCGGCTCCGCCGCCACCTCGGGCTCCGGCTCGACGGCGTCGGCCGCCGGCTCGGCCTTCGCGGCCGGCTTCGCCTCGACCTCCGCGACGACCTCCGCCTCCGCCTCGACCTCCGGCTCAGCGGCCTCCGCCTCCGCCTCGGTGCCGGCCGCCGCCGCGCCCGGGTTGTCGAAGGCCTTGCTCACGAGATCAGCGACGGTGTCGCCGGTGGCCTGCTCGGTGGCGGGGGCCGGTGAGACGTCCGCCGCGGGCTCGTCCTTGTCGCTCGTACCGGCCGCGACGGCCTGCTCGGCGGCTTCTTCGGTAGCGGCAGTCTCGGCCGCAGCCGCCTCCCCGGCGGCCTCCGCCGCAGGGTCCTCAACCGCTTCGGCCGTCTCGATGGCCTCGACCGGTGCGGACGGGGTGGCCGCCGCGGTCGCGTCGTCGGCCGCCGGCTCCTCCCGTACCCCGGCGGCGTCCCGACCGGCGGCCTCCTCGGCTGCCGCGGGCTCCTCCCGGACCGGGGAGCTCTCCGCCGCCCGCTCCGCACGGTCCGCGCGGCTGCCCTGGGCGGGCAGCGTCGGGGTCGTCGGTGCCGGGTCGGCGGCGGGGGCCTCCGTGGGGGCCGTCCGGGCGGCCGGAACCTCGGCTTCCGGGGTGGCGGGGGCCGGTGTGGACTCCTCGCGGGCCTCCGGGATGGTCGCGGACTCCGGCTTGTCGGCGCCGCTCGGGGCCGCGCCGGTTTCTTCACGGGTCGCCTTGGAGCGACCGAAAGCGTTGCGCAGCAGACTCCGAATGCCCATCGGCGAACCTCTCTTGCGTGTGCTGGGTGCGGCGTATGTCCGTGAAGCACGGACATGTCCCTGACCAGGACGGATACGTAAGGGTAGCGGCCGGGACCGGCCTCACAGTGGGACCCCGCGCCTTGTGTGGTGGGCCATCCGGGGGTGTTGCGGAGGCGGATGGTTTCAGCCGACCGGGCCCGGCCGCGTTCGCCCTGCGTACGAGGTTGTCCGGCCGCCCGCACCGGTTCCCCGGCCGTCCACAAAACCTCCTCGCAGTCCGTACGAGTGCCCTGCCGCGGCGTATCGCCGTCCTGCCCCGCGGGCAGCACGCACCGTCCGCCCCGGACCGCAGCCCGCACCGACTGCCCCGACCGTACGCACCGCCCGCCCCGGCCCCGTGCACCGGCCCCTGCCCCGCGCCTCGCACCGCACGCCCCGCACAGCGGACGCCGCCCTGCCCCGTACGGCGTCCGGGTGACGCGGACGGGGTGCGGGCGCAGGAGCCCGCGGCGCAAGGGCCGGACACGGAAGGCGAGTTGATGCGCTCCTGTGTGGTGGGTGTGGAGCGGGAGGACGTAACGGGACATCAGGGCGCGAGAGGTCCGGGGCCCCACGGGCGCAGACGGTTCTCCTCGTCCCACGGGCGCCCCCTGCCCACATCACGCCGCGGAAACGATGTGGCAAGAGCTGGGTAAGAAGTGAGTCGCTCAGGTATCCGATGCGCAGGTGTGCCCGTCTTCTCCGGTGACCATTGTCCGGAGCCGCCCGTTGTGCCTTAGGCGGCCGTTGAGAAGGCAAGAACCCTCGCGAGGGTGACGGGAGATGTGGGCGCATGGGGCTGACCAGTCAGTCGCTCGAGTACACGGTGATCGTGCTGGCGGTGGCCTGTGTCGCCGCCACGGTGTGGCTCTGGCCCCGGTTGTCGAGGCGCGGGGTCGGCCCCGTCCTGGGCAGACTGGGCGCCATCCTGGCCACCCAGGTGTCGATCGTGTGTGCGCTCGCCCTCGCCGTGAACACGAACTTCGAGTTCTACGGCAATTGGGACGAGCTGCTCGGCAACAACGACAAGGCCCCGGTCTCCGTGAGCGAGGGCGGCGGGCAGTACGCCTCGGTCGGCAACATGAAGGGCGGACTGGTCCAACCGGCCGGTCCGCAGGGCCTCGATCGGGTGACCGGGCTTCCCAAGGGGCCCGCGGACAAGGTGGGCAAGGTCGAGTCCGTACGGATCGTCGGCCGGCGCACCCGGGCCATCAACCCCGGCTTCGTGTATCTGCCGCCGCAGTACTTCCAGCAGCAGTTCCGCCGGCAGCGGTTCCCCGTCATGGTCGTCATCAGCGGCTACCCGGGCGGGATCATGAACCTCGCGCAGCACCTCCAGGTGCCGCAGAACGCGGGCCGGCTGATCGCGCAGGGCCGGATGCAGCCGACGGTGATCGTGATGGTCCGGCCGACGATCGCGCCGCCGCGGGACACCGAGTGCGTGGACGTACCGGGCGGCCCGCAGGCCGAGACGTTCTTCACCAAGGACCTGCCGGACGCCATGAAGTCGGCCTACCGGGTGGGCCACGACCCCAGTGCCTGGGGCGCGTTCGGGTACTCGTCCGGCGGTACGTGCTCGCTGCAGCTGGCGATGCGCAACCCGCATGCCTACACCTCCGCGGTCTCGCTCTCCGGCGACTACGCGATCAAGGACGACCTGACCACCGGCAGCCTCTTCGGCCCCGGCGCCCAGGGCGCCCAGCGCGAGCGCGAGCACGATCTGCTGTGGCGGCTGAAGAACCTTCCCGCGCCGCAGATCTCCGCGCTGGTCGCCAGCAGCCGTAAGGGCGAGGCGGATTACGGCGAGACCATGAAGTTCATCCACGCCGCCAAGTCGCCGATGTCGGTGGACTCGATCATCCTGCCGCAGGGCAGCCACCAGTTCGCGACCTGGCGCCGCGAGGTCGTGCCGGCCCTGGAGTGGCAGAGCCAGCAGCTGACCTTCCCGCAGGACACCGAGGCGGTCGCCCCGCAGCGCAAGCCGAATGCGGGGGCGCCGGGCAAGAGCGGTGCCCCGGGTCCGGGGCAGCGGACCGGGCCGTCCAAGGCGCCGACGACGTCCGACGACAAGGGTCGCCGGCGGGTGGAGGCGGAGCGCCCCCGGGGGTGAGCCGCGGCGGAGCCGAGCAGTACTGCGCAGGGGCGCCGGAGTGGTCCGGCGCCCCTGTGGCGTGTGTGCGGCCGTGGCGCGGGCCCGCGGTGGCCGTCCGGCGTCCGCCACATGATTCGCCGGACCCCGGGTAACCGCACTTCCCATCGGCGCACTGCGCATCTCGCACACCGGGGAGTGACCTCATGGCGCGTACGCAACAGGGCGACGAGGCGGTGTGGTCACCCGTGGCCGCGCGGGCCCCGCTGGCCGTCCGGATCCTTCTGCTGGTGCTGGCGTTCGCCGCGATGGTGGCCTTCGCGGTGGCGCTGGCGCGGGTCACGCTGACCCCGTCGGCGGCCTCGGTGCCGCTGACCCATCCCAATCTCCGCCCCGGTGACTCGATCCGGAGCTACCTGGCGCAGCCGCACCTGGCCGACACGGTCAAGCAGCTCGGCGGCAACGTCCTGCTGGGGGTGCCGTTCGGGGTGCTGCTGCCGGTGCTGGTGCCGCGGGCGCGGGGACTGCTCCGGGTCGGCGTGGCGACGGCAGTGGTGATGCTGCTGGTGGAGCTGGTGCAGGGGGCGCTGATCACCGGCCGGGCGTTCGACATCGACGATGTGATCCTCAACTGCGCCGGCGCGCTGCTCGGCTATCTGCTGCTGGGGCTCCGGCTGGGCCGAGCGGTGCATCCGCGGCGCAGGCACTGGTGGCACCGGCTCACCGGCAAGGGGGCGGTCGTGGGGAGCCCCGGGGCCTCGAAGGCGTCCACCCCGTAGGACCGCCTCATGGGGCCGCTCCGTAGGGGCCCTCGCGCGACGGCGTCGGCTTACGGGCGCTGCCCGCCTCCCCGTGGCTGCGGGCGCTACGGCCGGTAGACCATGCCCGGCTCCGGCTTCGCCGGGGACAGCAGCTGGGAGACCGTGACGACCGTGTAGCCGCGCTTCTTCAGCTCCTTGAGGATGCCGGGGACGGCCGGCACGGTCCCCTGGTAGATGTCGTGCAGCAGGATGATGCCGTCGCGCTCGGTCTGTTCGAGCACCCGCTTGGTGATCAGGGCCGAGTCGTTGGTCTGGTAGTCCTTGGCGGTCACGCTCCACAGGACCTGGGCCAGGCCGAGATCCTTGCTGATCTCGGATACCTCTCCGTCGGTCCTGCCCTGCGGCGGGCGCATCAGCTTCGGCGTCCTACCGGTGATCTCGCGGACCGCCTCCTGGACGCGGGACAGCTCGCGCCTGGCCTCGCCGGGCGCGATCTCGGTCAGGATCTGGTGCGACCAGGTGTGGTTTGCCGGCTCATGCCCCTCGGCGTCGATCCGCTTCACCTCGGCGGGGCGCTTGTCGACGTGGTTCCGGCCGAGCAGGAAGAAGGTCGCGTGCACCTTCTCCTTCTTGAGGATGTCCAGCAGCCGGTTGGTGTGCTCGCTGGGGCCCGCGTCGAAGGTGAGCGCGACGCACTTCGCCGTGCGGCAGTCGACGTCGTCGCCGCTGCCGTTCTTGCCGTCCTTGCCGTCCTTGCCGTTCTTGCCGTCCGGGTTCTTGGCATCGCCGGCCGCGGCGAGCCGGGCGTCCTTCGCCTTGACGTCGGCGGCCGGTGCGTCGGCGCGGGCGTCGGCCGGGGCGGTGACGTCGTAGGTGGCGCAGCCGCTGAGGGCCAGGGCCAGGGTGGTGGCCGCCAGCAGCCCGGCTATGGACGTACGGCGGGCCGTGGACATCTGCTTCGGCATGCGGGCCTCTCTTCGGGCGCGTGCGGGCAACGGCGAGCCCATGACCTGCGCTTTTGCGCATGGCGCAGCTGACGCGTACGGCGGTGTCACCACCTCGCGCCGCCCTTCGGTCACAGGGGTCGAACAGACCGAGAGGGACTATACATAGGTAGTACACACTGCGTGTATACGTGGGGTGTGCAGAGGGCTGCGCAGGTGGGGCGGGGAGAGGGAGCGGGCGGGTGCGGAGGCCGGCGGGACGGCCGTCCGCGGTCGCCCCGATCGGACGCGTCCGCCGCGACACGCCGGGCCCGCCGGGGTGGACTCGTACCGTGACCGCACCGCCGCCGGACGACTGTCTGGCCCGCAACGACTGGATCTGCGGCGACTACCTGAGCACCCGTCGGCAGATCCTGCTCGACGCGGTCGGCCAGCACCTCCAGCTGACGGTGATCTCGGTGGCGCTCGGCCTGGTGATCGCGGTGCCGCTGGCGCTGCTGGCCCGCCGCAGGCGCTGGACGGCCGGACCGGTGCTCGGCATCACGACGGTCCTCTACACCATCCCGTCGCTGGCGATGTTCTCGCTGCTGCTGCCGGTCTACGGGCTGTCCGCCACCCTGGTGGTGGTCGGCCTCGCCCTGTACTCCCTGACCCTGCTCGTACGGAACATCCTGGCGGGGCTGGACGGGGTCCCCGCCGAGGCCAGGGAAGCCGCCCGCGGCATGGGGTTCGGGCCGATGCGCCAACTGCTGACCGTCGAACTGCCGCTGGCCCTGCCGGCCGCGATGGCCGGTCTGCGGATCGCCACCGTCTCCGCGGTCGCGCTCACCACGGTCGGGGCGATCGTCGGGTACGGCGGGCTGGGAAACCTCATCTATGCCGGGATGAACTCCTTCTTCAAGGCGCAGGTCCTCACCGCGTCCGTCCTGTGCGTGATCATCGCGGTCGTCCTCGACCTGCTGCTGCTCGGTGCGGAACGGCTGCTCACCCCCTGGCGCCGGGCCGGACGCCGGACGCGGGTGCGCACGCGGGCCGGCGCGGGAGCGAAGCGGCTGGTCACGGCCGCCGGGCGGCGGACATGAACACCCTGTCCGCGGTCTGGACATGGCTGACCACCGCCGCCAACTGGTCCGGTGAGAACGGGGTCTGGCACCGCCTCGAACAGCACCTCGTGCTCACCTTCGCCTGTCTGGTCATCAGCGCGCTGATCGCCCTGCCGGTCGCGCTGACCCTCGGCCACCTCGGCCGCGGTGGCGCGCTGGCCATCAACCTCGCCAACGTCGGCCGTGCGGTGCCGACCTTCGCCGTGCTCGTCCTGCTGCTGCTGACCCCGCTCGGACGGCACGGGCAGTGGCCGACGATCATCGCGCTGGTGCTGTTCGCCATCCCGCCGCTGCTGACCAATGCGTATGTCGGGATGCGGGAGGTGGACCGGAGCGTGGTGCGGGCCGCGCGGGGGATGGGGATGACCGGGACGCAGCTGGTGTGGCGGGTCGAGGTGCCGCTCGCCTTTCCGCTCATCCTGACCGGCATCCGGATCGCCGCGGTCCAGCTGGTGGCCACCGCCACGCTCGCCGCGCTGGTGGGCGGCGGTGGCCTCGGCCGGATCATCACCGCGGGGTTCAACCTGGCCAGCACCCCCCAGGTGGTCGCCGGGGCGGTGCTGGTCGCGGTGTTCGCACTGCTGGTGGAGGGCGCCTTCGAGCTGGCGCGGCGGTGCGCGCCGGACTGGGCACGGGGGCCGGTCCGGTGAGGGCGGTCGCGGCGCTGGCGGTTCTCGCGGCCCTCGGGCTCTCGGCCTGCGCCGGCGGTCCTTCTCTGGAGAACCGCTCCGCGATCACCGCCTCCCCCGGGGACAGCCACGACCTGGCCATCGGTTCGGCGGGCTTCACGGAGAGCGAGCTGCTCGCCCAGATGTATGCGGCGCTGCTCCGGCACGCCGGATACCGCACCCATGTCCTGACGGTCGGCAACCGTGAGCTGTACGAACCGGCCCTGGAGGCCGGGCAGATCGATGTCGTCCCCGAGTACGCCGCGACCTTCGCGGACTGGCTCAACGCCAAGAGCAAGGGGGCCAAGGCGGCCCCGGTCGCCTCGCCGGACCTCGGCGCGACCATGACCGCGCTGCGCCGGCTCGCCGGCCCCCGCGGTCTGACCGTGCTCCCGGCCGGCCGGGCCGTCGACCAGAACGCCTTCGCGGTGAGCGCCGCCTACGCCCGCAAGCACCACCTCGCGACCCTCGGCGATCTGGGACGCGCCAAGCTGCCGGTGCGGCTGGCGGCGGGCGATGAGTGCGTCCAGCGGCCGTTCTGCGCACCGGGGCTGAAGAAGACGTACGGGATCGACATCACCGCCGTCGACCCGAAGGGCGTCGGCACCACGCCCGCCAAACAGGCCGTCCAGAACGGGCAGGACCAGATGGTGCTGACGACCAGCACCGATGCCACCCTCGACCAGTTCGGGCTGGTGCTGCTCGCCGACGACAAGAAGCTTCAGAACGCCGATTACGTCGTCCCCGTCGTCAACCGCGCACGGGCGGGCGGCGCACGGGCGGCCGCCGCGCTCGACCGTCTCAACAAGGTCCTGACCACGGCCGATCTGGCGCACCTCAATGAGCAGGTGGACAGCTGGCGGCGACTGCCGGCGGATGTGGCCCGCCACTACCTCCAGTCCAAAGGGCTGTTGCCCAAGGACTGAGCTCTGCCGGTGGGCGGAGCGGGCTGTTTCACGTGAAACGCCCCGCAGGCAGGCAGGGCAGGCGTTTCACGTGAAACAGCCTGTCCCGGACCGCCCCACCCCGGCGCCCAGGGGCCCGCGTCGCGTCGTCCCGCGTGCTCACTCCGTCGGAACGGAATCCACCTCGGCCCGCTCACGGGGCACCCCCCGCTCGTCGGAGCCGATGGTGCGGCGCAGGGCCTCGTGGAGCTTGGTCGGGGTGAGCACGCCCAGGAACCGGTGGCCGTCCAGGACCGCGATCCAGCCGGCGTCGTGCTTGAGCATCTCGCTGAAGGCCGCCTTGAGGGTGCCGGTCACCGGGACCCAGGCCTCCATCCGGCGGGCATGACCGGCCACCGTGCCCGCCACCCCGGCCAGCTCCTCCGTGCCCGCCCAGCCGTGCAGTGCGCCCTCCTCGTCGAGCACCACGGCCCAGCGGGCGCCCTCGGTCCGCAGCCGTCTCCCGGCGTCCGCCGCGGGTTCGCCGAGCCGGACGAGCGGAGGGTGTTCGAGGTCGCCCCGGTCGATCCCGGTGACCGAGAGCTGCTTCAACGCGCGGTCGGTGCCGACGAATTCGGCGACATAGGACGTGGCGGGGGCACCGAGGACGCTCGCCGGGGTGTCGTACTGCTCGATCCGGCCCTCGCCGTAGACCGCGATCCGGTCGCCGAGCCGGATGGCCTCCTCGATGTCATGGGTGACCAGCAGCACCGTCTTGTGCAGACCGGCCTGCAGCCGCAGGAACTCCTTCTGGAGCCGGTCGCGGACGACCGGGTCGACCGCACCGAACGGTTCGTCCATCAACAGCACCGGCGGGTCGGCGGCGAGCGCCCGGGCCACCCCGACCCGCTGCCGCTGTCCGCCGGAGAGCTGGTCGGGGTAGCGCGAACCGTGGACCGCGGGGTCCAGGCCGACCAGGTCCAGGAGTTCGGCGGCCCGCTCGCGCGCCCTGGCCTTCTTCCAGCCGCTCAGAAAGGGCACGGTGGCGGTGTTGTCGAGGACGGTGCGGTGGGGGAAGAGGCCGGTCTGCTGGATGACGTAGCCGATCCGGCGGCGCAGGGCGACGGGGTCGACACCGGCGACGTCCGCGCCGTCGACGTAGATCTGCCCGTGGGTGGGGTCGATGAGCCGGTTGACCATCATCATGGTCGTCGTCTTGCCGCAGCCGGACGGTCCGACCAGCGTCACCAGCTCGCCCTCGCCGACCTCGAAGGAGAGGTCGTCGACGGCGGTGGTTCCGTCGGGGTAGCGCTTGGTGACGGAGTCGAAGCGGATCATTGCGCCATTGAATCCCGCGACCTGGGACCGGACCCGTCATGCGGGCAATCGGGTGGGCGAGCGACGGCGCCCTACGCCCCCCCGGCGGATCACGGGCCCTCGGCTTCCGCTCCCGGCGCCACGCCCGCGGCCTCGCCACCGGGCGCCGCGCCGTCGCCCGCCCCGGCCCCGTCTTCCGCCTGTGACCCGTCGCCCATCCGGTAGCCGCCGCCCGGCACGGTCTCGATCACCGGCGGGTCGCCGAGCTTGGCGCGCAGCCTGCCGAGCGTGACGCGCACGGCGTTGGTGCGGTAGCTGGTGTGCTCCTCCCAGACCTCCTCGATCAGCTCGTCGCCGCTGACCGGTGCGCCCTGGGCGCGCAACAGCACCTCCAGCACCCCGAATTCGGTGCGGGACAGCGCCAGCGGCCGGCCGTCGCGCAGGGCCAGCCGGCGCGCGGTGTCGACGCTGACCCCCGCCCGCTCGATGACCTGCGGCCGGACGGGGCGGCCGGGCCGGCCCAGCATCAGCACCCTGCCGAGCAGGTCCTCGTGCGCGAACGGCCTGGCCAGCTGGTCGTCGGTGCCCGGCCCCGCGTCCTCGGCCCGTTCCTGGCCGGTGCCGGGTGCGGTGAGCAGCAACACCCGCGTCGGCCGGCCCTGTTCCGCCAGGTGCCGGCAGATCTCGTCGGCGTGCGGGGCGGGCAGCTCCTGGTCCAGGACGAGCACGTCGTAGACGCCCTGCCGGAGGGCGGCCAGCGCCGTACTCCCGTCATGGGCGGTGTCCACCGTGAGCGCCGCACGGCGCAGCGCCGCGGCGACTCCCTCCGCGACCCGATCCTCGGCTTCCGCCACCAGTACGCGCATGGCGTCATATCTACCCGAGGCGGACCGCACGGGGCCGGAGCCAGGGCCCGTGCGGCCGTGTCCCGCCGCGGGGAGGGCCGTACGGACCCGGCGCGCGGGGCCGTACGAGTTGCTTCCGCCGCACCGCCTCTCCTCCTGCCGCATCCGGCCCCACCCGCGTGCTTACGATCCCCTTCGGCCACCGGTCGGAAGGGTGGAAGGGAACGCCACGATGAGAGCCGTAGCAGTCAGCGCATTCGGTGAAAAGCCGCAGCTCATGGATCTGCCACAGCCCGAACCAGGGCCCGGTGAGGTCCTGGTGCGGCTGTCCGCCGCCGGACTCAACCCCGTCGACTGGAAGATCGCCGACGGCATGTTCGGGGACGCCGTGCCGGCGGCCTTCCCCCTCGTCCTGGGGACGGACGGGGCGGGCGAGGTGCTCGCGATCGGGAACGGCGTGCGGCGGTTCACCGTCGGCGACGCGGTGTTCGGCCAGTTCCAGCGGCCGGAGCAGGGCGGCGGTTCGTACTGCGAACTCGCCGTCGCCGACGAGGGTCGCCTCGCGCACGCCGCCCGGAGCGTCACCTACGCCACCTCCGCGGGGCTGCCGACGGCCGGCATGACCGCGTACAACCTGGTCGAGGAGACCCGGGTCACCGAGGGCACCCGGGTGCTGCTGGTCGGCGCGACCGGTGGCGTCGGCACCTTCGTCACCCAGCTCGCGGCCGGCCGCGGCGCCGAAGTGATCGCCACCGCGCGCCCGTCGAAGGCGGAACTGATGCGGACGCTGGGCGCCGCGGAGACCGTCGACCACACCGCGGGCCCGCTCGCCGACCAGGTCCTCGCGGCCCATCCGGACGGCGTCGACGTGCTGATCGACATGATCGGCGGCCCCGCCGAGTTCGCCGAGCTGACCCGGACCGTACGCGACGGGGGCATCGCCGTCTCGCTCATCGGCTCGGCCGACGCCGACGAGCTGACCGACAACAACCTGCGCGGCTTCAACTTCGTCAACCGCCCCTCCCCGCAGTTGCTGGAGATCCTCGCCGGCCACGTCGACGCGGGCCGGCTGACGGTCCTCGTGGGACGCGAGGTCCCCCTCGAAGAGGCACCGGAGGCCCTGGAGGCCAGCCGCACCGGCCGGTCGCAGGGCAAGACGGTCCTGGCGATCTGAGCGCAGCTCAGGACCCGGCGGCGGCGCGGGCGAGGCGGCGGGCGAGCAGCGCCCGGGCCGCCGGCGGCCCCGCCGCGGCCAGCCCCGCGGTCAGGGCGCCCGCGCCGGCGAGGAGCCAGACCCCGCCGAGCAACGGCCCGGTGAGCGCATCGGCGTAGGCGCCCGCGGCGGGCCGGGAGACCACGGCCGGCAGCGCGTCCAGGGCGCGGCCGCGTACCAGCGCGAGCGCGGCGGCCAGCAGGGCGGCGGCGGCCGCGCAGCCCAGCCCCGTACAGATCAGCGCCCGTCGCCGGCGCCGCGCCAGCAGCAGCCCGCCGGCCAGGCACAGCACCGCGGCGGGCGGCAGCAGCAGCGCCCCGGTGTGCACGACGCGGTAGACGGCCCGGACCCGCGGCACGTCCGGCGCCTTCAACAGCACGATCTCCACCCCGGCCCGTGGCACCCGGTGGACGAGGTCGAGCCCCATGCCGTTGTGCGACAGCTGATGCCTGACGCGGTCCACGACCGGGGTGAGGTCCAGGGTGACCGGGGAGCGGCCGGACGCGGCCAGGCTGCCGTCCAGGGTCCGGTGGGCGGCCCGGTGCACCCCGTTCCACATCGCGGGAAAGCCCCGCCCGGTGACGACCTGCCGCACCTGCTTGTCCACGAACGCGCGCAGGCCGCGGGTGAAGTGCCGCCGCAGCGCGGGCCGCTCGGCGCGCGGTACGGCGTCCAGCAGCCCGTCCAGCCGGATGTGCGCCATCACCCCGTCCGTCACGTCGTCGACGACCGCGTCCTGGACGGCGGTGTTCCCGGCCAGCGGGGCCACCGACGCCACATAGCTGTCGGTCTCGGACAGTTCGGCCCGCGCCCAGGTCGCGGCCAGACCCAGCGGCAGCAGCACCACCCCCACCAGCAGCAGCACCCCGCCGGCCACCGCCCGCCCGCGCCGCCACGGTGCCCGCGCCGCCGCCCGTCCGCCCGGGGACACGGGGGCGCTCGCTGGCATCGCGTGGGTCCTTCCTGCCCGGCGGACGGCGGGCGCGTCCGGGGACCGGCCGGACCGGGAGGACCCTCACGACGTGCCCCATGGCCTCCTTCCAGGCAAGGGCGAACCCCCGCGGCCCGCGAGCGGGACCGGTGCCAATGGGTGACCGCGCGCGGCCCGGACCGCCGGACCGGGGCTCAGCGTGCCCGCGCGGTGCGCCGCCGGCGTACCGCCCGCACCACTCCCGGCCCGAACAGCGCGGTGACCGCGGCGGCCACCGCCCACCCCACCCAGCCGCCGCCGCTCGCGGCCTCCGCGTGCGTCTCCGGCAGGTCGTCCAGATCGCCCGAGCAGGCCGTGGGCGCGTAGGAGCCGCCGACGTAGACACAGACCGTGGAGGCGGCGCGCAGCGTGCCGGGGGCGGCGCTGCCGGTGTCCCGGGTGCGGTCGCCGAGCACGGCCGAGGCGGTGAACACCTGGATGTCGTGCGCGGGCAGGTCGGCGCGCCAGATCGCCTTCTGCTCCCGCTCGCCGCGCCCTTCGACGGTGGCGCCGGGCGCGGTGGCGGAGATCGTGGTGGCCGGCATCTCCTGCTCGATGCGGGCCCCACGGACGGCGGTGGCGCCCAGGTTGTGCACGGTGATGCGGTAGTCGAGCCGTTTGCCGGCCTCGGCGTCGTCGCGGCCGTCGGTGACCGCCACCGTGACCGAGACGGCGGGCGGTGCCTGCGGGGCGTGCCCGGCGGCGGGCGGAGCCTGGGGGAGGTGCCGGGCGGCGGGCGATGCCTGCGCGGCGTACGCGGCGGACGGTCCGGGGAGCGCGGCGGCGCACAGCAGTGCGCAGACAACGGCGGTTCTCATGCCGTCATCCGAGCATCGCGGTGCCCGTCACCGGCGGCAGGCGGCCTCCGCCCGGCCCGGGTTCACCCGAGTGAGGGGGCGGCGCCGCCCGCGGGCGGCGCTCCGGTCCGCGGCCGCCGGTCCCTCAGCGCCGGCGCGGCCCCGACCGGTGCACCGGACCATGGGCGTCCTCGCAGTGGCCGGCCTGCTGCTCCGCTTCGGCCGCGGGCCGCGGTCCCAGGGTCAGCACGTCGTCCTGCGCGCCCTGCTCACCGACGTGATCGACCTGGAGGGTGGCGTGGCTGATGCCGTACTCCCCGCTCAGCAGCTCCTGCAGGCTGCGGCGGACCTTGTGGCAGTCGCCGCCCGGCGCCACCAGGATGTGCGCGGAGAGCGCCGGCTGTCCGGAGGTGATCTGCCAGATGTGCAGGTCGTGCACCTCGACGACCTCGTCCGTGGCGACCAGGTGCTCGCCCAGCGCGTCCGGGTCGACGCCGGCGGGCGCGGCCTCCATGAAGATCCGCCCGGACTCGCGCACCAGCCCCGTACCGGCCCGCAGCATCAGCACGACGACCACCAGCGAGGCGATCGCGTCCGCCCGCTCGAAGCCCGTCGTCAGCACGATCAGACCGGCGAGAGCGGTGGCGACGAAGCCGAACAGGTCGGTGAGGATGTGCTGGTAGGCGCCCTCGACGTTGAGGCTGGAGCGGTTGGCGCGGGACAGCAGCCAGGTGCAGATCAGGTTCACCACGATCCCGGACAGCGCGGTGACCAGCACCAGCCCGCCGGTCACCGCGGGCGGCGAGATCAGCCGCTGGACCGCCTCGTACGCCAGCCAGACGGACAGCAGCAGCAGGGTGATGCCGTTGGCCTGGGCGGAGAGGATCTCGGCGCGCTTGAGGCCGTAGGTGTAGCCGCCGCGTGCGGGCCGCGCGGCCAGCCGCATCGCGACCAGGGCCAGCACGATCGAGACCGCGTCGGTGAGCATGTGGGCGGCGTCCGAGATCAGTGCCAGGGACTGCGCCACGACGCCGATGACGACCTCGACCGCCATGTACGCGGTGAGCAGGATGAGCGCGCTGCGCAGCCAGCGCCGGTCGGCGTCCGGTGCGACCCCGTGGGCGTGGCTGTGGCTGTGCCCGTGGCTGTGGGCGTGCTCGGTCATGGGCGCGCTCCTTCCTGGCTCCTCTCTGCGAAGCAAACCGCACTTCGGCGAAAGATCCAAAGGCTGCATCGGTGACCGTTGTCATTACCGTCGAACGGCCCATCGTGCCTGGTCAGAGCGGTGCGAACGAGGAAGGGGCTTTGGTGGGAAGCGGAGCGCGGATGTCCGCTCGCGGCGGGCGTGGGAAGCCGGCGCGGCCCCGGCGCCCGGGTAGCATCCGGCGCTATGAGCGCTACGGGCGTCACCGCGCGGCCCGCCCCCGGCAAGGGCCAGATCCTGACGGTGCTCGGCCTGCTGGCCGCCGTCGCCGTCCTGTACGGGCAGCACGACGGCCTCCCCTTCTGGCTGGGCGCCCTGACCGGTGTGGTCTCCGTGCTCGGCTACCTGGTCTGCTTCGACTCCCCGCGCGGCATCTGGCAGTGGCTGCCGGCCGGCGTGGGCTTCTGCGCGGCGTTCCTGTTCGCGGGGCAGTTCCTCGTCGCGCTGCTGTCCTGAGGCCGGAGCCGGCAGCGCCCGCGGGCGCCGCGGAGCGCGGGTTCACGGGGGCAGCGGGACGGCGCGACCCGACCGGTCAGTAAAGTTCGGCTCCCGTCCCCCGGACCGGTGCCCCCTCGTCGGGTGCCTCGGGTCCGGCCCTCCCGACCTCTGAGGTACTCGGCAGTGAGCCCCGCACCACCCGCCCCGGCCGCTCCTGAACCCGTTTCCGTCGTCGGCATCGGGGCCGACGGCTGGGACGGCCTGCCCGCCGCCTCCCGGCAGGCCCTGCGGACGGCCGAGGTACTGATCGGCGGCGCCCGCCAGCTCGCGCTGCTGCCCGCGGAGTGCGCCGGTGAGCGCGTGCCGTGGCCCTCGCCCCTGCGCCCCGCCGTCCCCGGGCTGCTCGCCGCCCACGCCGGGCGCCGGATATGCGTGCTGGCCAGCGGCGATCCGATGTTCCACGGCATCGGACGGACCCTGACCGAGGTGCTGTCGGAGCAGGAACTGGAGCAGGAGCAGGCCGTGGCGGACGGCCCGCCGACGCCGCGGCTGCGGATCCTCCCGCACCCGTCCTCCGTCTCCTACGCCTGCGCCCGCCTCGGCTGGCCGCTGGAGGACACCGAGGTCGTCACGCTCGTCGGGCGGCCCACCGAGAACCTGGCCCGCGCGCTGTACGACGGCCACCGCCTGCTGGTGCTGTCCGCCGGCGCCGCCACCCCCGCCGAGGTCGCCGCCCTGCTGCGCGACCGCGGCTTCGGCCCGACCCGGATGCGGGTGCTGGAGCAGCTCGGCGGCCCCCGCGAACGGACGGCCCGGGGCACCGCCGCCGACTGGGACGCCCCGCCCGCCGACCCCCTCAACGTCATCGCCCTCGACTGCCGCCGCGCGCCCGGCACCCCGCCCCTGGCCACCGTCCCCGGCCTTCCCGACGCCGCCTACGAGCACGACGGCCAGCTCACCAAGCGCCATGTCCGCGCCGCCACCCTCGCCGCGCTGGCGCCCGCCCCCGGCGAACTCCTGTGGGACATCGGCGGCGGCTCCGGCTCCATCGCCGTCGAATGGCTGCGCGCGCACCGCACCTGCCGCGCCCTCAGCGTCGAGCGCGACGCCGTACGCGCCGAGCGGATCGGCCGCAACGCCCGCTCGCTCGGCGTCCCTGCGCTGCGCGTCGTCCACGGGTCGGCGCCCGCCGCCCTGGAGGGGCTGCCCACGCCGGACGCGGTGTTCATCGGCGGCGGGCTGACCGCCCCCGGCCTGCTGGCCGCGTGCTGGGCGGCGCTGCCCGCGGGCGGCCGGATCGTCGCGAACACCGTGACGCTGGAGTCCGAGGCGCTGCTCGCCGACTGCCACCGGCGGCACGGCGGCGAACTGGTCCGGCTCGCGGTCTCCCACGCGGTGCCGGTCGGCGGCTTCACCGGCTGGCGGCAGGCGATGCCGGTCACCCAGTGGTCGGCCGTGAAGCCGCCCGCCGCCTCCCCGTCCCCGTCCGACCTCCCCCAGGAGACCGAGCAACCATGACCGTCCACTTCATCGGCGCGGGTCCCGGCGCCGCCGACCTGATCACCGTGCGCGGCGCCCGCACGCTCGCTTCCTGCGGGGTCTGCCTCTACGCCGGCAGCCTGGTGCCGCGCGAGCTGCTCGCCGAGTGCCCGCCCGGCGCCCGGCTCGTCGACACCGCGCAGCTGGACCTCGACACGATCACCGCCGAGATGGTCCGTGCCCACGAGGAGGGCCACGACGTCGCCCGGCTGCACTCCGGCGACCCGTCCGTCTTCAGCGCGGTCGCCGAGCAGATGCGCAGGCTGGACGCGGCCGGGGTGCCGTACGAGGTCGTGCCCGGCGTCCCGGCCTTCGCCGCCGCGGCCGCCGCCCTCAAGCGCGAACTGACCGTCCCCACCGTCGGCCAGACCGTCATCCTCACCCGGGTCGCCCAGCGCGCCACCCCCATGCCCGAGGGCGAGGACCTCGCCACCCTCGGCCGCAGCGGCGCGCTGCTGGTCCTCCACCTGGCGGCGATGTACGTCGACCGGGTCGTCGGCGAACTCCTGCCGCACTACGGCGCCGACTGCCCGGCCGCCGTCGTCGCCCTGGCCTCCCGCCCCGACGAACTGGTCCTGCGCGGCACCCTCGCCGACATCGCCGGCCAGGTGAAGGCCGCGGGCGTGGTCCGCACCGCCGTCATCATGGTCGGCCGCACCCTGGGCGCCGAGCAGTTCCGCGACAGCCACCTCTACTCGGCGGACCGCGAGCGGCCGCACGCGCCGTGCGGGACGGCGGCTCCGGCGGAGATCCCCGAGAACCCGTGACCGGCGCGCGGAACCCCGGGACCGGGGCCCGGCGGGCGGCCCCGGGCCCGTCCGGCTGACCGCGGGACGCATCGGGGTGAATGTCTGTTACGCGGCACGCGGGGGCCGGTAAGGAAGCTGCGACACCCCAGGGGGGCCGAAGCAAAGGAGTGCGCCACGATGCGTACCAGACTGGCCGCCGGTGCGGTCGGCGCCGCCGTCCTGCTGACGCTCTTCGGCGGCGGCGTCGCCGGAGCCGACGGCAGGGACCACACCACGCAGGCGACGAACGCCCCGGCACAGACGCCGGCACAGACGCACGACAGCTCGCCGTGGACGAACGACAGCCCGGTCCGGCTGAACACCCGCCCGGCAGGCCGCAACGACCGCCGGCAGGCCGGCTTCGACAGCATGGGACGCTTCCGCGACAACCCGCTGCAGCTGACCACCTGCGCCCTCGGCACGGCGCTGGGACGGCTCACCGGCCGCGGCAACGACTGCGTGGCCACCCGGTACGGGCTGCGTACCTGACGGGTGCACAGGTGGGGGGAGCCCGTCACCTGAGCGGGCCGCCCTGACGGGCGTCCCCCGGTCCCCGCGGCTCCGCCCGCCCCACCACCATGCCCGCCCGGTCGATGCAGATGACGTCGACCGCGACGGGCGCCCCCCGCAGCACGGCCAGCGACTCGTCCCGCGCCGTCGCCGCCACCAGATCCCCCAGCGGGACGTCCGCCGCCGCGCACAACTGCAGCGCCGCCAGGCCCGTGTTGGCCTCGGCCACCGCCTGCGCCAGCGCCTCGCCGGCCCCGCCCCGCCGGGCCAGCTCCGCCAGGAAGCCCTTGTCGACCTGGGACCGCGCGGAGTGCAGGTCCAGATGCCCGGCCGCCAGCTTCGACAGCTTGGCGAACCCGCCGCAGATGGTCAGCCGCTCCACGGGATGGCGCCGGATGTACTTCAGCACCGCCCCCGCGAAGTCCCCCATGTCCAGCAGCGCGTCCTCGGGCAGGTGGTGCAGGGCGACGGCGACCTTCTCCGACGTCGACCCCGTACACCCGGCGACATGCCGCCGCCCCGCCGCCCGCGCCACGTCCACGCCCCGCCGGATCGAGTCGATCCAGGCCGAGCAGGAGTACGGCACCACGATCCCGGTGGTCCCCAGGATCGACAGCCCGCCCAGGATCCCCAGCCGCGGGTTCCAGGTGCTGCGGGCGATCTCCTCGCCGTGATCGACGGAGATCTCCACCTCGACGTCGGCCACCGCCCCCGCGCCGCCGTACCGCGCCGCGACCCGGGCCAGGTGCTCCCGCATCATCTGCCGCGGTACCGGGTTGACCGCCGGTTCCCCCACGTCCAGCGGCAGCCCGGGCCGGGTCACCGTCCCGACTCCCGGCCCCGCCCGGAACACGACCCCCGCCCCGGCCGGCAGCGGCCGCACGGTGGCCCGGACGAGTGCCCCGTGGGTCACGTCCGGATCGTCGCCCGCGTCCTTCACCACGCCCGCCATGGCGGCCGAGCGCCCCGGCGCGAGCTCCTCCACCGCCAGCGCGAAGGACGGCGTCTGCCCCTTCGGCAGGGTGATCGTCACCGGATCCGGGAACTCCCCGCTCAGCAGCGCCGTGTACGCGGCCGTGCTCGCCGCCGTCGCACAGGCCCCGGTCGTCCAGCCGGGCCGCAGCCCGGTGTGCGCGAGCTGCGCGCTGCGCCCGCCCGCGGCCTTGCCCGTACCCTGCCGCCCCGTACCCTGCGGTTGCGCTTCAGCCACGGAGGAACCCACATCCCATGCCCGACGCAGCCCGCCCGCCACGCCACGTCCTGATCCTCGGCGGCACCACGGAGGCCCGCCGCCTGGCCGCCGCCCTGGCACCGGAGTCCGCCATGGTGCCGGGGGCCGCGCCGCGTGTGACGACCTCGCTCGCCGGCCGGGTCGCCGCGCCGCGGCTGCCCGCCGGAGAGGTCCGCATCGGCGGGTTCGGCGGCCCCGAGGGCCTCGCCCGCTGGCTGCGCGAGCACGCGGTGGACGCGCTCATCGACGCCACCCATCCTTTCGCCGACACGATCAGTCACAACGCGGCCCTGGCCGCCGCCACCGCCCATGTTCCCCTGCTCGCCCTCCGCAGGCCCGGCTGGGTGCCGGGACCCGGCGACACGTGGCACCAGGTCACCTCCCTGGACGAGGCCGCCGCCGCCCTCCCCGCCCTCGGCACCCGCGTCTTCCTCACCACCGGCCGCATGGGCCTCGCCCACTTCGCCCACCTCACCGACCACTGGTTCCTGGTCCGCTCGGTCGACGCCCCCGAGCCCCCGTACCCGCCCCGGATGACGACCCTCCTGGACCGCGGCCCGTTCACGCTGGAGGGCGAGCGCGCCCTGCTCCGCGACCACCGCATCGATGTCCTCGTGACGAAGGACAGCGGGGCGGCCGCCACCGCCGCCAAGCTGACGGCGGCGCGGGAGGCCGGGGTCCCCGTGGTGGTCGTACGGCGCCCACCGCTGCCGGAGGGCGTGCCGGTGGCGGCGGACCCGGACGAGGCCGCACAGTGGCTCGGCCGCATTTTCAGCGAGGCCATATCTCACTGAAGTGATTGGCCTCGCGGACCCTTTCCGCTAATTCTCCGCGGCGCTGTGCCGATTTTGCGGGCTCGTCGTCACGGCGGGCGTCCGCGTCTTCACCGTCGGAATCACGGGCACTCGCGGATTCGCCCGCCCCTGCGTTCACGGGGCGGACGTCCGTACCGCGTCCGCGAGCCGCCGCGCCACCTCCGGCGTACACCGGCCCAGCTCCACGAGCGGCCGCGGAAAGTGATCCGCCAGCGAGACCGGGTCCACGGCCAGCGACGGAAGGGTGATGCCCGCCCCCTTCAGCGCCGTCCGCAGCTCGCCGCACGCCTGCTCCGCGTCCCTGAGCTTCCCGGCCGCCGGGCTGCGCTCCGTCATTCCCATTCTCATTTCCTCTTTCTCGGTTCGAGTCCTGACTGGGCTGCGACAGCCCTTTCACGGTCCTAGAGTCGTCACAACAGGCAGCCGCCAAAAGGGCGTTGGCGTTGTCGTCGGGACAGGACAACAAGGGGATCGGGGAATGGTCGAAAGGAATTCCGAAGAGTACGAGGGTTCGGCCCGCTGGGTCCTCGCCTGCGAACTCCAGCGGTTACGGGAGGCGTCGGGCAAGTCGCTGGCCCAGCTCGCCGAGGAGACCAACTACGACCGCACCTACCTGCACCGCCTGGAGACCGGCGAACGCCTCTCCAAGCTCCCGGTCATGGAGGCGCTGGACCGGGTCTACGGGACGGGTGAGCTGCTGGTGCGGTTGTGGGGGCTGGCGCGGCTGGATGCCTTCAAGGACAAGTACCGGGAGTTCATGCAGTTGGAAGCGAAGGCGACGATCCTGCATTCGTATGCGATCACAGTTCCTGGCCTGCTGCAGACCGAGGACTTCGCCACGTACTCGCTGTCGTCTTCGCCGACGCCCATAGACCCCGATGAACTCGAAGAATCTGTTGCCGCACGACTGGGACGACAGGAGTTGCTGCGGCGTGACCGGCCGCCGCATGTCCGAGTCATCCTTGACGAGTCGGTATTGCGCCGCCCGGTGCCCGATCCCAGGATCTGGCATGACCAGTTGATGCGCATTTCAGAGGCCGCCGAGGCTCAGCATGTGACCATCCAGGTGCTTCCCTTCGCCGCCGGAGTGCATAGCCTGATGGGTAGTTCACTCTGGCTCTTGTGGGCGGCGGACGGTGGTGCTGTTGCCTACCTGGAAGGCAACAAGTCAGGCGAACTGCTCGAAGAGCCAGCGGATGTTGAGCGCTACCGCCTGTCTTACGATCAGCTTCGCGACGCGGCACTCTCGCCGCCTGATTCAGCAGTTTTCATCCGGCAGTTGGTGGAGGACAGCAGACCATGAACAGCATCCCCGACCTGGTCGAAGCCGTGTGGCGCAAGAGCAGCTACAGCGACGGTGGGGCTGATAACTGCGTCGAGGTCTCCGCCGGCTTCCCCGGTGTCGTCCCGGTGCGTGACAGCAAGAACCCCACCGGCGGCGTGCTGCTCTTCCCGGCCGCTGCCTGGGCGGCCTTCATAGGTGGCGTGAAGGGCGGTCGGCTCAGGTGAGACGGAGCGCCAGGGGTACGGGGGTCGCGTACCCCTGGTGGCCGGCACAACGCCTGACCGCGCCCCGCGAGCGCGCGGGTCGGCCGGGGCCTTCGTGAGCCCCGGCCGTCCCGCCCCGGCTCACCCCTCCGGATACCTCCGCGGCGTCCACACGACCTCCGTGCCGTCGTCGCGCCGGACCGCCTGGGTCTGGGACGAGCCGACGATCAGGAGCGTGCGCATGTCGACCTGGTGCGGGTCGAGGTCGGCCAGGTGCACCGTGCGGACGGATTCCTCGGGGCCGCCGATGTCGCGGGCGAGGATGACCGGGGTGTCGGGGGCGCGGTGCTCCAGGAGGAGTTCGCGGGCCTTGCCGACCTGCCAGGTGCGGCTGCGGGAGCCGGGGTTGTACAGGGCGAGGGCCAGGTCGGCGGAGGCCGCCGCGTGCAGGCGTTCGGCGATGACTTCCCAGGGCTTGAGGCGGTCGGAGAGGGAGATGACCGCGTAGTCGTGGCCGAGGGGGGCGCCGGCGCGGGCGGCGGCGGCATTGGCGGCGGTGACACCCGGCAGGACGCGGACGGGGATCGCACGGTAGGGGTCCTGGGCGGCGACCTCCAGGACCGCGGTGGCCATGGCGAAGACACCGGGGTCGCCGCCGGAGACCACGGCCACCCGGCGGCCGCGGCGGGCCAGGTCGAGGGCGAGTTCGGCGCGTTCGGACTCGACCTTGTTGTCGGAGGCGTGGCGGCGCTGGCCGGGGCGCGGCGGGACGCGGTCCAGGTAGGTGGTGTAGCCGACGAGGTCCTCGGCGGCGGCGAGGGCGCCGCGGGTCTCGGGGGTCAGCCAGAGGGGGCCGGCCGGGCCGGTGCCGACGACCACGACCTCGCCGAGGAGGCCGGAGGGTGCGGCTTCCTCGCCGGGGAGGGCGGGGGACGCCGGCGCCGTGTCGGCGTCGGTGGTCGGTGCGGCGGGCGTCGCGGCGGCAGCGGCACCGGGCGTCGCCGGCGGGAGGTCCGCGATGCGGCTCGGGACGACGCTGACGGAGAAGTACGGGACGGTGTCCGCGTCGATGTCCGCCAGCTTCTGCGTGCGCTCGCCGGACATCGTGGCGCGCTCGACGTAGTGGGCCTCGGAGAGGCGGCCCGAGCGTTCCATGGCGCGGCGGACGGTGGGGAAGGTGCGGCCCAGTTTCATGACGACGGCGGTGTCGGTCGAGGCCAGGCGGGCGGTCAGCTCCTCCTCCGGGAGCGTGCCGGGGAGGATCGTCAGCACCTCGTCGGCCTCGGCGAGCGGCTTGCCCAGGCGGGCCGCGGCGGCGCTGATGGAGGTGACGCCGGGGACGACCTCGGTCGGGTAGCGGTGGGCCAGCCGCTTGTGCATGTGCTGGTAGGAGCCGTAGAAGAGCGGGTCGCCCTCGGAGATGACGGCGACGGTGCGGCCGGCGTCGAGGTGGGCGGCGAGGCGGGCCGCCGCGGACTCGTAGAACTCGTCCAGGGCGCCCCGGTAGCCGCCGGGGTGGTCGGTCGACTCGGTGGTGACCGGGTAGACCAGCGCCTCCTCGATGTGGTCGGCGCGTAGGTGCTCGGCGGCGATGGAGCGCGCGATCGACCGTCCGTGGCGGGCGCTGTGGTACGCGATGACGTCCGCCCGGGCGATCACCTGGACGGCCCGGACCGTCATGAGGGACGGGTCGCCGGGGCCGAGGCCGACGCCGTAGAGGCGGCCGGGGCCGGCCGTGGTCGCGGCGCTGCCGTCACCGGTTGCCTGCTGCTCGCTCACGCTCACTCTTCCTCGCTTGCCATGGCGTTGATCGCGGCCGCGGCCATGGCGCTGCCGCCCCGGCGGCCGCGCACCACGATGTGGTCCAGCTTCGACGGATGGGCGATCAGCGCGTCCTTGGACTCGGCGGCGCCGATGAAGCCCACGGGTATGCCGATGACGGCGGCCGGGCGGGGCGCGCCCTCCTCGATCATTTCCAGGAACCGGAAGAGGGCGGTGGGGGCGTTGCCGAACGCGACCACGGCGCCTTCCATGTGGTCCCGCCACAGTTCCAGGGCCGCGGCGCTGCGGGTGGTGCCCATCCGGGCGGCCAGGTCGGGGACCGAGGGATCGGCCAGGGTGCACAGCACCTCGTTGTTCGCCGGCAGCCGCTTGCGGGTGACGCCGCTGGCGACCATGTTGGCGTCGCAGAGGATCGGGGCGCCGGCGTGCAGTGCCTTGCGGGCGGCGGCCACCACGTCGGGGGTGTAGGCCAGGTCGCGCACCAGGTCGACCATGCCGCAGGCGTGGATCATGCGGACCGTGACCTGGCTGACGTCGGCGGGCAGGCCGTCGAGGGCCGCCTCGGCGCGGATGGTGGCGAAGGACTGGCGGTAGATCGCCGCACCGTCCTTCTCGTAGTCGAACGCGGTCACTCTGGCCTCGGGGGTGTCGGGTGCGGGAGGGCTCGGGTGGTTCATGGGGTGGTGCACGGGGCTTCGGGGCGGTTCGGGTCGGTGCGGCGGCCCGGTCGGGTCATGGGGCCGGGGGCGGGGCCGTCGTGCCGGGGGCGGCGGGCGGCTCGGTGTCCGGGCGTACCAGGGCTACCCGGTAGCCCTCGGCCGTGGCCAGTACGTCGACCCAGGTGCCGTGCGGGTGACCGCAGCGGCGTTCGCAGCCGGACCAGTACACGGGCAGGCCCGCGGGCGGGCGGCCGGCGGGTGCCTCGTCGGGGACGGCCGTGCCGGCGGCGACGGCGGCCGTGGCGTCGGCGCGTACGTCGGTGCGGGACTTGGCGCAGCCGGGGCGGCCGGTACAGGCGCCGAGGCGGTGCCAGGGGGAGGCCGGGTCGGTGACCAGGCCGGCGGCGGTGAGCCGCGCCAGCCGGTCCGGTGCCGCGGCGGCCGGCAGTCCGGGCAGGACGATGCCGCGCCACGGGGTGAGGCGCAGCGCGCCGGCGCCGTCGTCGGCCGCGATCGCGGCCAGCAGCCGCCACTGGGCCGCCGTCAGCCGGCCCAGTGGCGCCAGGACCGAGAGCGCCCGCTCGCCGCCGGGGCCCTCGACGATGCCGGGGGCGGAGGAGTCCGCGTACGGCGGACAGGTGCGGGCGCCGGGTGCGGGCGGCTCGGCCACGTACGCGGCCTCGATGCCCGCCGACCGCAGGGCGTCGGCGACGTCCCGGGCCCGCAGCGCGTGCGCGTCGGGGAGTTCGCGGACCCGCCAGGCGCCGCTGCCGCTCGCCCCGGCGGCGGTCAGGAAGGCCTCGGCGGCGGCGAGCGCGGCGCGTGGTGCGTCCGGGCCGGCGATCCGCAGGGCGCCCGGATCGTCGCCGACCCGCAGCAGGGCGCTGCCCGCCGGGCCGGCCTCGTCCCCGGCCGGTTCTGCGAGCAAGCTCACATCTCCGCCGAGCGCCGCCACATCGCCCCGTCCGTCGTCCAGGACGAACAGGAAACGGCCGGAGAGGGCGGTCGCGAACGCGCTCGCGCAGAGCAGCGCGTCCAGCTCACGGGCCCACCGTCGCACGTCAGAAGGGGTGTGCCGGTCCAGTCCGGCCAGCGGCGAGGCGAGGATGTTGCGGATGCGTTCGTGGGCCGCGGAGGGCAGCAGCCCCGCGTCGCGCAGCAGACCGGCGAGGTGGGCGCCGCAGCCCTCCGCGAGGCCGCGGAGTTCGGCGTTGCCGCGGGAGGTGAGGGAGAGGTGGCCGTCGCCGAGCAGCTCGGCGGCGTCGGCCAGGGCAGTTGCCTGACGGGCCGTCACATCACCGGCCGGCAGCCGGACTCGGGCGAGCCCGCCGTCCGCGGCCGGATGCAGTCGCAGCGCTCCCGGGCAGGCGTCACCGCGGTCCCGCGGAAGCGGTGCGGCGGCCTGGGGCCGTGTCGAGGGGGAGGGCGGCATGGCCGCGAGCATACCCACGGCGGCGGGCGCCGATCCGGGCCGGATCCGGCCATGCGCCCGGGCCGCCGCGGCCGGTCCGAAGGCCCGCTTACCTCGCCCGGCCACAGCCCTTACTATGCAGGTCGGTGGGTCGGCTGGCCCGCCGGACGCCAGCGACGGCGCAGGGGCCACGGCCCCGGGGAGGAAGCCCGGTGAGAATCCGGCGCGGTCCCGCCACTGTGAACCCGGCAGCTGCCGGGCGAGCCAGGAACTCCCGCCGTCCTTACGACCACCCGGGGCGCGGACACCCCGAGGAAGGCCTGCGCTCGCATGCTTCTGCTGCTGTCGACCTCCGACACCGATCTGCTCAGTGCCCGCGCGGCCACGGGCCCCGTGCCGTACCGGCTCGCCAACCCCGCCCGTCTCGACGTCGCCGAGCTGCCCGCCCTGCTGGAGGGCTGTGACCTCGTCGTCGTGCGCCTCCTCGGCGGCATCCGCGCCTGGGAGGAGGGCCTGGAGGTGCTGCTCGCCGAGGACCAGCACCGGCCGGTGGTCGTGCTGACCGGTGAACAGGCCCCCGACGCCCAGCTCATGGAGCAGTCCACGGTCCCGGTCGGCATCGCGGCCGAGGCGCACGCCTACCTCGCGCACGGCGGGCCCGCCAACCTCGACCAGCTGGCCCGCTTCCTGTCCGACACGGTGCTGCTGACCGGCCACGGCTTCGAACCGCCGGCCCCCGCCCCGAGCTGGGGACCGCTCGATTGGGAGCCCCGCAACGAGACCGGCCCGCTGATCGCCGTGCTCTACTACCGCGCGCACCACATGAGCGGCAACACCGGCTTCGTACGGACCCTGTGCGAGCAGATCGAGGCGGCGGGCGGCCGCGCCCGCCCCCTGTTCGTCGCCTCCCTGCGCACCCCCGAAGCGGAGCTGATCGAGGAGCTGGGGGCCGCCGACGCCCTGGTCACCACCGTCCTCGCGGCGGGCGGCAGCAAGCCCGCCGACGCCTCCGCCGGCGGCGACGACGAGTCCTGGGACGCGGGCGCGCTGGCCGCCCTCGACGTGCCGATCCTGCAGGCCCTGTGCCTGACCGGGCCGCGCAGCGCCTGGGAGGAGAACGACGAGGGCCTCTCGCCGCTGGACGCCGCCTCGCAGATCGCCGTCCCCGAGTTCGACGGCCGGCTGATCACCGTGCCGTTCTCCTTCAAGGAGGTCGACGAGGACGGGCTGCCGGTGTACGTCGCCGACCCCGAGCGGGCCGCCCGGGTCGCCGGGATCGCCGTCCGGCACGCCCGGCTGCGCCACATCCCGGCCGCGGACAAGCGCCTCGCACTGGTGCTGTCCGCCTACCCGACCAAGCACTCCCGGATCGGCAACGCGGTCGGCCTGGACACCCCGGCCAGCGCCGTGGCCCTGCTGCGCCGCCTGCGCGCCGAGGGCTACGACTTCGGCACCGAAGAGGTGCCCGGCCTCGCCTCCGGCGACGGCGACGAGCTGATCTACGCCCTCATCGAGGCCGGCGGCCACGACCAGGAGTGGCTCACCGAGGAGCAGCTCGCCCGCAACCCGGTCCGCATCCCGGCCGCCGACTACAAGCGCTGGTACGCCACGCTCCCGCAGGAACTCCGCGACTCCGTCGAGGAGCACTGGGGCCCGCCGCCCGGCGAGATGTTCGTCGACAAGAGCCGCAACCCCGAGGGCGACATCGTGCTGGCCGCCCTGCGCCGCGGCAATCTGCTCATCCTCATCCAGCCGCCGCGCGGCTTCGGCGAGAACCCGATCGCGATCTACCACGACCCCGATCTGCCGCCCTCGCACCACTACTTGGCCGCCTACCGCTGGATCGCCGCCTCCGCGGCCGACGGCGGATTCGGCGCGGACGCCATGGTCCACCTGGGCAAGCACGGCAACCTGGAGTGGCTGCCGGGCAAGAACGCCGGCCTGTCCGCGGCCTGCGGCCCGGACGCCGCCCTCGGCGACCTCCCGCTGATCTACCCCTTCCTGGTCAACGACCCCGGCGAGGGCACCCAGGCCAAGCGCCGGGTCCACGCCACCCTCGTCGACCACCTCGTCCCGCCGATGGCCCGCGCCGAGTCCTACGGCGACATCGCGCGCCTGGAGCAACTGCTCGACGAGTACGCGGCGATCTCCGCCATGGACCCGGCCAAGCTGCCCGCGATCCGCGCCCAGATCTGGACGCTGATCCAGGCCGCCAAGCTCGACCACGACCTGGGGATGGAGGAGCGCCCCGACGACGAGGGCTTCGACGACTTCCTGCTGCACGTCGACGGCTGGCTGTGCGAGGTCAAGGACGCCCAGATCCGCGACGGTCTGCACGTCCTGGGCGGCGCCCCGGCCGGTGAGGCGCGCGTCAACCTCGTCCTGTCCATCCTGCGCGCCCGCCAGATCTGGGGCGGCACCTCCGCCCTGCCCGGTCTGCGCGAGGCGCTCGGCCTCGACGAGTCCGCCGCGACCCGGACCAGCGCCGACGAGGCCGAGGCCACGGCCCGCGCGCTGGTCCAGGCGATGGAGGACGCGGACTGGGACCCGGCCGCGGTGTCCGGTGTCGCCGGGGGCCACCCGTCCGCGGTCGCCGACATCCTCGACTTCGCCGCCCGCCAGGTCGTGCCGCGCCTCGCCGCCACCACCGACGAGATCGACCACGCGGTGCACGCCCTCGACGGCGGTTTCGTCCCGGCCGGTCCCTCCGGCTCCCCGCTCCGCGGCCTGGTCAACGTCCTGCCGACGGGCCGGAACTTCTACTCCGTCGACCCGAAGGCCGTCCCCTCCCGCCTGGCGTGGGAGACCGGCCAGGCGCTCGCCGACTCGCTGCTGGAGCGCTACCGCGGCGACAACGGCGACTGGCCGCAGTCGGTCGGACTGTCGCTGTGGGGCACCAGCGCGATGCGGACCAGCGGCGACGACGTCGCCGAGGCCCTCGCCCTGCTGGGCGTCCGCCCCGTGTGGGACGACGCCTCGCGCCGGGTCAGCGGGCTGGAGCCGATTCCGCTCGCCGAGCTCGGCCGCCCCCGTATCGATGTCACGCTGCGCATCTCGGGCTTCTTCCGGGACGCGTTCCCGCACGTCATCGGCCTGCTCGACGACGCCGTCCGGCTGGTCGCCGGCCTGGACGAGGCGGCGGAGTCCAACTTCGTCCGCGCCCACGCCCAGGCCGACCTCGCCGAGCACGGCGACGAGCGGCGCGCCACCACCCGCATCTTCGGCTCCCGCCCGGGGACGTACGGCGCGGGCCTGCTCCAGCTGATCGACTCCCGCGACTGGCGCACCGACGCCGACCTCGCCGAGGTCTACACCGTCTGGGGCGGCTACGCCTACGGCCGGGGCCTGGAGGGCCGCCCGGCCCGCGACGAGATGGAGACCGCCTACAAGCGCATCGCGGTCGCCGCCAAGAACACCGACACCCGCGAGCACGACATCGCGGACTCCGACGACTACTTCCAGTACCACGGCGGCATGGTCGCC
>Ga0207426_1000928_pt1 | contig 29240 bp, 27 predicted proteins | sample AraplaMF_Cvi_mMS_FD_184265 | JGI IMG/M metagenome (GOLD analysis project Ga0207426, IMG submission 184265) | Arabidopsis root microbial communities from the University of North Carolina, USA - plate scrape MF_Cvi_mMS (SPAdes) (version 2) | ecosystem: Host-associated > Plants > Roots > Endosphere... | reverse complement strand
CGCCAGATGCTCCGGCCCCAGCAGATCATCCAGGCAGCTCTCGTCCCATCGCTTCTGCCCTCGCTCCGCCGTCTCCAGACGCAACCCCGCCGGCCTGCCCTGTGCCATCACCGCCCCGCTTCGCTGGCCCCTGACCTAGCGAATCCTTCATCCCCGCCAAACGCCAGCGTTTTTTCACAGCCTCGAAGTGCCGTTGCGCAGACACGGGATCTCCGCGCGATCCCGGAGAGATCCCGTGTCTGCAGCGCATCATTGCATGCTGCGCTGCGCACGGGATGACGGGTCGTTCGTTATGATGCGTGGTACAAGACTTCCACGTAAGGGGTCCCGGCGAGCGCGGCGTCGACGCCGGCGAAGCCGCGGTCCATCACGCTGGCGAAGGCCGGTCCGGGCTCCCGGTTCTGACGAAAGACCCGAAGCGCCTCGCCATAAGCGACCACCAGCGTCGCCACCAGCATCGTCGCCGCGAGACGGGCATCGGGATCGGAGCGCGGTCTTCCCACCGCGTCGGACAGCATTCCGGCGAGATCATCGGCCAGCGTCACCTGCAGCTCGCAGGCGCGCGCCGTGAGCGCCGCACTTTCCGCGACCATGCGCCAGAACCGGACGGGCCGCTCGGAGATCCTGAACAGGGGATGCCCGCTCTCCGCGAGGCTGCGCATCAGCGCCTGGAACGCGCCGACCGGCGGCTGCCGGCCACGACCGGCGAGCGCGTCACGCACCAGCGCCCGCGCCTCCTCCTCGCGATCGAAGACCAGGTCCTCCTTTCGCGGGAAGTAGTTGAACACGGTTTTCCGGGCGACATCGGCTTCCTGCGCGATATCGGCGACGGACACCTTATCGAAGCCGCGCTCGACGAACAGGCGCGTGGCGACGTCGGAGATCGCCTGGCGCGTCATCTCCTTCTTGCGATCTCGAAGGCCGGTTCGGTCTGGCATGCCGATATCTATACCATATGTAATTTTACACTGAGTATAAATTTCGGATAGAGTCGCGACATCAGCGGGGTCATCGGTGCCCGCTTGTGGAGTTCGGCCTTGATCCATGATGTCGTGATTGCCGGAGCCGGCCCTGTCGGCCTGTTTCTCGCCTGCGAGCTGCGCCTGGCGGGCTGCTCGGTGCTGGTGCTGGAGCAGGCGGGGGACCCGCGCTCGCCCCTGAAGCGCCTGCCCTTCGGGTTGCGTGGCCTTTCGGCGCCCACCATCGAGGCCTTCCACCGACGCGGGTTGCTGGACGAGATCGCGGCGCAACGCGCGGGGGATGGCGCTCCGGCTGCCGCGCATTGGACGCAGCAGGCGCGCCGCCCCGGCGGTCATTTCGCCGGCATCCCGTTCTTCCACGACCGCATCGACCCCTCGGCATGGCCGTATCGCCTGCCCGGTCCGGCCGGCACCAGCATGGCGGTCGAGATGGAGCGGATCGAATCCGTCCTGGCCGCCCGCGCCGGCGCGATGGGCGTCGAGATCAGGCGCGGCCTCGGCGTGGAGGATATCGATCCGTCCGATGAAGACGTGACCATTCGTGCCGGCGGGAGGAGGTTTCGCGGACGCTGGCTGGTCGGCTGCGATGGCGGCCGCAGCACGGTCCGCAAGGTCGGCGGCTTCGAATTCGCCGGCACCGATCCCGAGTTCACCGGCTATTCCGTCGAGGTCGAGATGGCCGATCCGGACAGGCTCCGCCCGGGCCGGCACTACACGCCAGCCGGCATGTACACCTATGCCCCGCCCGGGACGATCGCGATGGTCGACTTCGACGCGGGCGCCTTCCATCGCACCCGTCCGGTCACGCTCGAGCACCTGAAGGCCGTGCTGCGCCGTGTCTCCGGCACGGATGTCGTCGTGACCGCCCTTCGCCTCGCCACCACCTGGACGGACCGCGCCTGCCAGGCAACCGCCTACCGCAAGGGGCGGGTGCTGCTCGCCGGCGACGCCGCGCACATCCACTCTCCCCTGGGCGGCCAGGGGCTAAACCTCGGGCTCGGCGACGCGATGAACCTGGGCTGGAAGCTGGCCGCCACGATCCGCGGCGACGCGCCGCCCGGCCTGCTCGAAAGCTATGGCGCGGAGCGGCATCCGGTCGGGGCGCAGGTCCTGGACTGGTCGCGAGCCCAGGTCGCGCTCATGCGGCCAAGCCGGAGCTCGCGCGCGCTCGAGGCCATCATCCGTGACCTCATCGATACGCGCGACGGCGCGACCTACTTTGCCGGGCGCGTGTGGGGTGTTTCCCTCCGATACGATCTCGGCGGCGGCCACCCGCTGGTGGGCCGCAGCGCTCCCGACTTCGAACTGGTCGACGGGACGAGGCTCGCGGACCGTCTCAGGACGGGCAGGGGCCTCTTCCTCGACTTCGACGGCCATGCGCCGCTTCAGGCGCTTGCCGGCCGCTGGGATGGCCGGATCGCCTACGTCGCCGGTGACGCCAAGGACAGGCTGGGTTTGAGCGCCGTGCTCCTGCGTCCCGATGGCGTCGTCGCCTGGGCGGGTGGGACGACCCTGGACCTCGGGGACGCCGCCCGGGCCGCCTCACGATGGTTCGGCGACGCGATCTAGCCCGGGAATTCCTCATATTGCGGCAGGTCGTCGGCGATGGTGTACCAGGGCGCCTTGGAGCCGACGAAGATGTGCTCGGTCGGCCGGATGGTCGGGTCATCGACCAGCGTTCCCATGGCGACATGGACATAGGCGCCGTCGCGGACGACCGAGAACAGCAGCGACCCGCAGGCCCGGCAATGCGTGTTGTTGTGGTCCGGCTCGCCATAGATCATCAGCGAATCCTCGCCCTGGGTCACGGTCAGCTTGCCGCGCTCGATCCCGGCGATGGGCTTGAACGCCGACCCTGTCGTCCGCCGGCAGTTCGAGCAGTGGCAGTTCAGGGCGTAGCGGAACGCGTCGGCCACTTCGTAATGGACGGCGCCGCAATAGCATCGGCCGGCCAGGGTGCGGCTGCTCTCGGTCATGGGGTTCCCTCCGACATTGTTTCGGGCAGCGTATCGTTCCGCGCTCTGCCTTGACAGCCCGGTATCGGCAGCGCTCTGTTCCGGCAGATTTCAAGGGAGACGTCCATGCCCGACCATCGTCGAGACGGCACCGGCGAGGCGGTGGCCCGCATCGTGCCGGCGGCCAACACCCACCGCAACCCGGGCATGGCGCTGGAGCTGGACTGGGTCGAGGCGGCGCGGGTCAATCTCAGCGCCGCCGAGCGCCGGGCCGCCACCATGACCACGCGGCGCTCGGTGAAGAAGGAATACCAGGCCGCCTGGCTGGTGAAGGCCCTCACCTGCATGGACCTGACCACCCTGGCCGGCGACGACACGCCGGGCCGGGTGCAGCGGCTCTGCGCCAAGGCCCGCCACCCGCTGCGCGACGACCTGGTCGAGGCTCTGGGCCTGTCGGACCGGCCACCGACCGTCGGCGCCGTCTGCGTCTACCCGACCATGGTCGGCGCCGCGGTCAAGGCGCTGGCCGGCAGCGGCATCCCGGTCGCCTCGGTCGCCACCGGCTTCCCGGCGGGGCTGACGCCGCTGCCGCAGCGCCTGGCCGAGATCCGCTATGCGGTGGAGGAGGGGGCGGCCGAGATCGACATCGTCATCCACCGCGCCCAGGTGCTGAACCGCGAATGGTCCGCCCTCTATGACGAGGTGCGGGCGATGCGCGAGGCCTGCGGCGAGGCGCATCTGAAGACCATCCTGGCCACCGGCGACCTCAGGACCCTGCGCAATGTCGAGGCCGCCAGCCTGGTCTGCATGATGGCCGGCGCCGATTTCATCAAGACCTCGACCGGCAAGGAGGATGTCAACGCCACCCTGCCGGTCAGCCTGGTGATGGTGCGCGCCATCCGCGACTATCTGGATCGCACCGGCGAGCGCGTCGGCTTCAAGCCGGCCGGCGGGCTGCGCACGGCCAAGGACGCGATCGCCTGGCTGATCCTGATGAAGGAGGAACTGGGCCGGCCCTGGCTGGAGCCGGAGCTGTTCCGGATCGGCGCCTCGTCGCTGCTCGCCGATGTCGAGCGCCAGATCGAGCATTTCGTCACCGGCCGCTACTCGGCCGGCTTCCGCCACGCTTCCGCCTGAGGAGCCTCACCCATGCCCCGGATCGCGGAGATTCTCGACACCATGGAGTACGGCCCGGCGCCCGAGGACAGCGGCATCGCCCGCGACTGGCTGGCGCGGCATGACAAGGGCTTCGGCCACTTCATCGACGGCAAGTTCGTCGCCCCGGCCGAGGGCGGCCGCTTCGAGGTGCTGAACCCGGCCACCGGCAAGCCGCTGGCGCAGGTGGCGCAAGGCACGGCCAAGGATGTCGACGCCGCGGTCAAGGCCGCGCGCCGGGCCCAGAAGGGCTGGGCGGCGCTGCCGGGGGCCGAGCGCGCCCGCCATCTCTACGCCCTGGCCCGCCATGTCCAGCGCCGCGAGCGGCTGCTGTCCGTGATCGAGACCATGGACAACGGCAAGCCGATCCGCGAGAGCCGGGACATCGACATCCCGCTGGTCGCCCGGCACTTCTACCATCACGCCGGCTGGGCCTCGCTGGTCGAGACCGAGTTCCCCGGCTACCGCCCGGTCGGGGTCTGCGGCCAGATCATCCCGTGGAACTTCCCGCTGCTGATGCTGGCCTGGAAGGTGGCGCCGGCGCTGGCCGCCGGGAACACCGTGGTGCTGAAGCCGGCCGAGTTCACGCCGTTGACCGCGCTGCTGTTCGCCGAGATCGCGCAGGAGTCCGGGCTGCCGCCGGGCGTGCTGAACATCGTCACCGGCGATGGCTTGACCGGCGCCCTGATCGTCGACCATGCCGATGTCGACAAGATCGCCTTCACCGGCTCGACCGAGGTTGGGCGGAAGATCCGCGAGGCGACCGCCGGCACCGGCAAGAAGCTGTCGCTGGAGCTGGGCGGCAAGTCGCCCTTCATCGTCTTCGACGACGCCGATCTCGATGCCGCGGTCGAGGGGGTGGTGGATTCGATCTGGTTCAACCAGGGCCAGGTCTGCTGCGCCGGCTCGCGCCTGCTGGTGCAGGAGAGCGTGGCCGACCGCCTCTACGACAAGCTGAAGCGCCGGATGGCGACGCTGCGCGTCGGCGATCCGCTCGACAAATCGACCGATATGGGCCCCATCGTCGCCCAGGTGCAGCTCGACCGGATCAAGCACTATGTCGAGCTGGGCAAAAAGGAGGGCGCCGCCTGCTGGCAGGATTCGGCGTCCCTGCCCAAGGGCGGCCTGTACTTCCCGCCGACTTTGTTCACCGAGGCGGAGCCCGCCTCGACCATCGCCCAGGACGAGATCTTCGGCCCGGTGCTGACGGCCTCGACCTTCCGCACCCCGGACGAGGCGGTGGCCCTGGCCAACGCCTCGCGCTACGGCCTGGCGTCCTCGGTGTGGTCGGAGACGGTGAACCAGGCGCTGCATGTCGCGGCCCGGCTCAAGGCCGGGGTGGTCTGGATCAACTGCGCCAACATGTTCGACGCCGCGGTCGGCTTCGGCGGCTATCGCGAGAGCGGCTTCGGCCGCGAGGGCGGGCGCGAGGGCCTATTCGAATACCTGGTGCCGGGCTGGGAAAAGGACGCGCCGGCGCTGAAACCGGCGGCCGCGGCGCCGCTGGCGGCGGTGCCGCTGGGCGGCGAGCACGACCTGCCCTCGATCGACCGCACCGCCAAGCTCTATGTCGGCGGCAAGCAGGCGCGGCCGGATGGCGGCTACAGCACCACCGTCACCGACCCGAAGGGCCGGGCGCTGGGGCAGGTCGGCCTCGGCAACCGCAAGGACATCCGCAACGCGGTCGAGGCCGCGCACAAGGCCACCGGCTGGAGCGGCCTGGCCGGGCACAACCGGGCCCAGGTGCTGTATTTCCTGGCCGAGAACCTGGCGGCGCGCTCCGAGGAGTTCGCCCGCCGGATCTCCGCGATGACCGGCGCCACGGCCAGGGCCGCGGCGGCGGAGGTCGAGGCCGCGGTGCGGCGGATCTTCTTCTATGCCGGCTTCGCCGACAAATATGACGGCCAGGTGCACGACGCCCGCGCCCGCCAGGTGACGCTGGCGATGAACGAGCCCTGGGGTGTGATGGGCCTGCTGTGCCCGGACGATGCGCCGCTGCTCGGCTTCGTCTCGCTGGTGGTGCCGGCGATCGCCATGGGCAACCGCGTCGTGGTGGTGCCGTCGCCGCGCCACCCGCTGGCGGCGACCGATCTGTACCAGGTGCTCGACACCTCCGACGTGCCGGACGGCGTGGTCAACATCGTCACCGGCGAGCGCGACGTGCTGGCCAAGACCCTGGCCGAGCACGACGACGTCGCCGCCCTCTGGTATGTCGGCCCGGCCGAAGGCGGGGCAGCGGCGGAGAAGGCCAGCGCCGGCAACCTCAAGGCCACCTGGACCAACCAGGGCCGCCGCCGCGACTGGCTGTCCGATGTGGAAGGGCAGGGAAGGGAGTATCTGCGCCGCGCCACCCAGGTGAAGAACATCTGGCTGCCCTACGGCGAATGAGCGGCCGTCCCCGACACGGAGGAGCCGCCCCTGGAAGTGAGCTTTTTTAAGTCCCCCCTCCCATTGCGGGAGGGGGCAGGGGGAGGGGTCTGCGCGCGTCCGCGCGCGAATGGGCAGGGCACCGAACTTACAGTCCATGCCGGCTTGCGACAGTCTGGGCCGGCTCGATCCGGGAGAACCCCCTCCCCCTATCCCCCTCCCGCAAGGGGAGGGGGGACTCATAAAGAGGCAATGTGTGAACGTCGTAGCCTCGGGGAGAGGCGCGCACGAAGCGCATGGAAGGGTGAGGGAGCGAGGAGGGGCGATGTCCGACATCTGGGCCATGCCGTCGGGCGTCCCCGACCTGCCGCCGGGCGAGGTGCATGTCTGGCGCCTGCGCACCGAGCGCGATCCGGCGGCCGGCCTGGCCGTGCTGTCGCTGGAGGAGCGGCGGCGCGCCGACGCGTTCCGCACCGACCTGCTGCGGGCCCGCTATGTCTGCGCCCATGCGGCGCTGCGACTGCTGCTCGGCCGCACGCTGGACACCCCCGCGGACCGGCTGCGCTTCCGCCAGAATCCCTGGGGCAAGCCCGAGCTGGCGGAGGGCGACCTGCACTTCAACCTCTCGCATAGCGGTCCCTGGGCCGTGGTGGCGCTGGCCCGCGGCATCGAGATCGGGGTCGATGTCGAGATGGTGTCGCACCCGCCGCCGATGGAGGTCGCCGGCATCGCCTATTCGGCGGCGGAGCGGGCGGCCCTGGCCGGCCTGTCCGGCCCGGCGCTGGCCGCGGCGTTCTACGCCGTCTGGACCCGCAAGGAGGCGCTGGCCAAGGGCACCGGCCGCGGCTTCTCCTTCGACTTCACCGGCTTCACCGTCAGCACCGACCCGGCCGAACGGGTCAGCCGCCCGACGCTGCCGCCGGGCCCGGTCGGCGAGGCGGACTGGCACCTGCACGACCTGCCGCCGATCGAGGGCGCGGCGGCGGCCGTGGCTGTCCCGGCCGACGGCATCGGCGTCGCCGCATGGCGCTTCGAGCCGGGGCTGTGGGGGCTGTAGCATACAGGCACGGGGAGGCGCTCATGCTGGATCACGTTACCATCAGGGTCGGCGACTTCGAACAGTCGAAGGCCTTCTACGACGCGCTGCTGGCCGCGCTCGGCATCACCCGGCTCTATGCCGACGGCGAGACCTTCGCCGGCTACGGCGTCGGCCGCCGGGCGTTCTTCTGGATCGGCCTCAATGACGGCGCCGTCACCGGCACCCATGTCGCCTTCGCGGCGCCGGACCGGGCGACGGTCGACCGCTTCCACGCGGCGGGGCTGGCCGCGGGCGGTCGCGACAACGGCGCGCCCGGGCTGCGGCCGCATTACCATCCCGACTATTACGGCGCCTTCCTGCTCGACCCCGACGGCCACAATGTCGAGGCGGTCTGCCGCGAGGCGCCCTGACTCGTTACATCGCCAGGAAGCCGCCATCCACCGGCACGATGGCGCCGTTCATCATCGCCGATCCGTCGCCGAGCAGGTACAGGATCACCTCGGCGACCTCCTCCGGCTGGGCGAAGCGGCCGAGCGGGATGCGGCCCAGCATCGGGCCGGATTTGGCCGGGTCGCTCCAGGCCTTCACCGCCATCGGCGTCAGCGTCACCACCGGGTTGACGCTGTTGGTGCGGATGCCGTGCGGCCCCAGCTCCACCGCCATCACCCGGGTGATTTCGTCCAGCGCGCCCTTCGACGCGCAATAGGCGGTGTGGTCGGGCAGGCCGATGGCGGAGGACACGCTCGACACGTTGACGATGGCGCCCGTCTGCCCGCGGCGGATCAGGTCGCGCGCCACCACCTGGGCCACGATCATCGGCGCCCGGGCGTTCACCGCCATGATGGCATCGAAGCTCTCGACCGAGGTGTCGAGGAAGGATTCCAGCGTGGTGGTGCCGGCGCAGTTCACCAGCGCATCGACCGGCAGCGCCTCCTCGGCGGCCCGCCGGGTCGCCTCGGCGTCGCCCAGGTCGACCGTGATGGTGCGGCAGCCGGTCTCCTGTGCCAGGCTGGCCAGGTCATCCGGGCTGCGGGTGGCGGCGATCACCTCGGCGCCGCGCCGGTGCAGCATCACCGCCGTCGCCCGGCCGATGCCCTTGCCGGCGCCGGTCACCAGCACCCGCCGCCCGGCAAAATCCTGCCTGTCCATGCCGTCCTCCCTGTATCGGCTCGCGATGCCACCCTATATCAGGGTCGGAACGCCGGCGCCTCCCCGACCGGCTCAGAGATCGTTTGGAAATGCGCTGGCGTGAGTCGGATGGCGGTGGTTTCGAGAACCGGAGCGCAGCGCACATTGGTGCGTGAGCACCGGAAGCGGAGAAACCGCCGTCAGACGGCCGCGCCAGTAGCATTTACAAACGGCTTCTCAGGAGATCGAGCATGCCCGAACCCTATCCCGTGACCCGCAGCGACGCCGAGTGGCGCCGGATCCTGACGCCCGAGCAGTATCAGGTGATGCGGCACCACGGCACCGAACGGCCGGGCAGCTGCGCCCTGCTGCACGAGCACCGGCCGGGCGCCTTCTGCTGCGCCGGCTGCGGCAGCAGGCTGTTCGCATCGAATCTGAAATTCGAGAGCGGCACCGGCTGGCCCAGCTTCAACGACCCGGTGCCGGACTCGGTCGAGACCACGGTCGACCGCAGCTTCGGCATGACCCGCGTCGAGGTGCATTGCGCCACCTGCGGCAGCCATCTCGGCCATGTCTTCGAGGACGGCCCGCCGCCCACCGGGCTGCGCTATTGCATCAACGGCGTGGCGCTGGACTTCCAGCCGGAGTGAGCCTGGGCGGGCTTGCGAAGATGATCCCGCGCGCCCGAAAATCGCACAATCCTGATAGGAACCGACAGGCCGTCTCCTCCCGTTATACGTGTATCGAAACGCGAGGAGACGGGCCATGGAACATCGTGAAGAGACGACCGCGCTGATTTCCGGCGACAAGGTTGCCGGGACTGAGGTCTACAACACCGCGGGCGACCATCTCGGCGAGATCCACGACGTGATGCTCGACAAGCGGTCCGGGCACGTCGCCTATGCCGTGATGTCGTTCGGCGGCTTCCTCGGCATCGGCGAGAAATACCATCCGCTGCCCTGGTCGACGCTGGATTACGACACCAGCCAGGGCGGCTATGTCGTCAACCTGTCGCGCGAGCAGCTGGAAGGGGCGCCGGTCTATGCCGACGACACCCCGCCGCGCTGGAACCGCGAATACGAGCAGGACATCCACGACTATTACGGCATCAGCCCGTACTGGACAGGACCACTGCCGCGCTGACGGACGGCGAGGCCGCCATGCCGGAGCGGGTCGTCGACGTGTTCGACGAGAACGGCGTCGTGGTGACGAGCTACACCGTCATCCTGGCCGGCGACGCGCCGGACGAGGCGTATGAGTCCGAAGCTCTCCGCATGGCGGCCTTCGACGCGGCGGTGCCGGCCGACCGGCTCGCCGGATTGACGGCGAAGGTCCGGTGGTAACGCGGCCGTCTTGACCCAAGGTCTAAGCCCCCGGCCACGGGACGAACGGTCCCGTGGCGCCGTTGACCCGGAGACACCCTCACAGGAGGAACCACCATGAAGTGGACTCTGATCGTCTCGACGGCGGGGTTGCTGGCGCTGGCATCTCCGGCTTTCGCCGATTGCGCCAAGGACATCGACCAGCTCGATGCCCAGTTCAAGCAAGGGGAGGCGCAGACCGGGCAGCCCACGGCCACGCCGCACCAGAGCCAGACGATGCAGGGGGCGCAGCCTCAGGAAGGCGCAGCCGGCGCCACCATGTCGAGCGCCGGCAGCGCCCCCGATGCCGCGTCGAGCGAGCATCAGCGCGAGGCGCTGAAGGGCGCTGGCGAGGCATCGCCGCAGGAGCAGTTCGCGACCCACCTGCAGGACGCCCGCCAGCTGGCGCAGAACGGCGACGAGCCCGGCTGCATGGCCAAGGTCGAAGCCGCGCGCAAGCTGCTCGGCACGCTCTGACAGGATTCCCAAACCGTCATCCCCTCGAAAGCGGGGATCTCGTCAAGCTTCGACCGGACAGAGAGTCCCGCTCTCGCGGGAATGACGGCAAAGGGAAGGGGCGGTGGCGATCCGGCCTGACCTCATCCCGCAGACGCAGATCGGGCCTGCGGAGACGGTTCTCCGCAGGCCCGAGCCGTAACGATCCCGGATCAGCAGCGTCCGACGGTATGGCAGCTCGTCAGGCCGCCGACGGCGGCGCCGCCGACACCGCCGATGATGGCGCCGGTCCCGACATTGCCGCCGGTGATCGCGGCCGTGCCCGCACCGACACCCGCGCCGAGCGCGCCGCCCGACAGCGCCCGCGTGCCGGGGTCACGGCCGCAGGCTGCGAGTGACAGGGCCGCGGCGAGGATGATCATGGCTGGCTTCAGCATTGCGAACTCCGTATCTGTGTCCCACCAGTCTTGCAAACGATGCGGACTGGACGGCCGTTCCCCGCTCGCGCCGGCAAACGGAGCGGGTGTGGCATGAAATCCTCACACCCCGATCGCGGCCTTGACTTTCGCGGCGGTCAGCGGCAGGTCGCGCAGCCGCCGGCCGGTGGCATCGGCGATGCCGTTGGCCAGGGCGGCGCCGGCCGGGCCCTGGCCGGTCTCGCCGCAGCCCAGGAACGGCGCGCCCGGCCGGTCGACGATGCGGACCTCGACGCTGTCCGGCACCGCATCGAAGCGCAGGATCGGATAGGTCGACCAGTCGACCGAGGTGATCCGGCTCCGGTCGAAGCCGACGCTCTCGTAGAGGGTCCAGCTCATCGACTGCAGCACCGCGCCCTCGATCTGGTTGCGCACCCCATCGGGGTTGACCACCTGGCCGGTGTCGACGGCTGCGACGATGCGCGGCACCCGGACCTGGCCGGTCTCGCGCTCGACCGCGACCTCGACCGCCACGGCGCAATAGGCGGCCAGGTTCTTGTAGCGGGCGAAGGCGAAGCCGCGGCCATGCCCCGGCGCCGTCGGCTTTCCCTGGCTCCAGCCGAAGGCCTCGGCCGCGGCGGCGATGACATCGCGGGCGCGCGGATCGTCCAGATGCTTCAGCCGGAACTCGACCGGGTCGGCGCCGGCCGCCAGCGCCAGCTCGTCCATGAAGCTCTCGATCGCGAACACGTTCATCTGTGCCCCGAGCGAGCGCAGGGCGGAGATGCGCAGCGGCATGTCCGGCAGGAAATGGTGCACCACCCGGGCGCTGGGCAGGGTGTAGAGCGGGATGGCGTTGCGGTCGCCGCCGCCCTCCGGCTGCGGCAGCGGCCGGGGCGCCGGCACCGGGAAGGGCTTGGCCAGGTGCCGGGCGGCCAGCAGGCTGCCGGCCGGGCCGGGGCGCATCGAATGGGTGTTGCTCCACACCCCGTAATTCCAGTCGGCGATGCGGCCGGCCTCGTCCAGCGTGGCCCGGGCCTCGGCCACCATCGCCGGGCCGTAGGGCTCCCAGGCGTGCTCCTGCTCGCGCATCCACTGCACCCGCACCGGCCGGCCGGGCAGGGCGGCGGCCAGCAGCGCGGCATCGGCGGCGGCGTCGTCGGCGCCGTTATGGCCGTAGCAGCCGGAGCCCTGGACATGGATGCAGCGCAGCTGCTCGATCGGCCGGCCCAGCATCTCGGCGATCGCCTTGCGGTCGGGATAGACGCCCTGGGTGTGGGTCCAGACCGTCAGCAGCCCGTCCGCCTCCTGCTGCGCCACGGCGCAGGACGGGCCGATCGACCCGTGCAGCAGATACGGCCGGGTGTAGCGGGCCTCCAGCGTCCGGCCGGGGGTGGACGGCGTGGCGCCGTACCGCTCGAGGATCGGGAAGTCCTTCGCCGGCAGCGCCAGCAGCGCCTCCGGCAGCCGCACCTGGTCCGGCAGCGTCGCATCCTCCTGCCACTGCGCCGCGGCGGCCAGCAGCCGCATCGCCCTGATCGCCTGGAACTCCTGCTCCGCCACCACCGCCAGGAAGTTGCCGTCGCGCACCACCTTCACCACCCCGGGCAGGGCCTCGACCGCGTCGATGTCCAGCGCCGCCAGCCGGGCGCCATAGCTGGGCGGCCGCACGATCCGGCCATGCAGCATGCCGGGCAGGCGCAGATCCTGCACATAGGCCTCGCCGCCGGTCACCTTGGCCGGGATGTCGATCCGCGGCAGCGGCTGGCCCATCACCCGGAAGGCGGCGGGGTCGGTCAGCTTCGACTCCGGCTGCGCCTGGACATGCAGCGACAGGCCGGCGGCCAGGGCGCCGTAGGAGCGGCGGTTGCCGTCCGGCGCCACCACTTGACCGGCCTCGAGCCGCAGCTGGCCGGCCGGGATGCCGATCTGCCGCGCGGCCTCGGCCAGCAGGATCTCGCGCATCTGGGCGGCGGCGTTGCGGATGGCGGTGCCGCTGTCCTGCATCGAATGGCTGCCGGCGGTGTAGCCCTCATTGGGCGTGCGGCCGGTATCGGCGGTGACGACCGTCGGCGTCGCGAAAGACAGGCCCAGCTCCTCCGCCGCGATCTGCTGCAGGGCGGTGGCGATGCCCTGGCCCAGCTCGGCCTTGCCGGTGAAGACGGTGACGGCACCCTTGGGGTCGATCCGGATCCAGGAATCGAGGAAGGGCGCGTCCTCCAGGCTGCCGGGCAAAGCGGGCTGCGGCGCCGCCTTCTGCGCCAGGGCGGCGGGGGCGAGGGCGAAGCTGACCACCAGGCCGCCGGCACCCTGCAGCACGCTTCGGCGGGACAGGCCGGCGCTCACAGCACCGGCTCCCGGGCGGCCGTACCCCGCGGCTCGACCGCGGCGCTGCGCATCTCCTGCGCGGCGCGGCGGATCGCCCGCAGGATCCGCATATGGGTGCCGCAGCGGCAGAGATGCGGCTGCAGCGCCCGCCGGATCTCGGCGTCCGACGGGGTCAGGGTCTTGCGCAGCAGCGCGTGCGCCCGGATCATCATGCCGGGGATGCAGTAGCCGCACTGCGCCGCCTGCTCGGCGATGAAGGCGCGCTGCAGCGGCCCGGGCTCGTCCTCGGTGCCCAGCCCCTCCAGCGTCGTCACCTCCTTGTTCTCCGCCAGCAGCACCGGGACGACGCAGGAGAACACCACCTCGCCGCCGATCAGCACGGCGCAGGAGCCGCACTGGCCCAGGCCGCAGCCGTATTTCGCGGCGTTGAGCTGCAGCTCGCCGCGCAGCACGTACAGCAGCGGCGTGTCGGGATCGGCGGCGATGCTCTGCGTGCGGCCATTGACCTTGAGCTCGATCATCGACCCCTCCTAGTGGCTTGCGGCCGCGGCGGCCGCGACCTCGCCGTCCCGGGCGGCGCGGACGGCGTCGCCCAGCCCGGTCCATGCCGGCCGGTCGCTGAAGCGGCCGCGCAGATAGGCCAGCAGCGTCTCGAGCTGCCGGTCCGACAGGGCGGCGGCGAAGGCCGGCATGATCGGGCCGCGGGCGCCGCTCGCCGCCGGGACGCCGTGGCGGATGATGCGGATCAGATTGGCCGGGCTGTCGCCGGCGATGGCGGAGCTGAGCCGGAGGTCGAGGCCGCCGAAGGGCGAGGGCCGGCCGCTCTCATGGCAGGCGGCGCAGGTGCCGGCATAGATCGCGGCGCCGGGATCCTGGGCCGGGACGGCGGCGGCGACGGTCTGGCTGCCCGCCGATTGCGGCCGGGTGCCGGGGCCGGCCGGGTCGGCGGTGGCCGCCGCCAGGGCGTCGCCGCGCTTGCGGGCCTCCGCATCCGGCAGCCCCATCACCGAGGCGACATAGGCGGCGATCGCCCGCACATCGTCCTCCGGCACCGCCGCCAGGCTGTCGGCCACGGGTCCCATCGGCCCCTGCGCCGTGCCGTGCTGCCCGTGCCAGCCGTCGCGCAGATAGTGGAACAGCGAGTCCGCGGTCCAGGGCACCGGCGCCGGCGACAAGCTGCCGATCGGCACGGCGTGCCAGCCCTCGGCGTCGCCCCCGGCGAAGCGGCGGTCTTTCTCCTCCGCGCCGAACAGGTTGCGCGGCGTATGGCAGGCGCCGCAATGGGCCAGCCCCTCGGCCAGATAGGCGCCGCGGTTCCACGCCGCATCATGCGCCGGATCGGGCTTGTACGGGCCGGGCTGCAGGAACAGCAGCTTCCAGCCGGCCAGCACGAAGCGCTGGTTCAGCGGGAAGGGCAGGTCGTTGGCCGGCGCCTTTGCCGCGACCGGCTGGCGCGTCATCAGGAAGGCGTAGAGCGCCTGGTTGTCGGCGTCGCTCACCAGGGTGAAGTGGTCGTAGGGAAAGGCCGGGTACAGGTGCCGGCCGGCGCGGTCGACGCCCTCGCGCATCGCCCGCCCGAACGCCGCCTCCGGCCAGCGGCCGATGCCGGTGTCCGGGTCGGGGGTGATGTTGGTGCTGTAGACGGTGCCGAAGGGCGTCGGCAGCGCCAGCCCGCCGGCGAAGGGCTTGCCGCCCGGCGCGGTGTGGCAGGTGCCGCAATTGCCGATCGCGGCCAGCTCGGCGCCCGTCTCGACCATCGCCGGGTCGAAGCCCGTGGGCGGGTCGACCGGATCGATCGCCGGGCGCCAGCCATAGGCAGCCAGCCCCGCCGCGCCGGCCACGATCAGCAGCAGCCCGACTCCCAGCGCGATGCCGCCGGCCTTCAGCAGCCTCATCGAGATCCGTCCCTTGCCCGCCGGCCGGTCCTCTCACGGGCCTTCAGCCGGCGCATTCCTGACTATGCAGGGTCGGACAAGACGGCGGTCCTGGCGAGGGGCGATTTGTCGCCGCTCAGTTCACCGGCCGGCCCGCCACCAGCACCGGGTCGGCGCGGTAGGAGTCCGGGAACAGCCGTTCCAGGGCCTCGACCTTCGGCAGGTCGTTGATGGCGATATAGGGGCTGGTCGGGTGCAGCGTCAGGTAGTCCTGGTGGTAGTCCTCTGCCGGATAGAAGGACCGGTCCGGCTCGATCCTGGTGACGATCTTGGCGTCGAACACCCCGGCCCGGTCCAGCTGCTCGACATAGGCCTTTGCGACCCGCGCCTGCTCCGCATCCGCCGGGAAGATCGCCGAGCGGTACTGGGTGCCGGTGTCCGGCCCCTGGCGGTTCAGCTGGGTCGGGTCATGCGCCACCGAGAAGTAGATCTGCAGGATGCGGCCATAGCTGATCTGGCGCGGGTCATAGGTGATCTTCACCGATTCGGCATGGCCGGTGCTGCCGCCGCTCACCGTCTCGTACTGCGCCGTCCGGGCATCGCCGCCGGCATAGCCGGAGACGGCGCTGGTCACGCCCTTGACGTGCTGGAACACGCCCTGCACGCCCCAGAAGCAGCCGCCGGCCAGCACCGCGGTCTCCGGCGCCGCGCCGGCGCTCTCGTCGACCGCCGGCGGCGGCACCAGCCGCGCCTCCTCGGCCGAGGATTGGGTCACCGCCAGCCCGGCGGCGACCGCCAGCAGCGACAGGGCGCCGGCCAGGGCCGGCAGGGAAGGGAAGCGCTTGGTCACGATCCGGATCTCCCGTTCGGGCCCGTCGGGGCCCCGACAGCCGGTTCGCCGAAGCTGGCCGCCGGGTTACGGCTGGCCCCGGAGCGAGGCCCTTATGATGGCGGCAGAGCAGGACGGCACCAACGCCGTCGCGAATCTGCGAAATTCTTGTACTGTCGCCGCAATCTGCAATCGGGTCGGTCGAAGATGTCGCCAGGGGGATGGGAAGCGCTGACGCAGTGGGGTGACGACGCGGCCCGCATCGAGCCGCTCTCCGGCGGCGTCGCCAACGACGTCTGGAGCGTGCGCGTCCACGGGCGTCTCGCCGTCGGTCGTCTCGGCGCCAGGAGCGACGCCGATCTCGCATGGGAGACCGGGCTCCTCCAGCATCTCGGCCGCGAAGGGCTGGCCGTGCCGAGGCCGATCCCGACGACGGACGGGCGGCTGTTCGCGGACGGCCTGGTGGTGATGACCTATGTCGAGGGCGGGCCGCCCGAGACGGCGGCCGACTGGCGTCGCGTGGCCGACACGCTCCGCCGGCTGCATCGCCTGACCCAGGGCTGGCCGCAGCGCCCGGGCTGGCGAGGGTCGACCGACCTCCTGCACGCCGCGACCGGGACGAAGATCGACCTCGCCGCGATGCCGCCCGAGGGCGTCGCCCGATGCCGGGCGGCATGGGCGCGGCTCGTCGGGCGCCGGACCTGCGTCGTCCATGGCGACCCCAATCCCGGCAACATCCGCATGACCGCGGATCGGGTCGCGCTGATCGACTGGGACGAGGCGCATGTCGACGTCCCCGACCTCGACCTGGTGCTGCCCCACAACGCCGCCGGCCTCGACGGCGCCGCGCATGACATAGCCGCACAGGCGTCGGCGGCGTGGGAGGCCGCCGTCTGCTGGGACGACGACCACGCGATCCGGCGGCTTGCCGAGGTCCGGGCGGTCTGAGCGGCAGCAAGCCGCATCGAATCCCGCCACACTTGTCACTCTGACCATCCCGGCGTCCGGCGCTATCTCTGTTTCGTCAGGAAAGGAGAGCGAGATGAAAGACGCCAAGCAAAACCACCCTGCCGCGCCCCGGATCGTCGATCGCGGCACCTTCCAGGCGGAGCTGGACGCCCTGCGGGTTCGGGAGAAGGCCTATACGAGGGAAGGCGATGCCCTTGCCGCCGCCCGCCGGCGACTGCCCATGGTCGAGGTCGACGGCGCCACGCCGCTCACCGGCAGCCATGGACCGGTGACGCTCCTGGAGGCGTTCGAGGGGCGCCGGATCCTCATCGCCTACTACTTCATGTGGTATGCCGGCCGCCCGGCGGCGGAGCAGTGCGAGGGCTGCACCCTCTACACATCGCAGGTCCGCGAGCTGTCCTTCCTGCAGTCCCGCGACGTCACCTACGCCACGATCTGCCAGGGCCCGTATGAGGAGAGCGCCCGGTACCGCGACTTCATGGGCTGGACCATGCCCTGGTACGCCGCCGACCGCGGCTCGCTCGAGACGCTGCTGGTCGGGCGCCGGGTGGGCATGATGCACGTCGTCTGCTACCTGCGGCAGGGATCCGACGTGTTCGAGACCTACTGGACGACGCAGCGCGGCGTCGAGGTGATGGGCAACAGCTACGCCCTGCTCGACCTCACGGTCTATGGGCGGCAGGAGCCGTGGGAGGATTCGCCGGCCGGCTGGCCGCGATGGGACGGCGAGGATTTCTATCGCATCGGCGACCGACCCATCGTGCAATGGCCCCGCGTCGAGGCCGGGCATTCCGATGACCTGACCGGCGGGCGGTGAGCCGAAGGCGGCGCGGACGCCGAGGACTCGCGACCGGCCGCTCGAGTGCGGCTGTCGGACGGCACCCCTGTCACCTAGCTCCGCTGTCTCAGTCCAGGGGTGCAGTCCGCGACCGGCCGGAATTCGTGCACCAACCCCGAATTCTGCGGCGTAAGGTGAGACGATGAGGATCCAGCGGAGCAGGATGGACCATGTTGAGCCGTGGGCGCGGCTACGTGCTGCGCTTTGGCCGGACCATTCTGTCCAACACCATCGGAACGACGTGGTTCGCACTTTCCTGGCCGGAGACGACCGAGCTGTCGCGTTCATCTGTGAAACCAATGAAGGCGAAGTGATCGGATTTGCTGAAGGCACGTTGCGCCGCGATTACGTCAATGGATGCAAAACCTCTCCCGTTCTCTTCCTGGAAGGAATCTATGTTCTGCCCGGCCACAGGCAAAAGGGCGCAGCACGACTGCTGTGCGATGCAATCGCCGACTGGGGAAAGTCTGTCGGCTGTTCTGAGTTCGCATCCGATGCCCTGTTGGACAACGTCGTCAGCCACAAGTTTCATGCGGCGCTAGGTTTCGATGAGACAAGACGCGTCGTCTTCTTTCGTAAAAGCCTGTAGACCCACTCTCCACCTGGACTGGAATACACCACTTGTGTGAGGCACGATAAATAGAGACAGGTCAGGTTGATAATGCTCTTTCGGCAGGGGTGTAGGACACCGCTGGACTGAGACAGAGGAATTGAGGTGACCGGGGTTGATCGGCGTTTGAATGCTTGGGCAAGCTCCGGTCTCCGTCACACCCATCTCATCGAGCTGTCATAGCTGCCCCGCCGCAGCCCCTCCACCGCATAGCGCAGGGCGTCGACCGCGTGGTTGCCGCGGTCCTCCGGCTCGGGCAGGATCTCGCCGGTCTTCGGGTGGATGCGATAGCTGTACAGCGCCAGCTCGTCGATCAGGTGCCGGCAGCGCGGATGCACCACGATGTCGTGCGCCTTCAGGAACTCGATCCCATCCTCGACCGACCCCGCCCCCTTGGTCGATCCGGTGATGCTGCCGAAGCCGCTGCGCTGCATGTAGCTGATCGTCTCCGGCCGCGAGCTGTCGGCGATGATCGGTCCGCGCCGCGACCCCGGCACGGTGTCGAACAAAGCGGGCGTGCGGTCGATCTCGCAGCCCACCTGATGGGCCGCGTGATCGACGAACAGCGTCCGCCCCTGCACAGAGCAGCGCACCAGCACGGTCGGGTCGCGGGCGAAGCCCCAGTCGGCGCCGAACAGGAACCGGGCGTCGGCCGGGGTCTCGAACGCCTCGACCTTCCAGTTCCTGAAGATCCGGGCCTCGCCGACGGTGCGGTACCCGCCGAGCCAGACATGCTGGTGCTTGTCCGGGTCGCGCGCCCGGTCCCATTCCATCTCGGCCTGCAGCACCGCCGGGAAATGCGGGTTGTCGGACCAGTTCACCCGCACCAGCGCGGCATCGGGCGGCGGTGTCCCGCCGCGGAACAGCGCGTCGACCGGGTCGCTCGCCTGGGTCGGGTTCCAGGTGAACCACAGCTCCGACCCCGGCTTGCGGATGGTGGGTCGCAGCAGGTCCAGGCTGCGGATCGACAGCGCCTGTGCCTCCTCGACCCAGGCGATGTCGTAGCCTTCGAGCGATTTGATGCTCTCGGCGGTGTGGTTCTGCATCCCCTGGAAGATAATGCGGCCGCCGCCGGGCCCGAGGATGCGGTCGGCCTGCACCCGGAAGTGGCCGCCCAGGCCCAGCGCCTGGATCTTGTCCTCGATCAGCCGCTTGACCGATTGGTCGAGCGAACGCTGCACCTCGCGGATGCACACGGCGCGCACCGGTGCCGCCTCTATGCAGCGGCGCACCAGCAGCTCGGCGAAGGCGTGCGACTTGCCGGAGCCGCGGCCGCCATGGGCCCCCTTGTAGCGCGACGGCTGCAGCAGCGGCTCGAACACGGGCGCCAGGTCGGGCGGGGGCAGGGTGATCGCAGCCGGCGCGTCCTCCGGGCGGCAGCGAAAGTCGCGATACGCCTGGTCCAGCCGCAGCAGGTCGGCCGCTGTGCGGCCGGCGCGGCCGGTGGCCGCGCCCGGGGCCAGCCGGGCCTCGGTCCTGTCGGTCAGCCGGCGCATCAGCTTCGACCCTCCCAGATGGCGCCGCCCGGCCACCGCCGCGAAGCAGTGGATCAGGACCCAGGGCGGCGTGTCCCGGGCCTGCATCCCGGCGTCGCCGAGACGCCGGCGGGTGCAGTTCGCCGCCGCCCTCGCATCGCGGCGCAGCCGTCCAGCGAAGCCGGTCCGGCCCGGCTCGCTCCTCGTCACCTTCTTCCGCATCCCGGCCTCGCAAAAATAAGCCCGCCGCGGCTGGGCCGGGCGGGCACAACTGTCTGACTGTGCCCGAATTATGGTGCGGGATGCGGCATCGCGTCAAGAACAAAAAGAGAACATAAGATCGGAGCGGTTGTCCGCGTGCGGGCTCTTTGCGGACAACATCGGTATGACCCTCGGCTCCGCTCCGTCCTCCATTGCCGACGTTCGCGAGCCTCCTAGACCCTTTCGAAACGGACACGTCCGGGTGTTTTCCGCCGGCAGGTTGAGCCGACGCAGGCCCGCCATCTGATTGCCGGCGACTTGCGGCAGAACGGCAACACCGATGCCTTGCCTACACATGCGTCCCTTCACGTTCCGATTGCTCAAACTCAGGATGAGCCTCACGTTCGGGAAGCGCTCCTCGAGCCAAGCGATACCGGAGAACGTCGGAGACCTGCGTTCTATTTCAATAATGTCCGATTTTGGGATTCAACTGTTCAGAGAATGCAGCAGCCAATTGCCGCCCTGAAGGCCAAGGTAATGGTTCTCGCCCCCCTGAATCAGGCAGACGGTGATGTCGCGCAGCAGCCGCTCGACAACATGGTCCCGCGACAGCCCGTTGGCGCCGAAGATCTGGATCGCCTCCATCGCCACCTCGAACGCGGTCTGCGTCGTCGTGGTCTTCGCGGTGATGGAGGCGAGAAGATGCGGCCCTTCCGGCGAGAGATTATAGGTGACACCCCGGCGGACCGAGGCGCGGCAGAGCTCGAGTTTCCGCCACATTTCCCATAGCCGCCATCTGACATGCTGATGCGCAACCAGCTTGACCCCGCCCTGCTCGCGCGACTGGGCATAATGCAGGGCGCAGTCGAGTGCGGCCTTCGCCACGCCGGTGGCGATAGCGGCGACGTTCATGGCCCCGGAGGCATGTGTCCCGGCTATCGAGGCGTAAAACGCGTCCTGGCCCCGGATGATGTAGCGGGCCGGGACACGGACATCGCTGAACCGGACATTCCCGGTCGGCAGCGTGCGCTGGCCGATCTTCTCCACCGGCCGTCCACGCTCGATGCCAGGCAGGTCGAACGGGACCAGCAGAGCGATGCCGGACACCCCGCCATCCGGCCGGGCGATGCCGCCGCCATAGTCCGCAGGGCAATGGATCAGGGCACATTCCGCGATCGGAGCACAGGAGATCCAGTCGGAAGACACCCCGTTCAGGATCACCTCGGAGCCGCGCATCATGGCGCGCAGGCTGCCTTCCCGCTGCCGGGTGCCCTTCGCCAGCTCGAAACCGACATGGTCGATGGCGTCGGATCCTCTATCCGTCAGGGTCGCGATCCAGCAACCGCGCAGCGGGCTGAACCGCTCGATCAGCTCCGGGTCGCCGGTGGCTGCGGCCACCCCCCTGGCCATCTTCGAGGTGAAGGCCGCGACGGCGAGACCGGCGTCGCCATAGGCGAGCTCCTCGAAGACGAGCGGCAGCATGCGCTTGAGACGCTGGGGGCTGAGCGTTGCCAGCCAGGTCGGGTTGATGCCGAGTTCGTCGAACCGCGACAGATACTCCCAGAGCGGCGAGCCCTCGCCGATCACGTCCACCGCTGCCATCGGGTCCAGCTTGGCGGCGGTCGGGCGCATCACGTCGAGCGCAAAGCTCTGGATCTTCCGCTGGACGTCCCGCTCCTCATCCGTCAGCTCGGCGTCGAGTCCGCCGAACCCGAGCCGGGGGGGCGCGACATTCTGGAAGCTCTGCATTGGTCCGTTCTCCATCCACTCACTCCGCCGCCAGGGGCATGGGCTGTGCCATCTGCTTTGCGGTCGCCCGAGGAAGCCGGCCATGGCCTCGACCGCGGGCCTGCACCTCGGACCGACTACCAGCCGGCCGATTCCGCGATCGCCTGTGCCGGTGCCGCCACCTTGGCCCCGCCCGGGGCGCCGGGCGCCTGCAGCGCGGCCAGATGACGCGACAGGGTCTCGACCGTGGTGCAGGTCCACAGCAGTGTCTGGTCGAGCTCGAGTCCCAGCTCGGTCTCAAGGAAATGGGTCAGCTCGACGGCGCTGATGGAATCGAAGCCGGCCTCGGCGAAGGTTTGGCCGGCTTCGGGGGGCCGGATTCCTCGGCCGGCCGCCCAGCGCGCGATCAGCGCGGGAATGGCGCTCACCCCGTCCGCCGGCACCGTGGCGTCGGCCGCCGTCACGGCGATCGGCGCGATCCTGGTCGATCGGCCCTGGATCGCCTGCTCCAGCTTGCCGCGCCGATACAGGTCGCGGCACAGCACGCGCTGGATCTTGCCGGCCGACGTCTTCGGCACGGTCTCGGGCTTGGTCAGCACAACCTCCGCCACCGTGAGCTCGTGCTCCTGGAAGACGGCATCCCGGATCCGGGCGATCAGATCCTCGCGATTCGCAGTCGCCAACCAGGACCGCTCGATCTCTTGGACCACGACGATCGCCTCGCCATCCTCACGGTCGATCGAGAACACCGCCCCGCCCGCGGGCTTGAGGGCGTCGTGCGCGCGCTGCACGCTGGCCTCGATGTCCTGAGGATAGATGTTCCGGCCGCGGACGATCATGACCTCCTTGATCCGGCCGGTGATGTAGAGCTCGTCGTCGATGACGATGCCGAGATCCCCCGTCCGCAGGAACGGCCCCTGGCCATCCGCCAAGCGCGTGCCGAAGGTCTGGGCGGACGCGTCGGGACGTCGCCAGTAGCCATGGGCGACGCAGGGGCCCGATACCCAGATCTCGCCGACCACGCCTTCCTCGCAGACTTGGCGGGACGCGGGATCGACGATGGTGACCCGCTGCGGCCGTCGCACCTTGCCGGAGCCTGCGATCCGGCGAGATCGCGGACCGTCAGCCGGCACAATCCGCCCCGTATCGAGCGCGGCCGCGTCGACTGAGAGGGTCGCCGGCAGCCGATCAAGATCGGCGACCGAAATCATCAGCGTTGCCTCTGCCAGCCCGTATGCCGGCTGGAAGGCCTCCTCTCGGAAGCCGCAGTCTCGGTACGCCTCTGCGAAGGCACTCATCGTCGCCGCGCGGATCGGCTCGGCGGCATTGAGGGCGCACCGCCAGCTCGACAGGTCGAGAGCATTCTGCCTGTCGGTCGGGATGCGGCGGACGCAGAGATCGTAGGCGAAGTTCGGCGCCATGCTGATCGTGGCCCGGTACCGGCTGATGGTCTCGAGCCACCGCCGGGGATTCTGGATCACCGACACCGGTGGCAACAGGACGCAGAGCGCGCCGTCGAGCAGCGACTGGAGGATGTTCCCGATCAGCCCGAGGTCGTGATAGGGCGGCAGCCAGCACACGATCGTCGCGTCGAAATCGAAGCCGCAGCCCACGCCGACGACGGACGCATTGGCAATCAGGTTGCCAAAGGTCACGACGTTGCCCTTGGGGACCCCGGTCGATCCCGAGGTGTATTGCAGAAAAGCCGGTTCGTCTGCTGGCGGGCGTTGCCAGTCGATATCGGACGGGTCCGCATCCAGATCGCCAGGAGACAGCATCGGGAGCAATGACAGCTCCGGGCTATCGACGAACCAGCCCGTGAGTTTCGGGATCGACGCTTCCTCGGAGAGAATGGCCACGGCGCCGGCATCGCGCACGATCGCGACCAGCCGATCCCAGGTGGACCGGCCCGGCTTGGCCAAGTGGCAAGGCACCGCGGTGACACCCGCGCGCAGGCAGGCCATAAACGCCACGATGAAGCCGGCACCAGGCTCGAACAGCATCAGCGCCCGCTGCCCGGCCAAGCCGCGCTCAATTAGCCCGGCAGCATATCGCTCCACCTGCGCGCCGAGCTCGCCATAGGTCAGCCGGAGCTTCTCGGCGCCGTCGGCGCCGACGACGACCAGCGCGTCCTTGGCCGGATGGGCCTCGGCTCTTCGGGCGAGAATATCCGAGAAGCAGCGGTCATCAGCCTTCGCCAGCGGGTCCGTTGCCATCGATGTCTCCTTGCGCCCGGAAACGGCGCAGCATCGGGGTGATCCGCACCTGAAGGAGGCGCGGGGTTCGGTCCAGTCCGTCAGTGTCGGTATCGTGCGTCCCTGGCCGGTCTCAGCCGGTCATTCCAGCCGCGCACCCTCACCGGGACGAGCGGCATGGATCAGGACCGCCATGTTTCCGGGAAGGTGTTGGTTCCGCAGCATCTTGGCATGGGCCGCCGGCAGCTGGTCCCAGGCGAACAGCTCGGACAGGCACGGATCGATCCGGCCCGCCATGACCAGGCGGTTGGCTTCGGCCGCCTGCTTCAGATTGGCGAAATGGCTGCCCTGGATCCGCTTCTGCCGCATCCACACGTAGCGGGCATCGAAGGTCAGGTCGTAGCCGCTGGTCGCCGCGCAGAACACCACCATGCCGCCGCGCTTCACCAGGAAGCTCGAGACCGCGAAGGTGTCCCGGCCCGGATGTTCGAACACGATGTCGACCTCGCCGCCGGGACCGGCCGCCTGGCGCACGGCCCGCCCGAACGCCTTGACCTTGTCCAGATAGGCGGCGTGGTCGGGCGATCCGATCGTCGGCGGAGGCCCCCAGCAGTCGAACTGGGACCGGTTGATCGTCGCCGCCGCGCCGAGCTTGCGGGCATGGGCGGCCTTCGCCTCGTCGGAAACCACCGCGATCGGCTTGGCCCCGACGATGGCCGCGAGCTGGATGGCCATGGAGCCGAGCCCACCCGCGGCTCCCCAGATGAGCACCGTCTTGCCCGGCCCGATGACATGCGGCGCGTGCCCGAACAACATCCGGTACGCGGTGGCCAGAACCAGCGTGTAGCAGGCGCTGGCTTCCCAGCTCAGATGCCTCGGTCGCGGCATCAGCTGGGCGGCCTGGACGCGGGTGAACTGGGCGAAGGCGCCGTAGGATGTCTCGTAGCCCCAGATCTTCTGGCTGGCCGACAGCATCGGGTCGCCGCCGTTGCACTCCTCGTCGTCGCCGGCGACCTGGCAGCAATGGGCCACGACCTCGTCGCCGACACGCCAGTTGCGGACATTCGAGCCGACCGCCCAGACGATCCCGGACGCGTCCGAGCCGGCGATGTGGAAGGAATGATCGTGGAAGTCCATGGGCGACACGGGGTGGCCGAGCGCCGCCCAGATGCCGTTGTAGTTGACGCCAGCTGCCATCACCAGGACGAGGACCTCGTCCGGGCCGACCGCCGGAACATCGACGACCTCCCGTTGAAAGGCGGTCGAGGGGTCGCCGTGACCCTCTCGCCGGATCGTCCAGGCATGCATTCGCTCCGGGATGACGCCGAGCGGAATGTCCTGGCCCAACCCGAATAGAATCGCAGGCCCCTCGGTGATATCCTTGGATCTACTGTCCAGATCGATGATAGTCACGGCATTCTCTTCTCATGAGCCCACGCGGCCTCCTTCGCAGGTATGGTTACCAGCGCGATGCACTATCGATGTGGGCCAGGGATACGCTAATGTTGCTAAGGTGAGATATCCGTGCGCACGAAACGCACTAACGGCTTCCTTGACCTAGTTTAGGTGGAGATTGAGGTGCTCGATCATCGGGAACGACAGATCCCGATGTGACGCCAAGTGCACGTCGCTGATGCTCATCTTCGGAAATCGGCGGAAGAGGCGGCTGAAGACGACTTCGCCTTCCAGCCGGGCCAGCTGGACGCCGATGCAGAAGTGAGGTCCGGCGGCCAGGGCGAGATGCCGATTGTTGGGCCGGTCGATGATGAAGCGGTCTGGGTCCGGAAACTGCCGCTCATCGCGGTTCGCGGGCTGCAGGCCGAGCAACAGCCGCTGGCCCGGCTCGATGGGTTCGCCGCCGATCGTGACCGGGCGGCTGACATAGCGGTGCCGGAAATGCACGGACCCGTCGTAGCGCAGGATTTCTTCCCAGGCGGACCGTGCGAGGTCCGGGTTGGCGACGAGCAAGTCCTTCTGGTCGGGATGGCGAAGGAACGCCAGGACCCCGTTGGTCATCGCTGCCTGAGTTGTGTGATAGCCCGCGATCAGGAACCCGATCAGCGTCGTGAGAAGCTCGGTATGGGTCACGCCGTTCTCGCGGCCCTCCGCATCGAGCAGAACTCGGACAATATCGTCCTCGGGCAGGTCCACGCGCCTCAGGGTGTTCACCAGGTCCTCGAAGTACTCGTAGTAGAAGTGCCCCGCCGCATCGGCGATTTCGAGCGCACCTGAAGACATGCTGGCCACACCGACGATCGCGAGCAGCTCATGTGCCTTCGACAGCAGCATCTGCGCGTCGGCAACCGGTGCATGGACAAGCCTGCAGGAAACTTCTGCGGTGACCGAGGACGCGAAAGCCGTTGCGAAATCGACCTTGGATTCGTCCTCTAGCGCGGCCAGGTTCCGCTCGACAATCTCCTCAACCCACCCCCGCATCGCCCCGACCGCCCGTGGCGTCATCGACGGGGTCGCAATCTTCCGTATACGCGTGTGAACGGGCGGATCGATGTTGACGAAGGCTTCGCGGTAATAGACCGACGCCGGTCCCCTGCCAATTCGCTCCTCTGGCGGGAATTCCCCAGGCTCGGGTTGCACCGTGATGAGTGGATTTCTCAACGCCTCATCTACATCCGCGTAGCGGGTGAGCATAATGCACTGCTCCCCGTCGATCTCGGTGGCGAAGCGAGGAAAATTGTCGCGCAGCACGCGATAGGTTGGATAGCGGTCGGCAAAGAAGCCGGCCGACGTGATATCAGGGTGCGCGAAAGCATCCACCATTCGTCTCCATGGCTATTGCTTGCGATGATCCAGCTTGAGCGGGTCAGACCAGGCAGATGCGGCACCGACGTTGCCCCTCTCCTTGGTCAGCTTCCGACTCCTGCGGCGGGATGGCCGTTTCAGTCCCTTGGTCGACGCTAGGGGATGGTGAGAGCAGGCCCCTGATCATCGACACGAGTGGAAGTCAGTTCGGTCTGGCTCTCGATGCACATCTTTGTTTCTCACCCGCCTAATGTTCCTAAGGAAAGGAGCGGAATTCATCTTTCCTCCACCGATCAATCCGAACATCGAAACGATATTCTGAATCATCTGAGGGTCAAACTGAATCTTCCGTGGAATATTTTATTATATAAATTGTATAATTAAGAAAAATGTCAGGCAAGCGGAGCCCCTATTATTAATACAATTCTGCGTCTTGTTTGCCATCTGGATTAATTCGCATTCCGTTCTACTTTGGAATAATATGCTGCGGGCATAATGATGCGCTGCTGGCCGCCTGGACGAATCGCAGACGGGGGTGCGTGGTGGATTTCGGCGCCGGCCCGCCCGGCTCCCTGGAACCGGACAATTCCTTATGGCCATATTGCCTGGTGGTGGAGCGCCATCCATACTTGAATGAGGGCCAACTATTCGCGTCCCGCTCGCTGTTCCGATGCGGCGGCGCGATCGCGGCTCTGAATTGGCCGGATGCGAGAGGGACCGGCGCATATGAATCTGGTCGATCTCTACCGTCTGATGCGCAATGCGCATATCCAGGCCCAAAGTATTGTCGATACCATTCCTGAGCCCCTGCTCGTTCTCGATGACAGCCTGCGCGTCGAGGCCGTCAGCCGAAGCTTCTACGACACGTTTCAGGTCAGCGAGGAAGAGACCGTCGGCCGGCCGATCTATGAATTGGGCAATGGCCAGTGGGATATTCCCGATTTGCGCCATCTGCTCGAAGAGGTCGCGGCCAGGAGCACTGCGGTCGTCGACTTCGAGGTCGATCACGACTTCCCGACCATCGGCCGGCGAACGATGCTGATCTCGGCGCACCGGCTGTTCCAGCCCGACCGGTCGAGCCGGAGCATGCTGGTGTCGATCGTCGATGCGTCGAAGAGCCGGCAGCGCGAAGCGGAATCGGAGCTGCTCGTCGGCGAGCTGAGACATCGGATCAAGAATCTGCTGGCGATGATCCAGGCGCTGGCGCAGCAGACCATGACCGAAGGCCGTTCCGCAGAGCAGTACCGTGACGATTTCCTCGGCAGGTTCAGATCCCTGGCGGCGGCGCAAGACCTGGCGTTCGGAGGCGAGGGGGAGACCGGGCTGCGCAGCCTGGTCGAGCAGACGATCCAACCCTTTGCCGGCAAGGGGAAGGTGGTGGTCGAACCCGGACCGGCGGTGGAGCTCGCGCGCACGCAGATCGTTCCCCTCAGCCTCATCCTGCATGAGCTCGCAACCAACGCCCTGAAATATGGCGCGCTGTCGGCGCCTGAAGGCCGCGTGCAGATCGGCTGGCGCATGGAACGGGACAGCGCGCCGCGCCTCCGCGTTCATTGGCAGGAGCATGACGGTCCTCCGGTGACGCCGCCCGCCACGACCGGTTTCGGCACGCGTCTCATCGAGTTCGCCGTATCGCGCGAACTTGGCGGGCGAGTGGAACTCGATTACCTGCCGTCCGGTTTGACAGTGGAGATCCTGCTCCCGATACCTTGATCTCCTGGACCGTTCCGGTGGCGAAAACGATACTCATTGTCGAGGACGAGTTCCTCATCGCCATGGACCTCGAAATGATCCTCCGCCGGCATGGCTGGCTCATTCTCGGACCCGTGGCCACCGTCGTGGAGGCATTGCGGCTGCTGCAGGCGGACCAGCCGTCCGTGGCCATCCTCGACGTCACGCTGAAAGACGGGGTGGTGTCGCCCGTCGCCGAAGCCCTCCAGGACCTCGACGTGCCCTTCATCGTGTCGAGCGCCTATCGGCAGCCCGAAGCCATCGGCGGAGAGGTCCTGGCCGGAGCGACCAACGTCGGCAAGCCGGTCGACGAATATCGGCTCCTGGCGGCCCTCGAGGACGTTGCGCGACCTTGATCGGGCCGAGGCACCGATCCGCAATCGAACTGGAGCAGAGCCCGACCCGGTGCATGGCGAGGTCGGTGTCGGAAGCCTGCCATGATCGCTGCAGTAAACACATTGTGCAGTTGTATTATCCGGCGTCTTCGTTCATGTTATGTTCCATGAACAAGGCGCAGACCGATTCGAGCACGCAGACCGCGCCCACTCCCGAGGAGGAGCGGGCGGCGGATCTGTGCGTGCTGTCGGAGCTGGTCGAGATCCATATGTCGATCGCCCGGGCGACGCAGCGGGAGGCGCTGCAGGCGCCGCAGCCCGGCGTCGACTATGGCCAGCGGATCGCCACCATCGCGCGCTCCGTGCGGCTGACCCTGCTGCTCAAGGCCAAGCTGTCCCGGCAGGCCAAGGAGAAGCGCAAGGCCGCGGCGAAGCGCGAGGCGGCGCAGGAGGACTGGCACGCGCTGCGGGTGAAGCTGGCGATGACGTCGGCGGTCTATGCGGTGTCCA
>Ga0207426_1000927_pt1 | contig 29317 bp, 27 predicted proteins | sample AraplaMF_Cvi_mMS_FD_184265 | JGI IMG/M metagenome (GOLD analysis project Ga0207426, IMG submission 184265) | Arabidopsis root microbial communities from the University of North Carolina, USA - plate scrape MF_Cvi_mMS (SPAdes) (version 2) | ecosystem: Host-associated > Plants > Roots > Endosphere... | reverse complement strand
AGGTCCTCTCACGGCGATGGACGTGATCGAGAAGGTCACCGGCGAGATGAAGGTGCACACGGCCGGCTATTGCGTCGGCGGCACCATGCTCGCGACCACGCTGGCCTGGCTTGCCGAGAAGCGCCGCCAGCGCGTGTCGTCGGCGACGTTCTTCGCGGCGCAGGTCGACTTCACCCATGCCGGCGATCTCCTCGTCTTCGTCGACGAGGACCAGATCGCAGCTCTCGAGCAGGACATGAAGGCGGCCGGCGTGCTCGAAGGGTCGAAGATGGCGATGGCCTTCAACATGCTGCGCTCCAACGACTTGATCTGGTCCTACGTCGTCAGCAACTACCTGAAGGGCCAGCAGCCGAGCGCGTTCGACCTGCTGCACTGGAATTCCGACGCAACGCGCATGACCGCGTCGAACCATTCCTATTACCTGCGCAATTGCTATCTGGAGAACCGGCTCTCGACCGGCACGATGGTGCTCGACAACACCCTGCTCGATCTCTCCAAGGTCAAGGTGCCCGTCTACAATCTGGCCACCCGCGAGGACCACATCGCGCCGGCGGAATCGGTGCTGTACGGCTCGCAGTTCTTCGGCGGCCCGGTGAAATATGTGCTGTCGGGCTCGGGCCACATCGCAGGCGTCGTCAACCCACCGGCCTCGAACAAGTACCAGTACTGGACCAACGACAACATCAAGGGCGTCACCATCGCGGACTGGATGAGGGGCGCGGTCGAGCACAAGGGCTCGTGGTGGCCGGACTGGCGCGAATGGCTGGGCGGGCTCGATCCCGAGGAGGTGCCGGCGCGTATCGTCGGCAGCGAGACGCTGCCCCCGATCGAGGATGCACCCGGCAGCTATGTCAGGGTGCGCGCGTAGCGGACTCTGCCGCGCTCCTGTATAGACTCGCTCGCACCACAGCGACGACAGAGGGGACCGGACTATGACGCGCGAATTGTTCTGGCTGACACTGACGGTGATCCTGACCGGGATCCTCTGGGTTCCCTACATCATCAACCGCTGTCAGGTTCGCGGCTTCGGCGGCGCCATGGCCAACCCCTCGCGCGGCGACAAGCCGCAAGCCGAGTGGGCGAACCGCCTGATGTTCGCGCATGACAACGCGGTCGAGAACCTCGTGATCTTCGCGCCGCTGGTGCTGATCCTGAACGCGATCGACTATTCCTCGAAATGGACCGTGCTCGCCTGTGCCGTCTATTTCTGGTCCCGCGTCGCGCATCTGATCGTCTACGCGATGGGAATCCCGGTGTTCCGCACCCTCGCCTTCACCGTCGGCTTCGTTGCCCAGGCCGTGCTGGCGCTGGCGATCTTCAAGGTGCTCTGAGCGCGCGCCCGGCGCCTCCTCGCAATGCATCACGATTCCAGCCGGGATTTCCTCCGGTTTCACGACCTCGGCGCGGACGCGATCCTGTCCATCATCGCCCGCGCGCAGGTCCTTGCTGCGGCATGGCAGGATCGCTCCATGCCGCAAAGCCTTGCCGGCAAGCGGATAGCCCTCATCGCCGACGACGGCGGATGGAGGAATACGACCGCGTTCGATCTCGGCGTGAAGGCGATGGGAGGCATCTGCGTGCAGCCTCCGGTCAGGTTCAACGTCCATGAGACCACGGCCGATCTTGCCGGTTATCTGGACAATTGGTTCGACATCCTGGTCGTGCGCACTCGTGAATTGGCGACGCTTCACGAGCTCGCAGCGCATGCTGCGGCGCCCGTCGTCAATGCCAGAACGCGCGCAAATCACCCCTGCGAGACGCTTGGCGATCTCGCCTATGCCAGCGGCAAACGCGGAACGCTGGAGGGCCTCAAGGTCGTCGGCGTGGCACCCGATGCCAACATCCTCCGCTCCTGGGTTGAAGCATCCATCGCCTTGCCGATCGAGGTGATCCAGCTCTACCCGGCAGACTGGCACATCCGCGACATCGCAAGTCCGAGATTCGCCGCAAGCACCGATCTCGACGCCTTGCGCGATGCAGACGTGATCGTCACGGACTGCTGGCCCGGCGAGGCGCATAACGATCAACTCTGGGGCTACCGGATATCCGCAGCGCTCCTCGACACGTGCCGCCGCGATGCGATCTTCCTCCCCTGCCCGCCGGTGACCCGCGGCCAGGAGGTCACGGCGGATGCAATGACCCACGCCACATGCCAGAGCACGGCGGCCAAGGCTTTCCTTCTGCACGCCCAGAACGCCCTGCTGGAATGGATCGCCGCGTAGCCGTTCAGGACGGAAGCCTCGACCACCTGCCCATTCTGGCGGCAGCCCTCAACCTCAGGTGTTGCCGAGAGATGACACAGCGGCAGAATCAGCAGCGTTCCGGCTTACACACACAAGTTGTCGTCCATCCCCATGTACATTTGCGCATCGCAATTGATTGATTCGGGGCAGATATGAATTGGAAGATTGCATTCGCGCTCGGCGCGTTCTCGCTCGCAGCGGTCACGACCCAGGCGAGTGCCGCTGATCTCGCGGCCCGTCCCTACACCAAGGCGCCGCCGATGATCGCGGCGATCTACGATTGGAGCGGTTTCTACATCGGCGCCAACGGCGGCTACGGCTCGTCGCGCAATTGCTGGGATGGGACCGCCGGCTTCCCGGCGGGCATCGCCGAAGGCTGCCATGATGCGACCGGTGCCGTCGCCGGTGGCCAGATCGGCTATCGCTGGCAGAGCAGCGCCTTCGTGTTCGGCCTCGAAGCGCAGGGCGACTGGGCCGACCTCTCCGGCCGCAATGCCAGTGCCGTGTTCGGCGTTGCCAACCGCACCCGTGTCGATGCCTTCGGCCTGTTCACCGGCCAGGTCGGCTACGCCTGGAACAATGCGCTGCTCTACGTGAAGGGCGGCGCCGCCATCACCAGCAATCGCTACCGTGGCATCGGTACCGGCGGTCTGGCCGGCGCGGAGTTCGATGGCGCTAACGATACCCGCTGGGGCGGCACGATTGGTGTCGGCATCGAATACGGCTTTGCCCCGAACTGGTCGGTCGGCCTCGAATACGACCATCTGTTCATGGGACGGCACGACGTCACGCTCACGGCCAACGGCGTGCTTGCACCGGTCGGCACGTTCTCCCGCACCGACCGCATCGGTCAGGATGTCGACCTGATCACCGCCCGCATCAACTACCGGTTCGGCGGCCCGATCATCGCGAAGTACTGAGGCGCTTAACAAGCTCCTCCCGTGTCCCGGGCGCGGTGCAGCGCGCGAGCGCTGCTCCGCAGAACCGGGACCCAGGAAGCCACGTACAAAGAAGCATGGGCCCCGGCTCTGCAGCGCACCGCCAAGTGGCGCTGCGTTGCGTCCGGGGCACGATTCTGACTTAAGCGTCCGCCAAGCCCAGCATCAACCGCATGTTCTGCACGGCTGCGCCCGAGGCGCCCTTGCCGAGATTGTCCAGCCGCGCAACCAGCACCGCCTGATGGTACTTGTCGCTGGCGAAGACGTAGAGCTCGAGCATGTTGGTCTCGTTGAGCGCCTCCGGCTCGAGCCGGCCGCCCTTGGCCGCCTCGTTCTGTAGCGGCATCACCTTGACGTATTTCGAACCGGCATACCGCTTGGCCAGCGCCGCTTGCAGGTCGGCACCGCCGGGCTTGCCCGGCAGCGTGTCGAGCTGGAGCGGCACCGAGACCAGCATGCCCTGCCGGTAGTTGCCGACGGAGGGAATGAAGATCGGCCGCCGCGTCAGGTTCGAATAGAGCTGCAGCTCCGGCAGATGCTTGTGCTCGAAGCCGAGACCGTAGAGCTCGAAGGATGGCGCGCTGCCGTCCTCGAAGCTCGCGATCATCGACTTGCCGCCGCCGGAATAGCCGCTCACCGCGTTGACGGTGACGGGATAGTCTGACGGCAAGAGGCCGGCATCGACGATCGGCCGCAGCAGCGCGATGCCGCCGGTCGGATAGCAACCGGGATTGGAGACCTTCTTCGCCGCCTTGATCTTGCCGGCCTGGTCAGCCGTCAGCTCCGGAAAGCCATAGGCCCAGTCGGGCGCGACCCGGTACGCCGTGGACGCGTCCAGCACCTTCGGCCCGGAGGCGCCCATGCTGTCGACCAGCGCGACGGTTTCCTTGGCTGCATCGTCAGGCAGGCAGAGGATGACGAGATCCACCTCCTCCATCAGCGCCTTCTTGGCGGCGGGATCCTTGCGCTTGTCGTCGGCGATAGTCTTCACCGCGACGTCGTTCTGGAGCTTCAGCCGCTCGTTGATGCCGAGCCCGGTGGTGCCGGAGCCGCCGTCGACGAAGACGGTGGCAGGCTTCTTGGCGGCGGCTGCGGTCGGGGCTTTCGTGGTGTCCGTGAGGCTCATGGCGCGCTCCTTTCGAGCATGTTGGTTTCGTTCACGAAGGCCTCCGGCCTCACGTCCTGCATCAATTGTGCGATCTCTCTGGCGTCGGCGTCGGCTTGCGCGCCGAGCGCGTTGGCGATCGCCGTATAGTCGGCGTCGGATTTGTGCTGGTTGAGCTTGAAGCTGCCTTCGACCTCTTCAACCGTCATCACCAGACCCACGATCCCCTTCTTCATTGCCTCGAGCCGGCCGGCCGTCATCTTGCCCGACGTCCACGGCGTCTTCGGCAGCAGCCAGTTCTCGAACTTGTCGCTGAGGGTGTCGATCTGCACCGCCAGCTCACCGTCCGACAACAACCGCACCGGCCCGCTCAGGTGCACCGCCTGATACAGCCAGGTCGGCACCTGGTCCGGCGAGACGTACCAGTCGGGCGATACATAGGCATCGGCGCCGTTGACCGCGAGCAGCCAGGAAGCCGCGCCATCCGCCAGCTTTACCAGCGGATTGTGACGGGCGGCATGAAAGGCGGCCTGCGGCGTGCCATCGGCGGCGTAGGTCAGATAGAACGGCAGCGGCGAGGCTACCGGCTTGTGGCCATCGAAGGCGCACATGGTGCCGAAGCCGCGCTCCTCGGCGAATTTCAGGCTCGCGGCGCGATCCGGCTTGAAAAAGGGTGGCGTGTACATCGTGAGTCTCCTGCTGGGCCTCCTTGGGGGAGCCGCCGGATCAGATCGCGCTGACAGGAGAGAGAATGCCGCGGATCGGGTCCAGCGGCAAAGACGATGATCTCAAACGCGATCGACCGCCCAAACCGCTAAGCTGCGGCGGCGGCGACGGGCGAACAGGATGGTCGCGGCGTTGATCATGGCGCGCGGCTATAAGGCCAGCGGGTTCCAGGGTCAAGTCCAAATTGGTGCGGGCGGACGGCAGGATGCCGCACCGCATGACGGCAAGATGTCATCGGGCTGCGGCGGAATTTCTCTTAAAGCTAGGGGTTCCCGAGATAACCGGCGTTTCAGAGCGCCGGCGGTCCGTGCCCTTCGCAACCCAGCCTGAGGACATCGCCATGACCGACATCACCCGTCGCGCAACGCTGGCCGGCGCAGCCGCCTCGGCGTTCCTGCCTTTCGTGAAGACCTCGCCCGCGAGCGCCGCCGCGCCCCCGGCCACCGCCCAGAATGCAAGCTTCTACCGCTACAACGTTGGCACCCACCAGGTCACCGTGGTCTGCGACGGCGTCGCCACCGTCAACCTGACCGACAATTACGCGGCCGGCGCCAGCAAGGATGACATCAACAAGGTCTTCGCCGAGCATCATCTGCCAGCGGACAAGGTCACCCACACTTTCAACCCCGTGGTCGTGAACACCGGACCTAAGCTCGTCGTCATCGACACCGGTCTCGGCCCCGACCAGTTCGCGCAGACCAAGGGCAAGGTCGGCCAGTTCCACAACAACCTCGCGGCCGCCAGCATCGACCGCGCGGCGGTCGACACCGTCATCATCTCCCACTTCCACGGCGACCACATCAACGGCTTGCTGGCAGCCGAGAACAAGCCCGCCTTCCCCAATGCCGAGATCCTGGTGCCGGCGGTGGAATGGAAGTTCTGGATGGACGACGGCGAGATGAGCAAGGGGACCGGCAACCCGATCCTTGAGAACAACTTCAAGAACATCCGCCGCGTGTTCGACGCGCTCGGCCGCAAGGTGACCCAATACGAGTCCGGCAAGGAGGTTGCGCCCGGCATCACCTCGGTGGCGAGCCCCGGCCACACGCCGGGCCACAATTCCTTTATCGTCGCCTCCGGCGCGGAGAAGGTGCTGGTGCAGGTCGACATCACCGCAGGCGCAGCGTTCCTGTTCGTGAAGCATCCCGAATGGAACATCGCCTCCGACGTCGACAAGCCGCTCGCGCAGGAGACGCGCCGCAAGCTGTATGACATGGCGATTGTCGAGAAGATGCCGATCCAGGCCTTCCACGCCGCCTTCCCCGGCCTCGTCCGCGTCGAGAAGGAGAAGGACGGCTCCGGCTATCGCTGGATTCCCTCGATCTGGAACGCCTCGCTCTAGGCGTTGCCTGACGCCCTGACCGGGCGGCCCGGCTGCCCGGTCAGATCAACCGCCAGATCCATTCCATGACCTTGGCGATCACGTCGCCGAACAGCAGAAGTGCGGCCGACCAGATCAGCGCCGAGACGAAATTGGCGGCCTGAAAGCTCCAATAGGGCATCTCGAAAATGCCGGCCGCGAGCGGCACCGAGGCGCGCAAGGGGCCGAAGAAGCGGCCGATGAAGATGCTGGGTATCCCCCAGCTCCGCACGAAGGCCTCGCCCCTCGGCAGCAGCTCCGGATAGCGCGAGAGCGGCCACATCTGGGCGACATGCTCCTTGTAGCGGTAGCCGAACCAATAGGAGACCCAGTCGCCGAGCGCGGCGCCGAGGCCGCCCGCGATCCAGACCGGATAGAAGCTGATGCCGCTCGCGCCGATCAGCGCACCGATCGCCACCAGCGCGCCCCAGGCCGGGATCAGGAGCGAGATGAAGGCGAGCGACTCCCCGAATGCCAGCACGAACACGATCGGAGCCGCCCAAGCCTGGTGAGCACGCACGAATTCGGCCAGGGCGTGCGCATACTGCTCCATTCCAGAAAAGCCTTCCCGCCCTTGCCTTAAGGTGCTGCTCGATGAAAACGACTGGTAAGCCAAGGACTTGTGTGACATCAAGTCACAAAACCCGCGGCAAACGGGACCACGATGTCAAATTGCCGGGAATTGAGGGGCCTGCGGCGTAAAATCGCCGGGATTGGCTCCCAACCACCCTGCTCGACCGGGCCCGCGATAACCTTTCCGAGCCAGAAGTGGCATAGTCGCGTTAACCGATTCGCCGCTCATGCGGCCCTCAAAGCACATCAAGATATATGTCCAAGCAGTTGAAACCAAAAGCAAAAGACGATTTTTTCGGTGGTGATGAGCCGAAGCCCCGCGCCGCCGCCAAGGCGGCTCCGCGCGGAAGCGGCGGGGAAGCCGACTACACCGCCGCCGACATCGAGGTGCTCGAAGGCCTGGAGCCGGTGCGGCGCCGGCCCGGCATGTATATCGGCGGAACCGACGAGAAGGCGCTGCATCATTTGTTCGCCGAAGTCATCGACAACTCGATGGACGAGGCGCTGGCGGGACACGCGACCTTCATCGGCGTTGAGCTGACTGCGGACGGCTTTCTGACCGTCACCGACAACGGCCGCGGCATCCCGATCGACCCGCACCCGAAATTCCCGAAGAAGTCGGCACTCGAAGTCATCATGTGCACGCTGCATTCGGGCGGCAAGTTCGACAGCAAGGTCTACGAGACCTCGGGCGGTCTGCACGGCGTCGGCATCTCGGTCGTGAACGCCCTCTCCTCGCGTCTCGAGGTCGAGGTGGCGCGCAGCCAGAAGCTCTACCGCATGACGTTCGAGCGCGGCCATCCCAAGGGCAAGCTCGAGGACCTCGGCAAGGTCAACAACCGCCGCGGCACGCGCGTGCGCTTCAAGCCCGACACCGACATCTTCGGCGCCAAGGCCGCGTTCAAGCCGCAGCGCCTGTTCAAGATGACGCGCTCGAAGGCCTATCTGTTCGGCGGCGTCGAGATCCGCTGGAACTGCGCGCCCGAGCTGCTCAAGGGCATCGAGGACGTGCCGGCGGAAGCGACCTTCCACTTCCCGGGCGGCCTCAAGGATTATCTCGCCGCTGCGATTCACGCCGACACGCTGGTGCATCCGGATATCTTCTCCGGCAAGTCGGGCCGCAACGGCGCGCACGGCGCCTGCGAATGGGCGGTGGCCTGGACCGCGGATGCCGACGGCTTCCTGTCCTCCTACACCAACACGGTGCCGACGCCGGACGGCGGCACGCACGAATCCGGCCTGCGCAGCGCGCTGCTGCGCGGCCTGAAGGACCACGCCGAGCGCGTCGGCCAGGGCAAGCGCGCTTCATCAATCACGTCCGAGGACGTGATGGTGGGCGCGGCCGTGATGCTCTCGGTGTTCGTGCGCGAGCCTGAATTCCAGGGCCAGACCAAGGACCGTCTCGCGACAGCCGAGGCGCAGCGCATCGTCGAACAGGCGATGAAGGATCCGTTCGACCATTGGCTGTCGGGCAATCCGAACATGGCCAATCGGCTGCTCGACTTCGTGATCGACCGCGCCGAGGAACGTCTGCGCCGCCGCCAGGAAAAGGAAACCGCGCGCAAGACGGCCGGCAAGAAGCTGCGCCTGCCCGGCAAGCTCGCCGACTGCACCGATGCCGGTACCGAAGGCTCCGAGCTCTTCATCGTCGAGGGTGACTCGGCAGGCGGCAGCGCCAAGCAGGCGCGCGACCGCAAGACGCAAGCGGTGCTGCCGCTGCGCGGCAAGATCCTCAACGTCGCCTCCGCAGGCAAGGACAAGCTGACAGCGAATGCGCAGCTCTCCGACCTCGTGCAGGCGATCGGCTGCGGTCAGCTCTTGCAGTATCGCGAAGAGGACCTGCGCTATCAGCGCATCATCATCATGACCGACGCCGACGTCGACGGCGCCCACATCGCCTCGCTGCTGATCACGTTCTTCTACCGGCAGATGCCGCGGCTGATCGACGAGGGCCACCTCTTCCTCGCCGTGCCGCCGCTCTACAAGCTGACGCACGGCTCGAAGTCGGTCTACGCCCGCGACGACGCGCACAAGGAGGCGCTGCTCAAGAGCGAGTTCAACGCCAATGCCAAGGTCGAGGTGAACCGCTTCAAAGGCCTCGGCGAGATGATGCCGGCGCAGCTCAAGGAAACCACCATGGATCCGCGCAGGCGGACGCTGCTCAAGGTGGTGCTGCTCCCCGACGACCGCGACACGACAGCAGATTCGGTGGAGCGCCTGATGGGCACCAAGGCCGAGGCACGCTTCGCCTTCATCTCGGACAAGGCGGAGTTTGCCAGCGAGGAGCTGCTCGACGTCTGACGCTCGCGTGTGTCCCCCAAAAAGCCCCGGCTCAGGTCCGGGGCTTTTTCATTTGGGTGGAATCGGCCTTCGGCGAACGGGGCCGAAGCGCGACTCGGCCAGCGACTCAGTGCGGTCAGGACCGAGGCAGGATTGCCTCCCTTTCGGACAAAGCTGAATTTGCTAACGAAAGCTTACCAAAACCCGCCGACCGAATATTCAGCTAATCTACTGATATTGCTTTCATTTTTATGACTTCGGCGTCACCGCTCCAAAACCCTTCCGAGCCGCGTTTTCCGGCGACTGTGCCTGACCTGCAACAGCATTTCGGCGAGAACCGTCTATAGTCCGGGCATCAGATCACACGGACTTCAGTGCGCTCGCGCCTACAGACCAAGGTTGGGGATTTTATCATGAAGAAGATTTTGCTGGCTCTGACCGCAGTCGCGGCGATGACCGGTTCGGCCTCGGCGGCCGACCTTGCTGCCCGTCCCTACGTGAAGGCCCCGGTTGCGGCTCCGATCGCCAACTGGACCGGCTTCTACGTGTTCGGCGGCGGCGGCGGTGGCCTCTCCAATGCCGACCAGCACGTCCAGACCACTGTCGGCGCCATCCCGCTGACGATCGACCAGCGCCAGGGCGGCTCCGGCTGGTTCGGCACCGTCGGCGCCGGCTACGACTGGCAGTTCAGTGGCACCTGGGTCGCCGGCGTGTTCGCCGACGGTCAGTTCGGCAACATCCGCGCCACCATCCAGGATCCGATCGCTGGCATCACCGGCAACCAGAAGCTGGAAACCTCCTGGGCCGCGGGCGTTCGCCTCGGCTGGCTGGTCGCTCCGAACGTTCTGTCCTACGTCAACGGCGGTTACTCGGGCGCCCACTTCGGCAGCACGAGCTTCACCAACCTGGCTGGCGTTCCCGCCGGTATCCACCTCAACGGCTACAACCGTAACGGCTGGTTCATCGGTGGCGGCGTCGAGAACAGCCTGAACTTCTTCGGCATCACCTCGCCCGGCTGGTTCATGAAGACCGAGTATCGTTCGGCCTTCTACAACGCCAAGACCTCGAACGAGCTGTTCGACGTCACCAACACCCTGGTTGGCCGCGACATCCGCGCCAACAGCTGGAACCAGACGATCTCGACCTCGCTGGTCTACCGCTTCAACTGGACCGGTCCGGTCGTCGCCAAGTACTGATCTGACCTGACTTTCAGACGTCAAAGCCCCGGCATCGTCCGGGGCTTTTTCGTTGTGCGATGCTCTCACAGCTGATGCCGGTCTTGCGCGACCGGTACGCCTCACCAAGCCGGCGCGCGATCCTCGCCCAGTCGGATTCGGTGATCACCTCGTCACGCGTCGCGCGAGACGATGGCCTTGCGCATGGACATGCGCCCCCTCGCAGCCCTGCGGCCGCTGCCCATTGTATCCGAACCGAAGCTACGGCTAGTCTGGCGCCAAGTTTTCGCGGACCGCGGCATTCGTTGATGCTGCGGATAGCGACAGAAGCAGACTGACAGGGAGGAATGCATGCGCAGATTTCTGCTTGTAGCAGGCCTGTTTGCCCTCGCCGTCGGGCTGCTCTGGATCGGACAGGGCACGGGCACCGTTCCATGGCCGCGGTCGAGCTTCATGGTCAACCAGTTGCAATGGGCCGGCTATGGCGCCGCCATGGCCGGCTTCGGGCTGGTGCTGATCTGGCAGAGCAACCAATAGAAGAAACCAGGAAGTGAAAGCATGACATCCAACCGGTTCGATCTCCGCGGCAAGGTCGCGATCGTCACAGGCGGCAATGGCGGCATCGGGCTCGGCCTCGCGCACGGGCTTGCCGATGCCGGCGCCAGCATCGCCGTGGTCGGACGCAACGAAGCCAAGTCGGCCGCAGCCGTCGCCGATCTCAGAGAGCGCGGCGTGAAGGCGATCGCCGTCAGCACCGACGTGACCGACAAGGCGGCAGTCGCCGCGATGATCGATCGCGTCGTCAAGGAATTCGGCCGTATCGACATCCTCATCAACAACGCCGGCATGAGCATCCGCAAGCCGCCGCACGAGCTCGAGCTCGACGAGTGGAACAAGGTGATCGACACCAACCTCACCAGCGCCTTTGTGTGCTCGAAGCTGGCCTATCCCGCGCTGAAGGCATCCGGCAACGGCAAGGTGATCAACATCGGCTCGATGATGTCGATCTTCGGCGCGAGCTTCGCGACCGCCTATGCGGCGAGCAAGGGCGGCATCGTGCAGTACACGCGCGCCTGCGCCAATGCCTGGGCGCCCGACAACATCCAGGTCAACGCCATCCTGCCCGGCTGGATCGACACCGACCTCACCCGCGGCGCGCGCCAGCAGGTCGCGGGCCTGCACGAGCGGGTGCTGGCGCGCACGCCCGCGGGGCGCTGGGGCGAGATCGACGACTTCGCGGGCATCGCGGTGTTCCTCGCCTCGCCTGCGTCCAACTTCGTCACGGGCACAGCGATCCCCGTCGACGGCGGATTCTCGGTGATGGCGTAAGCGCATTTGACGAAAGAAGCCCCGGCGTGACAGCCGGGGCTTTTGATTGTCGACCTGCGCGCAAAAAAGAAGCCCCGGACAATGCCGGGGCTTTTGAATTGGGTCGCGATCGTTTTTTGTTGCTGGCTTTGTCGTTGCGTTGACGCGCTCAGGATTAGTAGCGGGCGATGACCGGCGCGTCGAACTTGTAGCTCGCGCGCACGACGGCCCACTGGATGTCACGCGGCTTGGCGTCGAAGGTGTAGTTGCCCGCGAGGCCGCCGAGTTGATAGGTCTGGCTGCCGAAGGCAGCGTAGTTGTATTCGAGGCCGACGATCCAGTTGCGGGTGACGCCGTATTCCCAGCCGGCGCCGACGGTCCAGCCGTTGGCCCAGTGGGTCTGACCGCCCGTGCCCGTCACGACCGGGTCGGTGACCGAGAGCCGGTTGTTGACGCCCGCGTAGCCGCCCTTGATGTAGAAGAGGTTGTTCTGCACGGCAAAGCCGGCGCGGCCGACGACCGTCGTCAGCACGTTGGCACGCCAGGAGAACACGTCGTTCGCCGGACCGAACGCGGTGTTCCTGAACGAGCCCTTGTTGTCGAGGCCGGAGATCGTGCCTTCCATACCGAACACGAAGTTGTTGGCCTGCCAGTTGTAGCCGATCTGGGCACCGCCCATGATGCCGGAGCCGCGCTGACGATAGCCCTGTCCCGGGATCAGATCGCCGAACGCCGCGCCAGTGCCGTTGTTGATGAACTGCTCGTTGGTCCATGCACCGCCGATGTGGCCGCCGACATAGAATCCGGTCCAGTTGAACAGCGGCTCGACATAGGCCGGCGCCTTCGTGTAGCGCGCACCGAGGTCGGCGGCGGACGCAGCGCCGGTCGAAACCAGAGCGCTCGTGCAGGCGAAGGCGGCAATCAACTTGTTACGCATGGTACACCCCGTGTCCTTTGATGGGCGCACGGTCACACGCAACTCTTACTCAAATTTGAATCAAGAAAGTTAAGACGCCGCATTGGCGACCGGCGCGACTTGAATCCGCCGGCGCTGTTGCACACACGCAACGCGCGAAGCGCGATTTAACGCGGCATTATCCCTACCGAATTGCCGCGCTATGGCGACGGCGCGGCCTTCGCCCGCACGTGCTCGGGCCGCACGCCGAGCGCAAGCAGGCGCGCCGGGACGCCCTGCAGCCATGGCAGCGCGGTGAGCAGGCGCAGGACCAGCGGCACCTTCAGCGGCCGGTCCCCTCCCTGCAGGGCGCCGCTGATGATGTTGTTCTGCACGACCACCTGCATCCCTTGCGTCATCTTCACCGGAAACTCGCGCCGGCGGCGCACGGCGTCGAGCTCGTCCTCGGACGGGCAGCCACGCTGAAGCTTGTCCGCGAGCAGGTTGGCGGTCGCGACCGCATCCTGCACGGCGAGATTGACGCCGACGCCGCCGACCGGCGACATCGCATGCGCGGCATCGCCGATCAGCAGCAGGCCCGGCTGCGTCCAGCGCTTGAGGCGGTTGATCGCGACCGTGAGCAGCTTGACGTCGTCGAAGCTCTTCACGTCGGCAATTCCGGACTTGAGGATCGGCGCCATGCGCACGACGTCGTCGAGCAGCGCCTGCAGTCCCCTCGCCTTCACCGCATCGTGCTGCCCCTTGGCGATGACATAGGCGCATTGCCAGTAGTCGCCGCGATCGAAGGTCACCATCATCTTGCCGGGCTCGATGCGCGCAAACAGGCTCTCTGTCTCGTCGGCCTTGCGGCCGGCGCGGAACCAGAGCACGTCCATCGGCGCGCCGATCTCCTCGACCACAAGGCCGGCGCGCTCGCGCACCGTCGAATGCCGGCCGTCGCAGGCGATGGTGAGATCCGCCTCGATGTCGACGACGCCGTCCGGCGTCCGCGCCCGCACGCCGGCGACGGTGTCGCCGCGGCGGATCAGGTCGACCGCTTCGGTGTTCATCATCACCTTGAGGGAAGCGAAGCGCCTGCCGGCCTCGCGCAGGAAATTGAGGAAGTCCCATTGCGGCATGAACGCGATGAAGGGGTATTTCGTGTGCAGCCGGGTCAGATCGGCGATCCGCACCGGCGTGCCGCCGAACAATCCGTCCATCTTCTGCAGACGCTGATGCGGCAGCTTCAGGAAGCCGTCGATCAGGCCGAGCTCGTCCATCACCTCGAGGGTCGAGGGATGCACGGTGTCGCCGCGAAAGTCGCGGAAGAAATCGGCGTGCTTCTCCAGCACCACCACGTCGATGCCGGCGCGCCCGAGGAGATAACCGAGCATCATGCCGGCTGGCCCGCCGCCGACGATGCAGCACCGGGCCTTTACGGAGGAACCCGGCGGAGGTTGCGGCGTCTCGGGTTTCACGGCCTGCCTCTCATTTACGAGTTAAGTTTTCTGTGCAGCGCAGCATGCACGATTTGTTTTGCCGCAATGGCGAATGCCCGTTAGCGTCTCGGAAGATTTCGATTGATTTCAGGACATTGCAGTGCGGACGATCCTCATACTGCTCGGCGTCTGGATTCTGATCAACGTGCTTTTCGTCGTGATCATGATCCCGCCGCGCAAGCCGCGAAAGCCCGCCCCGGAGCAGACCGGCGCGCTTGCGCCGGTGCCGGTCAACCGGAATGGCTATCCGTTCGAGGAACAGGAGAAGCTCCTGCTCCGCCACGTCATCGTCGCGATCGCGATGGGCGCGTTCCTGTCGCTGACGCCGCCCCTGATCGAGGCGGTCGAGTCCATCAAGCGCTTCTTCGGCAAGCGGCGCGCCTAGCGCGGGCGCTGCCCGCCGCTTCCTCCGCCTGGTCAGTTATTGCTGCGGTTCGCCGTGCGAAAACTCTTGATCTCCGACACGCTGCCGTCGCGATAGGTCAGCTCCACCGAGATGAACTGTGTCGCCGGGGCGAGCTTCATGTAGAGCGGCATGCCGGCGCTGATCGCGCTGGGATCGCGCATGTCGCAGTTCGGCATCTTCAGCACCTGGTTGGGCACGGCGGTGTCGATGCCGATGCGCACCTCGCGGATGGCGCAGCGGTAGGACACCAGATGCGTGTAATAGACCAGCAGCCCGTTGAACTCGCGGAATGACAGCCAGCTCGTCGCGGTCATGTCGAGGATCTTGCGCTGGTCGCGGATCAGGGCGGCCTCGGGGTCGAACCTGATCGGGAACGGCCCCTGCATGTCGCCGGCCTGATCGACATAGCGGACCTCGATGGTGCCGGCCTGTGCATCCGGCGGCAGTTCGATCGACGGGTTCGGCATCCGCTTGCGCGTGCGCGGATCGAGGGTATCGATGAAGCCGGTCTCGCGGAAATCGCCGTTGCCGGCCATGCGCCAGGAAATGCCGAGGGTCGGGTCGGCGAAGGAGAACACCACGCTCCAGCCGCCATTGTGGCGCGAGAAGCTCGCGATCGGCGCGTTGGTGGTTTCCTCCTTCGGCAGGCGCGGCACCGACACCGGCGGCAGCGCCGCAACCTTCTGCGGCGGCGGATCGGCCGGGCGCGCGGCAGAATCCTTCGCGGTGCCGCTGAGGAAGACGTCGTCGACCATTTGGTCGAAATAGACCGGCACCTGCCGGTGCTTGACGGTATCGGCCATCTCGCTGACGAGACGGCGGGTGCGTTGCGCCACCTGCACGAGGTTCTCGCCGGGCTGCAGCAGCTCCCTGGCGAAGGTGCGCGTGAACACCGAATTGGGATTGGCGTCGTCGTTGGAGAGACGATCGAGCGCGGTCTGGCGGGGACCCGCCGAGAACACAGAGAACACGCCCTCGGGCAGCTGCACCATCGGCGCAAGGCCGCCACCACCGGCGACGGCGCGGGTGCCCTTGCGCTCGAACGGATTGTTGCGGCAGGCGTCGAAAACCAGGATCGAGGTGCGGGCCTTCTTGTTCTGCAGGCGCTCGACGATGCGGTCGGCCAGGATGGAGGCGTCGCGCACCAGTTCTTCCTGCCCTTCCGTCGCCGCCGGCACGTCGGTCGGCAGCAGATAGTTCTGGCCCGCGATCTCGAAGCCATGGCCGGCGTAGAAGAAGAACGCGGTATCGCCGGGCTCGATCGCGCGGTCGAAGGCGAGCAGCGTCTCGGAGAATTGCTGCCGGCTCTGGTTCTCGGCGACCATCACCGAGAAGCCGAGCTGCTTCAGCGTGTCGCCCATGGTGCGGGCGTCGTTGACCGCCTTGAGCAGCTTCGGAACGTTCTTGTAGTCGTTGTTACCGACGACCAGCGCGACGCGCTTCTCGGCATGGGCCGGAAGCGCGAAGCCGCTCAGGCCTGCCGCGAGGCCAAGGGCCGCCAGAATTCTGAAAAGCCGACGCGTCATCGCAAAAATCCCGCTGCAGAACGCCCTCACGCCCGCTCCCTCGAACGGGCGTTCATTGGACCCCTGCCGTTGATGTGATAGTCGGCCCAGCCATATCGGCGGTTCAACCGTCACGTCTTCGGTTCCATGGTTTGGCCTATGGCAGATTCCATTGGAATCTGCTTTTTCTTGGACGGGTTATCCCGGACAATCGCGCCGGAAGCGAGGGGCTGCCGTGTTTCGCTGGTCTACGGACGAAGTCGAGCCGCACGAGCGTTTCGATTATTGGCGCGAGGTGCGATCCAAGGGCCTGTTCGGCGTTACGGCCGAGCTCGAGCGCGAGCGGCGCACTGACTTCTCCGGCGAATTCTCGCTGCGCCAGCTCGGCGGCGCCGGCCTCGTCGAGCTGAAGGCTTCGCAGTACAGGGTCGAGCGCAGCAGCTCCGACATCGCCTACGCGCCCGGCGACAGCATCTGCGTCTACCAGCAGCTCGGCAGCGGCGGCTGGTTCGGCGGCCTGCGCGGCGGCGAGTTTACGATCGCCAATGGCAGCTTCGCCACCAGCCATACCGACCTGCCCTACCGCACGGCTCCGCTCGGGGACGGCGGCTTCCATCTGCGGATCCTGAAGATCCCCGTCAGCGCCCTGCCCACGCAGGACAAGCGGGTGCGCGAGCTTGTGCCCCGGACCTTCGGCGATCCCACTCTGACGCCATTGCTGAGTGCCTGCTTTGCCGATCTCGGCGAAGCTGACGCGGCGCTGGATGCAACCTCCCTGGTCCAGGCGCTGGCCCATCTGGCGCTGATCGAGCGCGGCATCCTGCGGCCCGGCAGCCGGTGCGGACAGGCCGCACTGCGAACCGCCCGCCACTCGCAGGCCCGGCGCCTGATCGCGCACCATCTGCAAAACCCCGACCTCGACCCGGCGATGGTGGCCGACCAGCTCGGCGTGTCCGTGCGGCACCTGCACATGCTGTTCGAGGCCGCCGAGAAGAGCTTTTCGCAGACCGTGACCGACGAGCGCCTCAAGCAGAGCCGCCGCCTGATGCGCGAGGCGCCGGAGCGGCTGATCGCCGATATTGCGACCTCCTGCGGCTTCGAGAGCCTGGCGACCTATTACCGGGTCTTCAACGCCGCCTATGGCATGGCCCCCGGAGACTTCCGGGCCAGGGGCTCCGAAGGGCATTAGCCGGTTCCCTGGACCGGCCCCCGCCCCGGCTCATGGCGGGGCGGAAAACCCAGCCGTCCCCGTGATTTGGTTAAAAACCTCAGGGTTTTTAGGGCCTTCCCGCGCCTGCTCCATTGACTTTGGCCAATTCCCGCCTATGTTCCGGGGCGACGCGGCTCAGATCGAAGAGCGATTCCTGAGCCTTGCGCTTTGTTCGCGTGAGTCAGCACCCCCAGCTTCCTTGAGAGCGCGCCGTTTCGGGGTGGAACGCGACCAGCCTTATTACCCTCGATTCCGAACGGCGGTTTCGACCAGAGGCTCAATGTCCTTTTCAGATCTCGGACTGTCCGAAAAAGTCCTCGCCGCAGTGGCGGCCACCGGTTACACCACCCCCACCCCCATTCAGGAACAGGCGATCCCCCACGTCCTCGCACGCAAGGACGTCCTCGGCATCGCCCAGACCGGCACCGGCAAGACCGCGGCCTTCGTGCTGCCGATGCTCACCATCCTCGAAAAGGGTCGCGCCCGGGCACGCATGCCGCGCACGCTGATCCTCGAGCCGACCCGCGAGCTCGCGGCCCAGGTCAAGGAAAACTTCGACCGCTACGGCGCCGGCCAGAAACTCAACGTCGCCCTCCTGATCGGCGGCGTCTCCTTCGGCGACCAGGATGCCAAGCTGACGCGCGGCGTCGACGTGCTGATCGCAACCCCCGGCCGACTGCTCGACCACACCGAGCGCGGCGGCCTCCTGCTCACCGGCGTCGAACTGCTCGTCATCGACGAAGCCGACCGTATGCTGGACATGGGCTTCATCCCCGACATCGAGCGCGTCTGCAAGCTCGTCCCGTTCACGCGGCAGACCCTGTTCTTCACCGCGACCATGCCGCCGGAAATCCGGCGCATCACCGAAGCCTTCCTGCACAATCCGCAGAAGGTGGAAGTCTCCAAGCCCGCCACCACCGCCGTCACCGTCACGCAGGTCCAGGTGCCTGCCGGGCGCGAGGCGCACGAGAAGCGCGAGCTGCTGCGCCGGCTGCTGCGCGAGGCCAAGGATCTCAAGAACGCGATCATCTTCTGCAATCGCAAGCGCGAAGTCGCGATCGTTCACAAGTCGCTCCAAAAGCATGGCTTCAGCGTCGGCGCCCTGCACGGCGACATGGACCAGTCGGCCCGCACGGCCGCACTCGAACAATTCCGCAAGGGTGAGCTGCCGCTCCTGGTCGCCTCCGACGTCGCCGCCCGCGGCCTCGACATTCCCGAGGTCAGCCACGTCTACAATTTCGACGTTCCCCATCACGCCGACGATTACGTCCACCGCATCGGCCGCACCGGCCGCGCCGGCCGCACCGGCACCGCGATCTCGATCGTGACGCCGCTCGACCAGAAGTCGATGGTGGCGATCGAGAAGCTGATCGGCCAGAGCATTCCGCGCGCCGAAGGCGACTACGAAATTCACACCGAATCCGGCGATGCGTCCGAGCGTCCGCGCGAGCAGCGTGGCCGCGAGCGGTCCCGCGGCGGACGCGGCAAGCCACAGCGCGGTGGCCGCGACCGTGAACGCAGCCACGAGCCGCGCGAACCGCGCGGCGAGGCAAGACACGCTTCGGAAACAAGACACGCTTCTGAGGCGCGTCCCGCCGCCGAAGCAAAGCCCGCGCGCGAGTCAAGGCCTCCGCGTGAAGCCAGGCCCTCATCCGAGCCGCGTCACGGCGCGCGCCAGCAGGCCAACAATTCGCATGTGCCTTCGATCGGCCGCCCCGAGCCGCGCCGCCAGCGTGAGGTCGACACCGAGCCGGGCGATCATTCGCACCTGCCGGCGTTCCTGCTCCGGCCCGTGCGATCGTCTCCTGCCGGAGCCTGATGCGACGAGGCGCCTCAGGATCGGTTGAGCAGAGGCGCCCCACACTTTTTATGATGCATTGGCCACCGTATATTTACTGGCCGTTCACACACGTCCGTTAGCCTACGAACATAATTTAAGCATTACTGCGGTCGACGGCGCATCGACCGGCGTGGGGTATGTTCCGTGGTCAAGGTGCTCGACGAACACGAACGCACGATGGCGTTCGCCGAAGTGGCGCTCGGTCAGATCCGCTCGCTTCGACAGACTGCAATTCCTCGCAATTACGAGATCTGGTACGTCTACGCGACCGGCTACAACGCCCCGCTCAACAAGATCATCAACGAGACGCTGGCGCGCCACGGCAAGCTGACCGAAGGCGATCTCGAGCAGATCTACGAGACCTATCTCTCCCACATCAAGACCACCGACCGCATCGACAAGGTCGGCGCGCGCGTCATCGGCGAGATCGACGACGTGATGAAGGTCCTCGGCGAGGCGCTCGGGATGACCGGCTCCTACGATGCGAGCCTGTCGGGCGCGTCCGCAAAGCTGTCATCGGCGAAGAGCCGCGAACAGATCAAGGGGATCGTGGAGACGCTGCTGCGTTCGACCAGCGAGATGCGCGAGACCAACAAGGCGCTGGAAGACCGCCTGACTCTGTCGAAGAACGAGATCAGCAATCTGCAGCAGAGCCTGGAGGCGATCCGCGCCGAGAGCCTGACCGACCCTCTGACGGGCCTCGGCAACCGCAAATATTTCGATCGCATGATCGACACGGCGGTGCAGAGCGCGCTCGCCTCGGGCGAGCCGCTGTCGCTGCTGCTGTTCGACATCGATCACTTCAAGTCGTTCAACGATTCCTACGGCCATCTCACCGGCGACCAGGTGCTGCGCCTCGTCGGCCTGTCGCTGAAGCAGACCATCAAGGGACAGGACATCACCGCCCGCTACGGCGGCGAGGAATTCGCGGTGGTGTTGCCCAACACCGCGCTGCGCCAAGCCCTCACCGTCGCCGATCACATCCGCCGCGCGGTGATGGCGAAGGAATTGAAGAAGAAGTCGACTGGCGAGATCCTCGGCCGCGTCACCATCTCGGTCGGCGTCTCCATGCTCAAGCCAGGCGACGACACCGACGCGCTGATCGAACGCGCCGACGCCTGCCTCTACGCCGCCAAGCGCAACGGCCGGAACCGCGTGATCTGCGAAGCCGATCCGGAATTCGCGATCGAGAGCCACAGCCGGGTGGCATGAGCTTTCATCAACGGCCGTAGGATGGGCAAAGGCGATAGCGCCCCGCCCACCTGAAGTCCGTGGGCACGCTTCGCTTTGCCCACCCTACGGCTCCGCCGCTTGACATTATTCCGCGGCAAACAACATCTGACACGACAACATTGGCCGCCTGCACCCGAGCCCGCAAAGGACTTGTCGTCGTGCCCAATCCCCATGATTTCCACACGCCGCAACCGTCCTACAGCAAGGACGAACTGCTGAGATCGAGCGAAGGCGGATATTTTGGCCCGGGCAATGCGCAACTCCCGGCACCGCCGATGCTGATGATGGACCGCATCGCCGAGATCAGCCTGGACGGCGGCGAGTTCGGCAAGGGCCATATCGTCGGCGAACTCGATATCGCGCCCGGCCACTGGTTCTTCGATTGCCATTATCCCGGTGACGCGACGATGCCCGGAAGCCTTGGGCTCGACGCGATGTGGCAGATGATCGGCTATTGGCTCGGCTGGTCGGGCTCCCCCGGCAAGGGCCGCGCCATCGGCGTCGGCGAAGTCGAGGCCACGGGATTTGTCACACCGGAGACGCGATGCGTGCGCTACGAGGTCGCCATGCGCATGGTTCGCCGCGGCAAGCTGGTGCTCGGAATTGCCGACGGCCGTGTGCTGGCGGACGGGGTATCTGTCTTTGTGGCGAAGGATATGCGCGTTGGCCTGACCAAGGCGGTGGACTGAACTCTCGTAGGGTGGGCAAAGGCGCGTGAGCGCCGTGCCCACCTAAAGTCCGTGGGCACGCTTCGCTTTACCCACCCTACCGCACCGCGTTCTTGGTTGCTTTCTTGGCAGCTTTCTTGGCCGGACGCTTCTTCGCAGCGGGCTTCTTTGGCGCGGCCTTTTTCGCCGGCTTCTTCGCGGTCTTCTTCGGCCGCTTCTTCACCTTGGCGCGCTGGGCGGCGGCGAGCGCCGCCCTCGCCCATTGCGCCAGCTCCGCGGAATCGTCGAACAGGCGTGCGGGCAGCTCCCAGTAGGAGTTGACCACGACCGTCTTGGCGCGGGTCGAATACTGGAACGGCTTTGAGCCTTCCGCTTCGAAATCCGGGATCGTGACCTCATCGGCGCGGAAGAACAGGCCGGCGCGCAGCGACAGCGCGAAATTGACGCCGTCGGCGGAGATGCCGTGGCCGGAGAACATCTTGCGGATGGTGACGGGGCCGAAATCGGCGAACAGGTCGATCAGGAATTCGCGATCCATGGCCGAACTATTTTCCAGTGTCGTCCCGGCGAAGGCCGGGACCCATAACCACAGGAAGCAGTTTAGCGAAGACTGCCAGTGATGCCAGCGCCGGTACGGATATCTCGCCTTACAGAGAGATCACCCGGTATGGGTCCCGGCCTTCGCCGGGACGACACCTGGTAAAGCGCAAAACCCTGGCTTACCCGTCGATCTTGGCCGGCCGCAGCTCGACCGACTCGCCGCAACCGCAGGCGGAGATCTGGTTGGGGTTGTTGAAGACGAACTGGGCCTGCATCTTGTCGGCCTTGTAGTCCATCTCGGTCCCGAGCAGGAACAGCACCGCCTTGGGATCGACCAGGATCTTGACGCCCTTGTCCTCGACGACCTCGTCGGTCGGGCGGATCTCGTGGGCGTATTCGACCGTGTAGGACTGGCCGGCGCAGCCGCCGTTCTTCACCCCGACGCGCAAGCCCACGATCTCCGAGTCCGCACGCTGGGTCAGCTCGGTAATGCGCTGGGCCGCGGCATCCGTCAGCCGCATCACCTGCGGGCGCGGCCGCCGGGGTTTTGGTGAGGATGCTGGTGTTGCCTGGGTCATGTTATTTATGTGGTCCGTTGCAGAACGAATTCAATGCGCGTTGAGACCGTCACCACATGTTCAGCACGAGGCGGGCCTCGTCGCTCATGCGCTCGGGCGACCACGGCGGCTCCCAGACGACCTTGACGTCGACCACGCCGACGCCGGGAACGCTGGCGACCGCGTTCTCGACCATGGTCGGCAGCTCGCCGGCCGCCGGGCAGTTCGGCGTCGTCAGCGTCATCTGGACGTCGACGGAACGGTCGTCCTTGATCTCAACCTTGTAGATCAGGCCGAGCTCGTAGATGTCGGCCGGGATTTCCGGATCGAACACGGTCTTGAGGCCCGCGATGATCTCGGTGGTGAGGCGCTCGGTCTCCTCCGGCGGCAACGCCGAATGGGTCTCCATCGGATTGGCTTTGATTTCGGCCGTGTCACTCATGCGAACAAATCCCGCGCCTTCAGCAGCGCCTGTGCCAGATGATCGACTTCTTCCCGTGTATTATACATGCCGAACGAGGCCCGGCACGTCGCGGTGACGTTGAACCGCTCTAAAAGCGGCATCACGCAATGGGTGCCGGCGCGCACCGCAATGCCCTGGCGGTCGATCACGGTGGCGACGTCGTGGGCGTGGGCGCCCTTGAGCTCGAAGGAGATCACCGGGCCCTTGCCGCGCGCGGTGCCGATCAGCCGCAGCGAGTTGATCTCGCGCAGCTTCTCCTGGGCGTAGGCCGTGAGATCGGCTTCGTGCGCGGCGATGCGCTCCTTGCCGATCGAATTAACGTAGTCGATGGCCGCGCCAAGGCCGACGGCTTCGACGATCGCCGGCGTGCCGGCTTCGAACTTGTGCGGCGGGTCGCCATAGGTGACGACCTCGCGCGAGACCTCGCGGATCATCTCGCCGCCGCCGTTATAGGGGCGCATCGCGACGAGGTGGTCGTACTTGGCCCAGAGCACGCCGATGCCGGTCGGGCCATAGACCTTGTGACCGGTGAAGACGTAGAAGTCGCAGCCGAGATCCTGGACGTCCACCGGCAGGTGCACCGCGCCCTGGCTGCCGTCGACCAGCACGGGAATGCCGCGGGCATGGGCGATCTTCACGACGTCCTTGATCGGCACGATGGTGCCGAGCGCGTTCGACATCTGCGTGATCGCGACCAGCTTGGTCTTCGACGTCAGCAGCTTCTCGAACTCGTCGATGAGGAAATTGCCCTCGTCGTCGACCGGCGCCCACTTGATCACGGCGCCCTGGCGTTCCCTCAGGAAATGCCACGGCACGATGTTGGAGTGGTGCTCCATGATCGAGATGACGATCTCGTCGCCCTCTTTGATATTCGGGCCACCCCACGAGGACGCGACCAGGTTGATCGCCTCGGTCGCATTGCGGGTGAAGATCACTTCCTCGGTCCGCGGCGCGTTGATGAACTGCGCCACCTTGGTGCGGCCGCCCTCATAGGCTTCGGTCGCGGCGTTGGCGAGGTAATGCAGGCCGCGATGAACGTTGGCGTATTCGGATTGGTAGGCCTGCGTCATGCGGTCCAGCACGGCGCTCGGCTTCTGCGCCGAGGCGGCGTTGTCGAGATAGACCAGCTTCTTGCCGTAGACCTGCATGGCGAGCGCTGGAAAGTCCTCGCGCACCCGCGCGACGTCATAGGCGCCGTTCTTGACTGCAGGATGCGTGCTCATTGGCGTCGCTCCAGCCAGCGCTCGGCGATGCCGATCACGTGCTCGCGCAAATTATCATCGGCGATCTGCTCGATGGCTTCACCGACGAAGGCCTGGATCAGCAGCGCCTGGGCCTGCTTCTCGGGCAGGCCGCGGGCCTTCAGATAGAACAGCAGGCTCTCGTCCAGCGCACCGGCGGTGGCGCCGTGGCCGCAGGACACGTCGTCGGCAAAGATCTCGAGCTCGGGCTTGTTGTCGGCCTCGGCTTCGTCCGAGAGCAGCAGCGCACGCGTCATCATCTTGCCGTCGGTCTTCTGCGCGTCGGGACGAACGATGATGCGGCCCTGGAACACCGAATGGGCGCGATCGTCGATCACAGCACGGAAGATTTCCCGGCTGACGCAGTTCGGCACGGCATGGTCGACCACCAGCGTGGTGTCGCCATGCTCGGTCTTCTGCAGCAGGTTGACGCCGTTGGCGGAGAGCTCACTGCCCTCGCCCGCCAGCGTGATGAAGCCCTGCAGGCGGCTGACGGCCGCGCCCGTCGTCATGTTGAAGACGTTGAATTTGACGTTGGCGCCGATGGTCACGAACTGCGACGTGATGTTGGTTGCATCAGCCGCATCGTCCATCAGACGGATATGTGCAACGTCGGAATCGTCGCCGACGGTGATGATCACGGCGTCGTGGACCTGGTAGGCCTTGGCGCCTGCCGCGACGAAGGTCTCGACGATGGTGGCGCGGACGCCCTTCCCGATCGCGACCTGCGAGCGGGTGAAGGCCGAGGCTGACGAGGCGGTCGCGACGTGGATGATCTGGATCGGTGCGGACAGCTGGCTGCCGTCGGCGATGGACAGCACCACGCCATCCGTCGCCATCGCAGCGTTCAGCGCGATCACGGCATCGGTGGCCGCGGTGTTCAGGAGACCGGCATCCTTCTCCAGTGCTTCGCGCAGCGTCTTGAAACCCACCTCGCCGGCGAGTGCCTTGACGTCGGAGAGATCGCCCGAGAACACGCCGTCGACCAGCACCAGCTTGCGGGCGCCTTCGATCGCATTTGCCTTCACCGCCTCGGCGGCGCGCTTCAGCGCGGCCGCATCGGGGTTGGCTGCGAGCGGCAGCACCTCGCCGACCAGCGCGCGCAGGTCGGTGTATTTCCATTCTTCGATCCGGCGGTGCGGCAGGCCGAGACGCTCATAGCTCTCGAACGCCTCGCGGCGCACTGCTCCCACGGCCGGCGAACCCGGCAAGCGGCCTTCGGCGCTGGCGAAGAGATCGCTCACCGCGCGGCCGTTTCCGGTCTTTGCCACAGCAACGTTCATCGCAAAATTCCTTACGCGGCATCCTCGAACTGGGCATAGCCGGAGGCTTCCAGCTCCAGCGCCAGTTCCTTGCCGCCGCTCTTCACGACACGGCCCTTCGACATCACGTGCACGATGTCGGGCACGATGTAGTTGAGCAGCCGCTGATAGTGGGTGATGACGACCATCGCGCGCTTGGGCGAATGCAGCGCGTTGACACCGTCGGCCGCGATGCGCAGGGCGTCGATGTCGAGGCCGGAATCCATCTCGTCGAGAATGCACAGGCTGGGCTCGAACAGCGCCATCTGCAGCACCTCGTTGCGCTTCTTCTCGCCGCCGGAGAAGCCGACATTGACGCCGCGCTTGAGCATGTCCTGCGGGATGTTCAGCGACTTCGAGACCTCGCGGACCTTCTTCAGGAAGTCCGGCACCATCAGCTCGCTCTCGCCGCGCGCCTTGCGCTGCGCATTGAGCGCGGTGCGCAGGAAATTCATGGTGGTGACGCCGGGAATCTCGACCGGATACTGGAACGCCAGGAACACGCCCTTGGCGGCGCGCTCCTCGGGCGCCATCTCCAGGAGGTCCTCGCCCTTGAACAGGATCTGGCCGTCGGTGACCTCGTAACCGGGCTTGCCGGCAATGACGTGCGAGAGCGTCGACTTGCCGGAGCCGTTCGGCCCCATGATCGCGTGGATCTCGCCCTCGTTGACGGTCATGGTCAGCCCGTGGAGGATCTCACGTTCCTCGACACGAACCTTGAGGTCTTTCACTTCAAGCAAAGCCATCTTGGTATCCAGTCTATTCAATTGATGTTGGAGCGCCGGAGCGCGCCGCGAGGGTCGGCGATTAGCCGACCGACCCTTCAAGCGAGATCGAGATCAGCTTCTGCGCTTCCACCGCGAATTCCATCGGCAGTTGCTGCAGCACGTCCTTGACGAAGCCGTTGACGACGAGGCCGACGGCCTCTTCCTGGCTGAGGCCGCGCTGGATGCAGTAGAACAGCACGTCCTCGGAAATCTTCGAGGTCGTGGCTTCGTGCTCGAACGTTGCCGACGAGTTCTTGGCCTCGATATACGGCACGGTGTGCGCGCCGCATTTGTCGCCGATCAGCAAGGAGTCGCAGGCGGTGAAGTTACGGGCGCCGGTCGCTTTCCGGTGAGCCGTCACCAGACCACGATACGTGTTCTGCGACTTGCCGGCCGCGATGCCCTTCGAGATGATGCGGCTCGACGTGTTCTTGCCGAGATGGATCATCTTGGTGCCCGAATCGACCTGCTGGAAGCCGTTCGAGATCGCGATCGAATAGAACTCGCCGCTCGAATTGTCGCCACGCAGGATGCAGCTCGGATACTTCCAGGTAATCGCCGAACCGGTCTCGACCTGGGTCCAGGAGATCTTGGAGTTGTTGCCGCGGCAGTCGCCACGCTTGGTGACGAAATTGTAGATGCCGCCCTTGCCTTCCGAATTGCCGGGGTACCAGTTCTGCACCGTCGAGTACTTGATCTCGGCGTCATCGAGCGCGACGAGCTCGACCACGGCCGCGTGCAGCTGGTTCTCGTCGCGCTGCGGCGCGGTGCAGCCTTCGAGATAGGAGACGTAGGAGCCCTTGTCGGCGATGATCAGCGTCCGCTCGAACTGGCCGGTGTTGCGCTCGTTGATGCGGAAATAGGTCGACAGCTCCATCGGGCAGCGCACGCCCGGCGGCACGTAGACGAACGAGCCGTCCGAGAACACCGCCGAGTTCAGCGTCGCGTAGAAATTGTCCGAGGTCGGAACCACCGAGCCCAGATATTTCTGCACCAGTTCGGGGTGCTCGCGGATCGCCTCCGAGATCGGCATGAAGATCACGCCGGCCTTTTTCAGCTCCGCCTTGAAGGTGGTCGCAACCGAGACCGAGTCGAAGACAGCGTCGACCGCGATCTTGCGGCGCGCGGGATCTTCCTCGCCGGGCTTCGGCTCGACGCCTTCGAGCATGGCGACTTCCCGCAGGGGAATGCCGAGCTTCTCGTAGGTCTTCAGAATCTCCGGATCGATCTCATCCAGGGACGAGACCGACTTCTTCGGCTTCGGCGCCGCGTAGTAGTAGAGGTCCTGGAAATCGATCTTGGGATACTCGACGCGAGCCCAGGTCGGCTCGGTCATGGTCAGCCAGCGCCGATAGGCTTCGAGCCGCCACTGGAGCATCCACGCGGGCTCGTTCTTCTTCTCGGAGATGAACTTGACGATGTCTTCCGACAGCCCCTTGGGCGCCTTGTCGGACTCGATCTGGGTCTCAAACCCATAACGATACTGGTCGACGTCGATGCGCTTCACGCGCTCGACCGTCTCTTGCACGGCTGGCATTCTATCCTCCGCTCGCGGTTTCAAGGACCGCGGTGGATCAAACTCGGACGAGTATTACGATGTTTTTTGGCGGAAAGCACGGGCTTAGAACAGTTCAAGCCGTGTTTCGTCGCTTAAGTTCTAAGTAGGGTATTACCAAGCTTTCGCCAAGCCTCTAACGCCCTATTGATGTCCGCAGGTTCCGTAGACCAGCCCAGACTGAGGCGCACCGCTCCCTGGGCCACGGCCGTGTCATACCCCATCGCCGACAGCACGTGGGACGGCTGGACCTTGCCCGATGAACAGGCCGAGCCGGAGGACACGGCGACCCCTTCCAGGTCGAAGCCGATCACGGCGGTTTCGGCCTTGAGGCCGGGCGCCGTGAACAGGACGGTATTTGGCAACCGCTCCACCTTCTCCGAAAACACCGTCGCGCCGGCAATCGATCGGATGCCATTTTCCAAGTGATTCCTGAGGGTTGCCATCCGCTCCGCATCCTCAGGCAGAGTCTGAAGCACCGCTTTCACGGCCGCGCCAAAGCCGGCAATGCCCGCGACATTCTCGGTTCCCGCTCGCCGGCTGTGCTCCTGCCCGCCGCCCCGCAGCACCGGTTCCAGCCCGGTCAGCCCTTCGGTCACCACAAGCGCGCCGACGCCCTTGGGGCCGCCGATCTTGTGCGCAGAAAAGGTCGCAAGGTCGGCGCCTACCTCGTTAATATTGAAAGCAATTTTGCCGAGCGCCTGGATCGCGTCGATATGCAGGAGGCCGCCGCCCCCGTGAACGATACGCGCCGCATCGGCGACCGGCTGGAGCGCGCCGGTCTCGTTGTTGGCCGCCATGATCGAGACCAGTGCCGGCGGGCCGTCCCTGAGCTGCGCCTCCAGATCGCCGAGATCGATCACCCCGGAGCGCGTCACCCGGATCTGACTGATCCTGTCGGCCGCAAACCGGCCCCCGGCCAGCACTGAGGCATGCTCGACGGCCGAAACCAGGAGCCGTTCCACGGGGCCGCCGGACGGCCCCCGCAGACCCGGCGACAGCGCCAGCGCATTGGCTTCGGTTCCAGTCGAGGTGAAGATCACATTCCGCGGCACGCCACCGACCGCAGCGGCGAGCGCGGCACGGGCATCCTCGACCAGCCGCCGCGCCTCGCGTCCCTCGGCGTGGACCGAGGACGGATTGCCGATCAGGTCCCAGGCCGCGAGCATCGCCGCCCGCGCCTCGGGGCGAAGCGGCGTCGTCGCATTCCAGTCGAGATACACGCGGTTCGGCATTGAGTATTATATTACCAGAAGCATCAGAGAGCAGCTCGCCCGCCCTCACCGCCCGACATGGGCCGCGGCCGCGCGCTTGGCAACCTGATTCCGGGCCTGCTCATGGCGGTGACGCGCTCATGACACGCTAACGCCTTGAGCCCATTGACCGATGTTCAAGATGCTTGCTTTTTGCCCCTGCGCCCATGTTAGAACGCGCACCGTCAAGTCACCGCGCGCCGTTTGCGCATCACCGCGAGGCGCACGCCTTCTCACCCTTCCATTCGCGCTTTCGTCGGCATCGCTGTCGATGAGGCCATAATCGGTTGATTGCCGAGGATCCTCGCTCCAGCACATCAATCAAGAGATCACCGATGCCTGAAGTCATTTTCGCCGGCCCCGCTGGCCGTCTCGAAGGCCGCTACCACCCGGCCAAGCAGAAGAACGCGCCGATCGCGATGATCCTGCATCCGCACCCGCAGTTTCACGGCACGATGAATCATCAGATCGTGTACCAGTGCTACTACGCCTTTGCGCATCGCGGCTTCTCGGTGCTGCGCTTCAACTTCCGCGGCGTCGGCCGCAGCCAGGGCTCGTTCGACCACGGCACCGGCGAATTGTCGGATGCGGCGGCAGCGCTCGACTGGGCGCAGACCATCAATCCCGAAGCGCGCGCCTGCTGGGTCGCCGGCTTCTCGTTCGGCGCCTGGATCGG
>Ga0207426_1000926_pt1 | contig 29326 bp, 20 predicted proteins | sample AraplaMF_Cvi_mMS_FD_184265 | JGI IMG/M metagenome (GOLD analysis project Ga0207426, IMG submission 184265) | Arabidopsis root microbial communities from the University of North Carolina, USA - plate scrape MF_Cvi_mMS (SPAdes) (version 2) | ecosystem: Host-associated > Plants > Roots > Endosphere... | reverse complement strand
GCCGCCGCGCCCGCGAACGTCCACACCAGCATCCGCGAGCCGAGCGCCGCATCGCCGTGGCTGGCCTCCCGCACGGCGAGCACGGAACAGAACATCGCCGCACCGTCGAGCCCGAACGGCACCAGATACTCCCAGCCCCCGGAGAGGTTGAGGTTCTGCACGCCGAAGCCGACCAGCCCGTGGAAGGACAGCGCGGCGGCGACCGCCGCACAGCAGAACAGCAGGAGATAGGAGGCCGACGCGAAGACGGTCTCCTTGCGGCGGCGGCGCTCCTCGCTGCGCTCCCAGGAGTCCTCACCGGCGGACCGGGCCGCCGCCCGCTTCCCACGCACCACCAGCGCCGCGGCCGCGAGCACACCGACGAGCAGCAGGGCGCCGGGAACCAGCCAATCCAGCGATATATCGGTCATTCTCATTCTGGGATCCCTTTGCCTCGGGTACGCGATGTGCGCGACATCCTGACGGAACCCACCCCCGTAACCGAGGCATTCGGAACAAGAAGACGCCAAGGGGTGTGAGGGAGCCACTTCGGCTTCGAACTTTCGTTCTTTGTAAGGGAGTTGAGTTCGAGCGAGATCACCCTGGCGGGTGGCGTGAGGGATCGGGGCGTGAGGCCGAGTGTCGCTTGGTGTCTGCGTGCCGTGCCGTGGGGTGGTCGTCTCGTTGAGAGGTGTGGCGAACGGCTTGAATCGAGTGGCACCCGTCGTCCGGCGTTGTTAGCGTAGACGTGTTTCCTGCCGTGGCTGATGACTGCCACGAGTAGTGGTGTGGAGAAGAGGAGGTGCGACCGATGACTGTCTTTGCGAGGGGCCTCGCCCGTAATCAGACGTTCGTCAACTCCACCTCTGCGGTCTCCGGCTGACTCTTTCCTCCTTCGTGCGCCTGTGAGCGTGCCGCCGGGACCGCCCTTGTGAAGGGTTTCCCTTGAATCTCTCTTCCCTGCCGACCTCTTCAGCTGCCGCGCACCCGCTCGCTCCCTATGGCTGGGACCCGGGCTGGGAGGCCGAGTTCGCCTCCTACTGCGAGCAGGGCCTCCTCCCTGGCCGGGTCGTACGCGTCGACCGCGGGCAGTGCGACGTCGTCACACCGGTCGGCACCGTGCGTGCCGATACCGAGTTCACCCTGTCCTGGGATCCGATGAAGGCCGTGTGCACGGGGGACTGGGTCGCGGTCGATCGTGAGGACGGCGATACGCGGTATGTACGGACGCTGCTGCCGCGGCGTACCGCCTTCGTGCGGTCGTCGTCGTCCAAGCACTCCAAGGGCCAGCTGCTGGCCACCAACATCGACCACGTCATCATCTGTGTGTCCCTCGGGAATGAACTCGACCTCGCGCGCATCGAGCGGTTCCTGGCCCTTGCCCTGTCCTGCTCGACCGGCGAGGCACTGCTGCGCGGAACCTCGGGCTCCGTGAAGTCCACGGCGCAGCCCCTGGTCGTGCTGACCAAGGCGGATGTCGTGCCGGATGCGGTGACGTTGTCGTATCTCGTGCAGGACGTGGAGGCGACGGCGCCCGGGGTGCCGGTGCTGCCGGTCAGCGCGCGCAGCGGCGACGGACTCGATGTCCTTGCCGCTGTGGCCTCCGGCGGGACGTCGGTGCTGCTCGGACAGTCCGGAGCGGGCAAGTCGACCCTCGCGAACGCGTTGCTCGGCGAGGACACCATGGAGGTCCAGGCCATCCGCGACGTGGACGGCAAGGGGCGCCACACCACGACCACGCGCAACCTGCTGGTCCTGCCGGGCGGGGGTGTCCTGATCGATACCCCCGGGCTCCGGGGCGTCGGGCTGTTCGATGCCGAGAGCGGGGTCGGGCAGGTCTTCTCGGACATCGCGGAGGTGGCCGAGCGGTGCCGGTTCCACGACTGTGCGCATGACAGGGAGCCGGGATGCGCGGTGCTTGCCGCGATCGAGTCGGGGGAACTGGCTGAGCGGCGGCTCGAGAGCTACCACAAGCTCATGCGGGAGAACCAGTGGATCGTCGCCAAGACCGATGTGCGGGTGCGCTCGGAGCTGCGGAGGGACAACAAGCGGAAGAGGGCAGAGGGGAGGGCGGCCATGGAGGCGAAGAGGGGGCGCGGGCTCTGAGCACGTTCCCGGCGCGTCTGGACCACCGCTCCAGGAACTGACGCATCCGGCCCCTGGCCGGGCCTGCCGGGCATCCTCTCCGTCGCTGGGACGGGAGGGTGCCCGGCGGCGTCCGCCGCTTCGGCGGTCGGCTCAACGAGTGGCGCGGTGGTCAGACGGTGAGCCGGCGGACGGCCCGCCGGGCACGATCCGAAGCCACCCGTCCCAGCGTGCCTTCCGCGGCTCGGCGGAACCTTCCCTGAAGCCGTGATCGTGCTCAGGCTTCCGGAACCAGCGCTGCGGAGCGGATGAGGTCCGCGACCGCCGGCCAGTGGTCCTGTAGGTAGAAGTGGCCGCCGCTGAGGGTTTCGAGGCGGAAGGGGCCCGTGGTGTGGTCTGACCAGGCCTGGATGTCCTCAAGTGAGGCCACCGGGTCGGCGTCACCGCCCAGCGCCAGCAAGGGGCAGGTGAGCGGCCCGTCACCGCGCGGGCGGTATGTCTCGCTGGCCTGGTAGTCACCACGGATCAGCGGCAGCAGCAGCGAGCGCATCTCAGGGTGGTCGAGCAGCGCGGTCGCCGTACCGCCGAGCCAGGCCACCTGCTCCGCCAGCGCAGCGTCGTCGAGCAGGTAAGAGGTGGTCAGGCGCACCCGTGAGGGGGCCGGACGGCCCGAAGCGATCAAGGCGAAAGGCCCCTCGGCGCCGAGCCGTTGGGCCACCTCGTAGGCAAGGATCGCGCCCATGCTGTGCCCGAAGAAGACACCGGGTACGCCTGCGGCCGTCTGCCGGAACGCCTCGGCGATGTTGTCGGCCAGCTCGTGGAGATCCGTGACAACCGGTTCATCGTGCCGGTCCTGGCGCCCCGGGTACTGCACGCCGACGGCTTGGACATCGCCCGCGAGCTCGACTCCCAGGGGCCGGTAGACGCTCGCGGCACCTCCGGAGTGAGGGAAGCACACGACGTGCGGTGCACGAGCCGTCTCCTGGCCGGAAGGAGCGAGGGTTTTGAACCAACGGGAAGGGTCGGGCATGGTCTCCGTTTCCTTCTCAGGCGTGCGTCTGCTGGGGCAGAGCAGCGATGAGCGGGTGGTCCCGATCGATCACGCCCGTCTTCGAGGCACCACCGGGAGAGCCGAGCTCGGCAAAGAATTCGGCATTCGCCTGGCGATATTCCTGCCACTCCGCCGGTGCGTCGTCCTCGTAGAAAATCGCCTCGACGGGGCACACCGGTTCGCAGGCGCCGCAGTCGACGCATTCGTCCGGATGGATGTAAAGAGAGCGCTCGCCCTCGTAGATGCAGTCGACGGGGCACTCTTCGACGCAGGCCTTGTCTTTGACATCGGTGCAGGGCTGAGCGATTAAGTAGGTCACTCTACTGCTTCCTTGTTCGGTGTAACCGATGGGGGTGTGGTGTCAGATCAAATTGATACGGAGACTGATATTCGCTTGATCGAGGGCCGAGTAGCAATACGACGCCCTTCTCGCCGAAATGAGCGGTGACCCCGAATTCTTGGAGAGCAGCGCGGAGTGACAGGCCGCCATGACCTCGGCACCCGTGATGCGGCGGTCCAAGTAGCCGGCGTACAGCTGTCCGGCCGAAACCGTCTCCGCGGGAGTGAGGTGGACGATCTCGACTCCCCCTGCTTCCAGGAACTTGCGGATCGCGGTGCCCGTGCCGTGCCGATGGTCCTGGTCGCACTCCTCGTCCCAGCATGTACGCATGCCGCAGGCGACGGCGAACGCCATCGCCGGCGTGATGAAGCGGATCGTCCCCGCTCGTGCCGCGTCGCCGAGAGCCCTTCCGTCCGGTGTGTGACTCACGGCGATGCGGTAGAGCGAGAACGGGTCCACCACGGCGATTCCGGCGGTCTCCAAGAGATCATCCTGGACAGCCACTGCGATATCTCCTTGCGAGTGTTGCGAAGCGGAATGTGATGCGGTCCGACGGATGGGATCGCCACCCCTCGGACCCGGTGCCGGACGACGGAAAAACCCAACCCGGATGAGCGGTGATCAGAGTCCGTAGAAAATGGGGTCGTTGTCCCCGAAGGTTTCGTCGTCGGGGCTGTGCCGGCACGTGTGGTGCGGACGAGAAAGGCGTCGGGTGACCGGGCGCTCGTACGTCTCGATCCGGGTCATCAGGTCGCGGGGCGCGGTGTTCTGATCCGATTCCTCGTGATCGTGGCTCACGGGAGTCTCCTCACAGTAGCTTCGTGTCCTGGGCCCGACGCACGGGACAATCAGGAACAGGAAGAAGTCGCCAGGAAAGGGCGAGCGATAACCCCCGGAGGATGACGGCGGAGATGAACGGGCCGTCGGGGTTGCGGATACGGGCTCGAACTGAGCCCGAGACGCTCAGGAAGGACTTGGGAGAAATCCTTGCCCAATTCTGGCCCGAGTGTCAATGGCCACTGGGGAGTCCCGATGACATACAGATGGAGTCCAGTCGTTGGGGATGTGTTGATTTCCCCACTCATCCGGCGGCTCGATCGGTGAGCGGACGGCGCCGGAGCGCAGGATCGGTCAGTGCCGGCGGCGGCCAGGAGGCGTTCGGGTCGTACAGGTTGACCCCCGGCGGGACGATCTCGTCGATCCGGTCGAGCGTCGCGTCGTCGAGGGTGACCGAAGCGCCCTTCAACGCGTTCTCGAGCTGTTCCGTGGTCCGTGGGCCGATGATCGCCGAGGTGACGGCGGGGTGCGTGGTGACGAAGGCGAGGGCGAGCTCGGGCAGCGTGCAGCCGATGTCCGAAGCAAGGCCGGCGAACTGTTCCACTGCCTCAAGTTTGGCTTGGTTGCCGGGAATTGAGGGGTCGAAGCGTGACGGTACGATCCCCGCGCGACCCTTCGAGAGGTCGATGTCGCGTCCCAGGCGGTACTGGCCGGAGAGAAAGCCGAAGGCCAGCGGGCTCCAGGTCAGTACGCCCATGCGGTAGCGCTGACAGGTCGGCAGCACCGCAGCCTCGACGCCCCGCGCGAGCAGTGAGTACGGCGGCTGTTCGGTTCGGAAGCGATGCAGATGCCGGCGCTCGGCCACATGGTGGGACTCGATGATGTCCTCGACGGGGAAGGTCGAACAGCCGAAAGCCCGTATCTTCCCCTGCTGTACCAGATCGGTGAGGGCGCCGAGCGTCTCTTCGATGTCGGTCGAGTAGTCCGGGCGGTGCACCTGGTAGAGGTCGATCCAGTCGGTTCGCAGGCGGGCGAGGCTCTCCTCGACCTCCTTGACGATCCAGCGCCTTGAGTTGCCGCTGCGGTTGCGGCCCTCGCCCATCTGGAAGTGGACCTTGGTGGCGAGTACGACGTCGTCGCGGCGATCCTTGAGGGCTTTGCCGACGATGGTCTCGGACTCTCCTGCCGAGTACATATCCGCCGTGTCGATGAAGTTGATCCCCTGATCGAGGGCGGTGTGGATGATGCGGGCGCAGTCGTCGTGGTCCGGGTTGCCCACGGCGCCGAAGTTCATGGTTCCGAGGCAGTAGGTGCTCACCTCGATGCCGGTGACGCCGAGCGTGCGATAACGCATGTTGTGACTCCCTGGTTGTCGCGCTACTGAGATGAATGGGGATCGCCCGGTGCTGAATACGCACCCCGCGCCGGAGGGGTGCGGCAGAGCGGGAGCGGGCGTGGAGGGAAGCCAGGAGCGCTGGAGGGGGGTGGGGATGCGTTCGAGTGCACGAGCATACACATGATCACCTTTTGGTCAGTTGGCGGCGGCGGCGAAACATCACGCGGCCGATACTGCGCTGTGCTCTTGGCTGAAACACGCCAGGTGCCACGGAAGTTGGTGCGCGAGTGACCGGACAGGGTTCGGCGCGCTCAACTCTGAGAACCGCGCCTTACGCGACTCGATGCGCACCGGGAACCCGGTGTACCGGGAGTGTTGTGGGCTGGCCGAATTTTGGTGAAGGGTCGACTAGATTTCGACCCAGGGGTGGGGGGTGATCGTCGATTCAATAGTTGGTGTTTGAATTCAATAGGGCTGGGGAACCGCGCCTGCTGCATACTCGCCGAATCGGGACAGAAGTGCTTGTAGTGGACATTTAAAGCGGCATAACAGTGGGAGAGTGGCGTCACGATTCGCTGTTGACACTCGTTGAGAAGTCATGTTTCGATCATCGTCAAGTTGGGCTTCGGGGCGTCACGGAGGATGCGTAAGCCTCGGGCAGTTTTTTCTATTAACTTGGTGTTTGTTGACGCGTTACCTGACTGTTTGTTGACGCGGTACCCGGTGGTCGAGTCCTGCGGGTGCCCGGTGCGTCATCCATTTCCGTATGTGCATTGCGCGCATCAATGAAAGGATTCCGTCATCTCTACTCAGGGCGCTCGGATTTCCGGATGTCCCGTTGATGTGGGATTAACCGATCTCATCGATCCGAATTTGTACAGCGACGACACTGCGCGTGAAATCTGGCGTCAGATGCGCGCGCTGGACGGCCTCAGCTGGCATCAGGTGGACGAGCAGCGCGGATTCTGGTCGATCGTGAAATACGCCGACGCGGATCTGGTCCTGCGCGATGCCGCCGCCTTCACGTCGGAGCGGGGGACACTCCTGGACCTCCTCGGCACCGACGACCCGGCCGGCGGCCAGCAGCTCGCCGTCACGGACCCGCCGCAGCACACCGAGCGGCAGGCGCGGCTGAAGAAGGCCCTGGCCGTCAAGGCGGTGGACCGGCAGCGCGACATGATCCGGCCCAAGGTCCTCGACCTGCTCGAACCGCTCGGCGACGGCGGGGTCTTCGACTTCGGCACCGCCATGCTGGGGCTGCCCATGTCGGTCACCGGGACGATGATGGGGCTGCCGGAGGTGGACTGGGCCTGGCTCAGCCGGCTCACCACCGTGTGCATCGCCGCCGACGACCCCGAGTTCCAGGACGAGGGCGGCAAGGAGGCCACGCTGCAGGCGGCCCATCGCGAGCTCTTCGGGTATTTCCAGGACCTCATGCGCCATCGCCGGGAGAATCTGGGCGACGATCTGCTCAGCGTTCTGATCTCGACGCGTTTCGAGGGCCGGCTCATGTCCGCCAGTGAAATCGTGGCGAACTGTTACAGCCTGCTGCTCGGCGCCAATGTCACCACACCGCATGCGCCGACCTTTGTGATGGCCGAATTCGCCGACTCCGACGTGCTGGCGGAATGGGCGGCGCATCCCGAGGTCAACGGCACCGCCTACGAGGAGGCATTGCGCTGGGCCTCGCCGGTGAACCACATTCTCCGTTACGCCACGCGAGACATCGAGGTACGGGGCACCAGGATTGCCGCCGGAGATGCCGTCGTGGTCTGGCTCGGTGCGGCGAACCGCGATGAAGAGGTGTTCGAGAACAGTCACACCTTCGATATTCGCCGGAAGCCCAACAAGCACCTTGCTTTTGGTATCGGGCCGCATTACTGCGTCGGGCACAGCGTCGCCCGGGTCACCATCAGCATCCTCTTCGAGGAACTGCTCGGCCGCTACGAGGAGTTTCAGCCGGCCGGCAAGCCCGAACGGCTGATCTCGAACTTCGCGTCCGGTTACAAGCACGTACCCATCACGGCGCGACGCCGAAAATAAGGGCGCTGCGTGCCCCCGAAAGGTTCTGCATTGTCTGCACACAACCTGCCCGGCACGGTGTGGTACGAGGCGAACCCGGCCCAGAAAGGGCTGTGGGTCCTCGACCAGGTTGAACAACTCCGCGTCACGAACCTCATTCCGGCAGTCGTGGAATTCAAGGGTCCGATCGACCACGGACTGATGGTCTCGGCGGTTCAGCGGGTCCTGGAAAGGCATCCGGCGCTGCGCTCCCGGTTCCGGCTGGACATCCAGCACCGGCGGGTCGAGTACCGCACCGACGGTGAGCCCGGCGAAGTCGGATTCATCGACGCCAAGGCGGAGGGCTGGGCGGCGGAGGAACTGAACCGGCTGGTCGACGTGCTGTGCTGGACGCCGTTCGACCTCGGGAGCGAACCGCCGGTCAGGGCCGAGGTGATCAGGGTTGACCCAGCGACCACACTGTTCGTCCTCACCGTGCACCACATCGTCTGCGACGGCTGGTCGCGGAGCCTCCTCATGGCGGAGATCGCCACCGTGTACCGGGCGTTGGCGGACGGATCCGAACCCGTGCTCAGCGCGCCGCCGCACCCCAGTGAAGTGATCACCATGATTAGGGCTGACGAACTCGACGAGCGCCTGCCCGATGCCGCCGAGCGTCTTCGCGGCGCACCGATCGAGGTCAAGCTGCCGTTCCGGCGGGACACCGACGACACGTCCCTGGCCGGCGACACCATGGCCGTTCAGTTCGACGAAGACCTCACCAAAGCCCTTCTGACGGCAGCAGGAGAAGAGGGCTGCACCCCCTTCATGACGGTCGTCGCCCTGCTGGCCGGCACCCTCGCACGGACCGGTGACCAGCGGGACTTCCTCTTCGCCTTCGGCTGGCCCGGGCGCGGTGACCCGGCCATCGCCGATGCGATCGGAATGTTCATGAACACCGTCATGATCCGGGTAACGCTCGATGACACCACGACATGGCGCGAGCTGCTGCGGAACGCCCGCATCGGGGCGATGGAAGCCTTCATCGACGGCGACGTGCCCCTGGACGCCGTGACCGCGGCGGTCCGGCCGGAGCGTGATGTCATCTGGCCACCGCTGTCGACGGTGCTCGTCAACATGGCTGAGGTCCCCGGGGACATGGAGATCGCCCCGGGCGTGGTGGGCCGGCTCCAGCCGCTGCCCTCTCTGCACATGAAGTACGACCTCGGTCTGTTCGTCCGGCTGAACGAGGAGTCCGGCCGCGAGCGGCTGGAGCTCTCCGTGGACTACACGAAGGCCCTGTACGACCGCGACGCCGTTTCCGATTTCCTTGCGGACCTGCGGCGGTACGCCCTTGCCCTTTCTCACTCCCTGGAGGAAACCGTGACCGACCCGTCCGCCGCCGAGGTAGATCTCTCCACCCCCGAGGCGCGCACAGAACTCGTGCGCTCGCTGTGGAAAGAGGTCCTCAACAACGACGATGTCGCCGACGACGTCAGCTTCTTCGACGTGGGCGGCGACTCGCTTCTCCTCATCGTTCTCGTCGAGCGCCTGACGCAGGCCACGGGGCGGGTCGTCAAGACGATGGATCTCTTCCGCGCGGGAACGGTACGCGGGCACGCCGAGCTGCTCGCCGCCCCGGCCGCAAACGCGGCGTCCGGTTCCGCCGGCAGCGCCCGCGACCGCCTGCTCGGCGCCGCGCGGGTCGGTGGCCAGGACTGACCAGGCCGCATCCCGTGGGTCATCGCCACCGCCCCGTCCTCTTTGGAGACTGACCAATGACGCTTGACGATCTCGCCTCCGCCGTTCTGGGCACGGATGCGGACAGCGCGAGTTTCTCGACGCAGAGCTTCATCGAGCTCGGCGGGGACTCGCTCCGGGCCATGCGCCTGGACGCGATGGCCCGAGAACAGCTCGGCTTGCACATACCGCTGAAGGCCCTGCTGGGCGGCGAGCCCCTGACGACCGCCCTCGGCCAGGCGGAAGCCGTTGCCGAAGGGGCGGTTGCGACCGCGGCGGCCGACGCCTCGGTGGGGCAGGATCCGAAGGGGCTCTCGCACACACAGCGCGGCATGTGGCTCATCGAGAGCATCACGGGTGGCTCCCCGTACAACCTGGTCTTCACCGCCTTCGTCGACGAGGGGAAGCTGGACCTCGGCACCTTCCGTGCCGCGGTCGCCGCGACCATCGCACGCAACGAAGGGCTGCGCACCGTCTTCGACGAGGGCGACGACGGTGTCGTACGGAAGGTCCTCGACGAGCACACCCCGGATTTCCGCACCTTCACGCACGACGGCGACCCGGCCGACTTCGAGGAGTACGTACAGCGGACCACGGACGAGGAGTCGCGCCGTCCCTTCGATCTCAAGGCCGCGCCGGCCGTACGGTTCCTGCACTTCGCCGACCCGTCCGGGCGACAGGCCGTTGTGCTCACGGCCCATCACATGGTGCTGGACGGCTGGTCGGTGGGCCTGACCCTCAAGGAGATCTTTGCCCACTACGACGAGCTGGAGGGTGGTGCGCCCGCAGCCTTCGGCCCCGGAGTCTCCCTGAGCGCCCTCATCCGCAGCCAGGATGAGCAGCGGGCCGGCGGGACGTGGGACCGCGACGCCGCATTCTGGTCCGGCCACCTCACCGGGGTCCCCACGGTGCTCGAACTGCCCGCCGACCGCCAGCGGCCCCCCGTCCAGGACGCGACGGGAGCCCGCGTCCCGCTCGACCTCGGCGGTGGCCCGACCACGAAGGTCGCCGGGCGCGCCCGGGAACTCGGCATCACACCGTTCGCTCTGCTGCTCGGGGCCTTCGGCTTGACGCTGAGCCGGACCACCGGTGCCCGCAGCCTGCTCGTCGGTGTGCCGCTGTTAGGGCGCGGCACCAGCGAGCTGGAGCGTCTCGTCGGGGTCGCGGGCAACCTCGTACCCGTCCGGATCGACGTGGACGACGAAGCGACGACGGCGGACTACCTCCGCTCGGTGCAGCGGTCCCTGACGCTCAGCATCGACGCCGGACAGCTGCCCTTCGAGGAGCTGGTCGCCCGGCTGGGGCTGGAGCGGAGCGTCGGATGCCACCCCCTCGTCCAGGTGTGTTTCGGCATGCACGACCAGCTGGTGCCGCAACGCCTGACGACCCGGACGCTGGACGTGCGGATCGAAGAGGGCCACGGCGGTGGAGCGCAGTTCGACCTGACCCTTCTCGTCGGCCGGTCGGAGCCGTCTCTGGCCGGGCACGTGGAGTACGCGACCGCGGTGTGGAACCAGGCGGAGGTCGACGGATTCATCGCCGACTTCCGGGCCGCGGTCGAGCAACTGGTCGGCGCTGACCTGGCATTGGCGGACGTGCGCTGCCTGTCGCAGGAGCGCCGGGCACAGCTCGCCGCCGTCAACGCGGTCCGCGAGGAGTTTCCCGCCACGTCCCTGGACGAACTGTTCCGGGAGACGGCCCGGCGTTTCCCCGACGCCGTCGCGGTCCGCGACGGGGCGGTCGAGCTGACGTACGCCGAGCTGGCCTCGGCCGTGGCCGAGCAGGCCCGGCTGCTGGGTGAGGCCGGTGTCCGGGCGGGGGACACGGTGCTGGTCGGGGTCGAGCGTTCCGTCGCCGAGGTGGTGGCGGTCCTCGGCACCCTGACGGCCGGTGCTGCGTATATCGGCGTCGACCTGAGCCTCCCCGCGGCGCACACCAGGCTCATCGTGGCGAAGGCCGCGCCGGCAGCGGCCATGGTCGCGCCCGCGTCGGCCGGTCACGAGGGGCTCCGGGGCGTCGGCCTGGTGCCGACCTGGGAGGCGTCCTGGTCCGCCACGGCCGCCGAGCCGGCGGAGCTGCCCGAGGCCAACCCGGCTCGACAGGCGTACGTAGCGTTCACTTCCGGCTCCACCGGCGAGCCCAAGGGTGTCAGCGTTCCGCACCGTGCCGTCATCCGGCTGGTGCACGAGGCCGGTTACGTACGGACCGGGCCTGGCGAGACCATGCTCCGGCTGTCGCCGCTGGCCTTCGACGCCTCCACCCTCGAACTGTGGGCCGCGCTGCTGACCGGCGCCACGCTGGAGATCTACCCGGCCGAGGCGCTGCCCTCGCCGACCGAGCTGGGCGCCTTCCTGCTGGCGCGCAAGGTGACCGTCGCCTGGCTGACCGCGGGCCTGTTCCGCTTGGTCGAGGAGTTCGCCCCCGCCTCGCTCGGCTCCCTCAAACAGCTGCTGACCGGCGGTGACGTCGTACCGCACGACCACGCCGCTCGCGCCCTGGCCCGCCACCCCGAACTGGTCATCACCAACGGCTACGGACCGACCGAGAACACCACGTTCACCACCACCCACACGGTGCGTCGGCCCGAGGACATCTCCGGGGCGCTGCCGATCGGCACGCCCGTCCCGGGCACGCGTGTCTACGTGCTCGACGGCCGCGGGCGGCTGGTCCCGCCCGGTGCGGTCGGTGAGCTGTACACCGGCGGTGAGGGACTGGCCGACGGGTATGTGGGGGACGAGGCGGAGACCGCCCGGCGGTTCGGGCACTTCTCGCCCGACGTCCAGGAGAGGCTGTACCGCACGGGTGATGTCGTCCGGCTCGACACTCAGGGGCGGCTGGCCTACCTCGGTCGTTCCGACGACCAGGTCAAGCTGCGCGGCTATCGCATCGAACTCAGCGCGATCAGCGACGCGTTGAAGTCCCATGCCGAGGTCAAGGACTCGGTGGTCGTCGTCACCGGGGACAACAGCGCCGAGAAGCGGCTCGTCGCAGCCGTCGTACCGGCCCCGGACGCCGAACTCGGCACGGGCGAGCTGCGTGACCTGCTCGCGGGCACCCTGCCGGCGTACATGGTGCCGACGCTCTGGGCGCTCGTGGACAGCATCCCGGTGACCCCGAACGGGAAGGTCGACCGGAAGGCCCTCGCGGCAGTGGCCGCCCCCGCCGGGCAGTCCGCCCCCGCCGCGGCCGCACATCCGGCGGCCGACGACGCCCTGGCGCAGATCTCCACCCTCTTCAGCGACGCCATCGAGCGCACGGGCAGCCGCTCGGGCAACGTCCCTCAGGAGATCGGCGACGACACCGACTTCTTCGCGAGTGGCGGTAGCTCACTCGGCGCCGTGCAGTTGATCCGACTCGTCAAGGAGCGGCTGGGCGTGACGCTGAAGCTGCGCGACATCCTGCTGACGCCCACACCGGCCGGCGTACTGCAGCTGGTCGAGAAGGCAAGGAACAAGTGAGCGGCACGGTGACGAACAGGGGGAGCGCGGACATGACCGCGGAACACGCGATAGCTGTCGTGGGAATGGCCTGCCGGTATCCCGGCGCGGCCGACGTACGCGAGTTCTGGGGAATGCTGCGCGACGGCGTCGAGGGGATCACCCACTTCGACAGCGACGACCTCGTCGCGAAGGGCGCCGATCCCGACCTCGTACGGCGTCCGGAGTTCGTACCCGCCAAGGGAGTCCTGGAGGGTGCTCAGAACTTCGACTGGCCGTTCTTCCGGTACAACCGGGCGGACGCCGCGAACATCGATCCGCAGCAGCGGGTCTTCCTCGAATGCGCCTCGACCGCCATCGACGACGCGGGGATCGATCCCGGCCGGTTCTCCGGGCGGATCGGTGTGTACGCGGGATCCGACCGGACCCTGCTGGACGCGGGTGACGACGTGAGCCCGCTGGTCCGTGTCGTCAGCCACGAGAAGGACTTCGTGGCCACCAGGGTGGCGTACAAGCTGGGACTCCGCGGACCGGCGGTCACGGTGCAAACCGCCTGTTCCACCTCGCTCACCGCCATCCACATGGCGACCCAGGCGCTGCTCGGCGGCGAATGCGACGCGGCGCTCGCGGGAGGTGTCGCCGTGTCGCCCCTGGGGGAGTGGGGCTACCTCCACGAGCAGGGCAGCGTGCTCTCGCCCGACGGCCACTGCCGCCCGTTCGACGCGCAGGCGGCCGGGACCATTCCCAGCGAGGGCGTGGGGGTCGTCGTCCTCAAGCGCCTGACCGACGCGCTGCGGGACGGCGACCGGATCGCGGCGGTCATCCGGGGTTCGGCACTCAACAACGACGGATCGGACAAGCTCGGCTTCACCGCGCCGTCCATCCCCGGCCAGAGCGAAGCGATCCGGCACGCGCACAAGGTCTCCGGCGTCGACCCCTGGGAGATCGACTACGTCGAGTGCCACGGCACGGCCACCCCGATGGGCGACCCCGTGGAGGTGGCCGCGCTGACCGACGCCTTCGGCATGCTGCCCGAGGACCACACCACGACGTGGCTCGGCGCGGTCAAGAGCAACATCGGCCACACCAGCGCGGCCGCCGGAGTCGCGGGCTTCATCAAGACGGTGCTGATGATCGAGCACCGGGAGCTGGTGCCGACCCTTCACTTCACCGCGCCCAACCCGCTGCTGGACCTCGATTCATCCCCGTTCCGGGTGTGCACCGAGACCCGGCCGTGGCCCGAGGACGGGACGCCCACCGCAGCGGTCAGCGCTTTCGGCGTGGGCGGTACCAACGCCCACGTCATCCTCCAGGCGGCCCCCGTGCGGGAGCGGCCGGCCACCCCGTCCGGACCGCATGTCCTCACCTTGTCGGCGGCATCGTCCGAGGCGCTCGGTCGGCTGCGCCAGGACCTGGCCGGTCGTCTGGAGTCCGGAAGCACCCTCGAACTGGCCGAGGTCGCACGCACGCTGGCGGACCGACGGCGCTTCGCGCACCGGCAGGCGGTCGTCGCGCAGGACCGGGCCCAGGCGGCCGAGCTGCTACGCGACGCATCGCAGCCCGCCACGGCCAAGTCCCTCTCGCAGGTGGCTTTCCTCTTCCCCGGCCACGGAGTGCTGCGACACGCGGCGGGCGTATCCGCCCATCGGCTGCTGCCGGAGTTCCGCACGCGGTTCGACGAGATCAGCGAGTTCGTGCGGAGCACGTACGAGCTGGACCTCTCGCCGATCGTGACCGAGACCGACGTACCGCCCGAATGGTTCAACGACCTGGCGCACCAGCAGGTGGGGCTTTTCGCGATCGGCTACGCGCTGGGGCGGCAGCTGGGTGAGTGGGGGATCAAGCCCGCCGCCCTGTTCGGCAACAGCGTCGGTGAGTACGCGGCCGCCGCCCTCGCCGGAGTCTGGTCCCCGACGGACGCGGCCGGCCTGGTCTACGAGCGGGCGCAGGCGATCCGCGTCACCGAGCCCGGCCGGATGGTGGCCGTCAACGCGCCCCTGGACGAGGTGGAACGCCGCGTCCGCCTGGACGGCCAGGTGGCGGTGTCGATGATCAGCCGGGGCGGGGTGGTGCTCTCCGGACCGGCGGCGGAGATCACGGAACTGCTGGAGGGCGACGCCCTGAAGGGCCTGGACCTGCGGTTACTGAACGTCGACCGAGCCGGCCACGGCCCCATCCTGGCACCGGTGTCCGACCGGCTGACGGAGCTGATCACGGCCACGCACACGCAGCTTCCCACCCTGCGGCTCGTGTCGGACCTCACCGGCGACTGGGCCGATCCGGAGGCCGTGTGCGGTCCCGAATACTGGGCGGAACAGGTCCGCCGGACGGTCCAGCTGGACGGTGCCATGCAGACGCTGCTGGGGACGGACTGCGACACGTTCATCGAGCTCGGACCGGGCAGCACGATGCTCGGCGCGCTGCGGTTCCGCGAGGAATGGGACCCGTCCCGCCACACGGGCGTGCCGATGCTCGGCAGGCCCGAGGACGGCGAGAGCGGACTGCTCCGGGCGTTGGGCACGCTGTGGGAGCACGACCTCGACGCCGTGGAGGGGACACTCGCGGGCAGGGGAGAGCGCCCGCTGCGCTGCTCCCTGCCGGGGCACCCGTTCACCGCACAGGACCCGCGGACCGAGCAGCCGCGCCCCGCGTCCGGGAGCGACCGCCGGACGACCGCTGCCGACCGCGGGCTGTCGATGCACGCACAGGTGGAAAAGCTGTGGTGCAGGGCGCTCGGAGTGTCCTCCGCGTCCGCGGCGGACCACTTCTTCGCCCTCGGCGGCGAATCGCTGATGGTGCTGAACCTGATGGCCCAGCTCCGGGACAAGGGCGGAGTCAACGTCCCGGCCGCCGAGTTCATGCGGAACCCCACGTTCGGGCATCTGCTGGAACTGGTCGAGCAGCAGTGGGACACCGGCACTCCGGCGCCGCCGGTGGGCGTCGCCGTACTGAGGGAGGGCACGGGCAGGCCCCTGTTCCTGGTGGCCGATGCCGCCGGATCCGCGCTCAGTTACCGCGAACTCGCCGAGCATCTGGACACGGGTCGTCCGGTGCTCGGTCTGGAACCGCAGAGCGCGAATGCCTCGCGGATGTCCGTCGAGAACGTCGCGGCCCACCATGTCGAGGCGCTGCTGCGGGCGCAGCCCTCCGGGCCCTACACCATCGGCGGCTGGTCCTTCGGTGCTGTGGTGGCGCACGAGATAGCGCGCCAACTCGCCGCCCGAGGCGAGGACGTCGACATGCTGGTCTGCCTCGATGCCTACGTGCCGGGCCGGGCGGGCCGGCCCATCGGTTCCGACGCCGGGTTCGTCCTCGGGCATCTCCGTCTCATGGCGAGCGCCGCACTCGGCCTGGGCCAGGTCGGGGCTCAGGCCCGGCGTAACCCCGCCCTGCGCGGGCTGCTGCTGGACAAGTTCCGGGTGCTCTCCCGTTACCGGCCACAGCCGGTCACCTGCCCAGCGGTAGTGCTCAAGGTCGAGGTGGACCCACGAGAGGCGGAGCTTCTGCGCCGGAGTATTCGAGGCCTGTACGCAGGCGGGGTGACGGTCCGTCCGGTGGGTGGCGATCACTGGTCGATGCTCCGGAACCCACATGTAACAAAACTCGCCGCGGCGCTGCTCGGAGCGCTCCGGCAGGACGCGCCCTCGGAAGAAGGAACAGCCCATGACACTCGATGACACCGGGGGCGGTGCCAAAACGCTCGGAGCGGAAACGGTGCCGGAGGCGAAGCCTTCGCTCCTGCGCAACCGGTCCTTCCAAGCCCTGTGGAGCAGCGAGGTCTTCGCCGGGCTCGGTGAGCACTCCGCAGCGATCGCCTACCCGCTGCTGATCCTGGCCAGCTCGGGCTCGGCCGCCTTCGCCGGTGCCGTCGGCTCCGCCCAGCTGCTGGCGAACGGCCTGATGTCGTTCTGGGGCGGCATCCTCGCGGACCGGGTGGACCGCAAGCGGCTGATCCTGTGCTGCAACGTGGTCCGGGCGCTGCTGCTCGGGCTGTTCGCCGTGCTGCTCTTCATGGGGCCGGTCAACGTCTTCGTCACGTTCGGCATCGCCATGGTGTCGGCCTCCTGCTTCGGCCTGTCGATGCCTGCCGGCATGGCCATCGCCAAGCAGCTGGTGCGGCCGGACCAGGTCACCCAGGCGACCGCGCAGAACCAGATCAGGCTGTACGGCGCGATCATGGCCGGACCGTCCATCGGAGGCGCCCTGTACGGTGCGGCCCGCGCCCTGCCCTTCCTCGGGGCGTGCGTCTCCTTCGTGACCTCCACATTCCTGATGCTGTTCGTCAGGAGAACCCCGCGGACGGCGTCCGCCGCCCTGGACAAGAAGGAACTGCTCGGAGGGCTCCGTTACCTCATCCGGGACCCCGTGCTGCGCCCCGTGACGATCGCCACGACCTTCTCGAACATGGCCTTCAACCCCACCGGCATCTCACTGGCCGTCGCCGCCACCGGCAAGGCCCGGGGAGCGTCGGAGTCGTTCATCGGCCTGACGATGTCGGTGGCCGGCAGCGGGGCGCTCATCGGCGCCCTGCTGGCCGGGACGGTCATCAAGTACGCGCGCCCTTCGGTGATCTTCATCGCCGGCTACTGGATCGGCCCGGTCATGGCCGTGTTGCTGATGACGGTCCCCGGGGTCCTGCCGCTCGGGATGCTCGTCGCCTGTGTGTACATCCGGGGCCCGCTCATCCAGGGGGCGTACCAGACGTACATCGCCAACTGCGTGCCGGACGAACTCCAGGGCCGCGTCATCGGAGCGATGCTCTTCGTCACCACGATCATCTCGCCGGTGGGCGTGCTCGCGATCGGATCGATCTTCGATGCCTGGGGCCCGGTCTGGGTTTTCGCCACCATCGCCGCGATCGCGGCGATGGGATCACTGCCGGCCCTGGGCCGGAGCATCCGGACGTTGACCTCGCTCGAAGAAATACCTCAACGACAGACCGCAAAGGACGTGTTATGACACAGGACATCACCGAGGTACCGGAGAGCAGCGCAGCCGACGAGCCGCTCCCGCCGGAGTTCTTCACGGAGCCTCTTGAGGACCGCTACGGACGGTACGCCGAGCTGCGTGAGCAGTGCCCGGTCCGCGCCATCAACCACCCGCCGGGCGCCGAGGCCTACATCGTGTCCGACTACCAGATGGCCCTTGAGGCGTTCGGCGACCCCCGCATCTCGAAGTCGCTCGACAACACGCCGAAGTGGTTCCGCGACCAGCTGTACGACAACAGCCCCGTGCAGTCCCGCAATATGCTCATCGCGGACGGCGCCGAGCACGCACGGCTGCGCAGGCTCGTCAGCAAGTCCTTCGTGCCCCGTCGCATGGAGAAGATCCGGCCGCGCATCCAGGAGATCGCGGACGACCTCATCGACAACTTCCCCGAGTCGGGCACGATCGACCTGGTGGAGTTCGCTCGGATCCTGCCGGTCATGGTGATCTTCGAGTACCTCCGGGTGGACCTCAAGGACCGGGAGATGCTCTACAGCTGGTCGTCCATCCTCGGCGGCGCCCCCTATGCGGACGAGGAGAGCAACCGGCGTCTGAAAGAGGTCAGTTCCAAGTTCGAGCAGTACATCCTCGACCTGCTGGAGTCCCGCCGCTCCGACATGGGCGAGGACCTCGTGAGCCAGTTGCTGCGGGCGGCCGAGGAAGAGGGCCGGTTCACCATCGAAGAGGTCGCCTCGACGATGTCGCTGCTGATCATCGCCGGGCAGCGCACCACCACCAGCCTCATCTGCAATGGCACACACGCCCTGCTCACCCACCCCGACCAGCTGGAGCTGCTGAAGTCCCAGCCGGAGCTGGTGATCTCGGCCGTCGAGGAATTCCTGCGCTACGAGTCGCCGGCTTACCGCGGCACCCTGCGCGTCGCGGCCCAGGACATGGAGATCAACGGTGTTGAGATCGGCAAGGAGTCGTTCGTCCACCTGATGATCGGCGCCGCCAATCGCGATCCCAAGGTCTTCGAGGACCCCGACCGGTTGGACATCACCCGTCAGGAGAACCGTCACCTCGCCTTCGGGCACGGCCCGCACTTCTGTCCCGGGGCCCCGCTCTCCCGGCTGGAGGGGCACGTGGTCTTCCCCACCCTGCTGCGGCGGCTGCCCGGCCTCACCCTGGACCCGGAGAAGGAGCCCCAGTGGGTGGCCGACAACTCGGTCGGACGGGGCCTCACCTCGCTGCCCGTGAAGTACGACCGTCGTCTGCCGCGGGACGCCGGTGACGCCGGCGCCTCCGGCTGCCCTGTAGCCCACGGGAGCGTGTGACCCATGAAGATGCTTGTACTGGGCGGGACCCTCTTCCTGTCGCGCGCCATCGCCGAGGAAGGCGTGCGGCGCGGCCACGAGGTCGTGTGCGCGGCCCGCGGCACGTCGGGCCAGGTCCCCGAAGGCGCCACGCTCGTCAAGATCGACCGTGACCGGCCGGACGGACTGGAGCCGTTGGCCGGGCAGAAGTTCGACGCCGTCGTGGACGTCGCCGCCATGTCGTACCCGTGGGTGCGGGACGCGCTGAGCGCGATCGGCTCGCAGGCCGGCCACTGGACGTTCATCTCCTCGATCAACGTGTACGCCGACGCGGTGTCCACCGGCCAGAACGAGGACGCGGCGCTGCACGAGCCCGTACAGAGCGGAGCCGACCAGGAGGTGCGGATCGAGCACCCCCATCTGTACGGTTCCATCAAGGTGGCCAGCGAGAACGCGGTGCGCGAGGCGATGGGCGACCGTGCGTTCATCGTGCGCTCCGGGCTGATCGTGGGCCCGGGGGACCTCTCCGACCGGTTCGGCTACTGGGTCGCGAGGATCGCGAAGGGCGGCCGGGTCGCCGTACCGGACAGCCTCGAACAGCCCACGCAGTACGTCGATGTACGCGACATGGCCGCCTGGATCGTCGACGCGGGCGAACGCGGGCTCGGCGGCACCTACAACGGTGTCGGCCCCACCCGCCCGTTGGGCCAGGTCCTGGCCGGCATCGCCGAGGCAGTGGGCCCACAGGACACCGAGCTGGTCCCGGTGCCCGAGGACCAGCTGGAGGCGGCCGGGGTACAGGTATGGCGCGGTGATAAGTCGCTGCCGCTGTGGGTGCCACCGGTGGACTACGGATTCATGGCGCACGACCACGCCCGGTCGGCCGCGGCCGGCTTCCGGCATCGCCCGTTCGCGGAGGTCGTCGCGGGGGTCCTCGCGTACGAGCGCGAACTTGGCCTGGACCGCGAGCGCAAGGCAGGGCTCACTCCGGCCGAGGAGGCCGAGCTGCTGGAACTGGTGAAGGGGGGACAGTCTTGAACGCAGGTTCTTGGCGGCGCATCAGCGAAGGCAATCAGCAGAAGGCCGTCCTGGCGGTCGACTTCGACTCGACGGCGCGACCGGAGGCGGGCTTCCGCCAGTTCGCGGCGCTGCTGAAGCCGGACCGGGAAATCTGGCAGACCACCCAACCGGACGCCGCCGACAGGGAGTTGTTGTCCGCCGAGACCTACCTCCAGGGGTGGCGGGAGCTGCCCGAGGGCGTGCGCGGCCACGTGGACACCGTCATGGGCTACTGCGTGGGCGGCGTGTTCGCCGCGGCGCTGGCCGACGAGATCGCCAAGGAGCAGGGCACCAGGCCGGCCCTCCTGTTGTTCGATCCGGAACCGGTCGACCAGATGTCCCTCTACCGCGACTTCAAGAAGGCGGTCGACACGATGTCGATCCTGTCCGAGGAGGAGCGGGAGGGCTACATCGGGGAGGCGCGGGCCCTGTGTGAGACGGAAGGGGAGGGCTTCGACTCCCTCGCCCTCCAGGTGATCAAGCTGTACGAGACCACCGCAGGTGTCGCATTCGAGCGGCTGGAGTTCGACGAGGAGACGAGTGAGGACCTGCTGGGGCTCTTCCGCTCGTACGTCTCCTATCTGTTCGCCGCCCGGCAGCTGAGCCCCGAGGAGAGCTGGGCCACGGCCGGTGCGCTGACCTCGGCGCAGTCGAGCCCCGGTGCCCCGCACGCCCTCTGGGAGCGGAGCTTCCCCGTCGGCACCGAGGAGATGCTGAGCAACCCGGACGTGGCCGAGGCCACGCACCGCTTTCTCCAGGAGCGCGGAGCATGACCGCTACCGAGATTCGAGCGGAACACCCGGACGCTGAGCTGCGGGACGCATCCGCCCCCCGCGAGGTCTTCGTCAGCGCACTCCTTCAGGCCGTGCCGGCCGACTGGACCGATCTCGCGGTCGCTGTCACGGCTGCCTATCAGCACAGGATGACCGCGGCCCACGACCTGGTGCTCGCGGTGGACTCCGGGCCGGTGCGGCTGACCGTCGAACCCACGACGACCGTCGCCGGCCTGGTGGCCCAGGTACGGGACCTCCGGGGCCGGGCGGGCGAGTCCGCGCGGCCCGGGGACGACGCGCCACCGGTCAGTGCCCAGGTCCTCCTCGCGGACGACGCGGCGCCCGTGGAGGGCCTGGCCTTCGCCTTCGCGCACCGCGAGGGAGTGTTGTGGGCCGAGGCCAAGGGCGATCCCGACCGCTTCACGCACGAGCACCTGGCCGAACACACCAGTCGTATCGGCCACTTCGCCGAGCGTCTGTTCGGGGCGGGCCCGGCTGCCGAGGTGGGCGAGGTGGACCTGCTCACCCCGGCGGAACACCACCGGATCATGCACGAGTGGAACGCCACCGCTCACGAGGTTCCGCAGCTCACGCTTCCGGAGCTGGTGGAGGCCAACGTCGCCGCCCACCCCGACCGGCTCGCCATCAGCCACTACGACGAGCGGCTGACCTACGCCGAGCTGGACAGGCGGGCGAACCGGATCGCCCGGCTGCTGATCGGCCGTGGCGCGGGCGCCGGGGACATCGTGGCGATGGTGCTGCCCCGCTCGATCGACTACGTCGTCACGGCACTGGCCATCGTCAAGACGGGCGCTGCCTACCTGCCCGTGGACACCGGCTATCCGGTGGAGCGCATCAACCAGGTGCTCTCCGACGCAGGCGTCTCGCACACGGTGACCATCGCCGCGCTGTCGGACTCCGTCCTGGTGGCCGCGGAGCAGATCGTGCTCGACCAGGAGAGCACCCGGACCCGCCTGGCGGCGGCCGACCCGAGTGCGCCGGCCGACGCCGACCGGCGGGCCCCGCTCACCCCCGACGCTCCGGCCTATGTGCTCTACACCTCGGGCTCCACGGGGCGTCCCAAAGGCGTCGTGGTCGCCCACCGTGCGATCACCAACCGGCTGCACCACATGCAACACCAGATCCCGCTGGGGCCCGACGACCGGCTGTTGCAGAAGACCCCGGCCGGGTTCGACGTGACGGTGCGTGAGGTCTTCTGGCCGCTGCTGGCGGGGGCGTCGATCGTGGTCGCCGATCCCGACGGGCACCGCGACCCGGCCTACCTGGCCGAGACCATCGTGGCCGAGAACATCACCATCGCCCACTTCGTGCCCTCCGGATTGAAGGTGTTCCTCCAGGAACCCGACGCGGCCAAGTGTGTGAGCCTGCGCCGTGTCGTGTGCGGTGGCGAGGCGCTGCCCGCCGAGCTACAGGCGTGGTTCGCCTCCGTGCTGGAGGCCGACCTGTACAACGTCTACGGCCCCACCGAGGCTGCGGTGGATGTCACCTCGATGCTGTGCCCGAGGAACCCCGAGCCGGGACCGGTGCTGATCGGACGTCCGGTCTGGAACACCTGGCTGTACGTCCTCGACGAGCAGCGCCGGATGCTGCCACCGGGGGTGACCGGTGAGCTGTACCTCGCCGGTGTGCAGCTCGCCGAGGGGTACCTGGGCCGGCCCGAACTGACGGCCGAGCGCTTCATCAGCGATCCGTTCGGGGAGCCCGGTGCCCGCATGTACCGCTCGGGAGACGCGGCTCGCTGGCGTGCCGACGGCGTCATCGAGTTCTTCGGCCGGCTCGACCACCAGGTGAAGATCCGGGGCTTCCGGGTCGAGTTGGAGGAGATCGAGTCGGTGCTGCTGCGGGACGGGCAGCTCAGCCAGGCGGTCTGCCTCGTCCGCGAGGACGTGCCCGGCGACCAGCGACTGGTGGCGTACCTCGTCCCGGTGACCGGCACCGATCCGGACATCGACAAACTCCGTGCGCAGGCGGTGGCGGCACTGCCCGACTACATGGTGCCCACCGCGTTCGTCGTCCTGGACCAGCTTCCGCTCACCTCGAACGAGAAACTGGACCGAAAGGCGCTGCCCAAGCCGGAAGCGCAGGTGACGCCGGTCGGCCGGGAGCCGTCCACGCCCGAGGAACTTCTCGTGGCCGGGCTGTTCGCAGAGCTTCTGGGGGTCTCGTCGGTCGGCGCCGAGCAGGACTTCGTCGAGCTGGGCGGCAACTCCCTGCTGATCAGCCGGCTCATCAACGAGATCCACAAGCGCAGCGGCGTGCGGCTGCGCATCAGGAAGATCCTTGAGGACCCGTCCGTGCAGGCGATCGCCGCACTCATCACGGCGTAGTCCTTTCCGGACTGCCGGCCCGGCACGAGCCTGCCGTGTCCGGCCGGCATCCGCCGCATCTCCCCGTCCACCTACGCCTTCGGAGCGGAGTAGTCGCACATGCGCACATTGAAAGTAGCGCTGCTGGGCTGTGGTGTCGTCGGCAGCGATGTCGCCCGCTACATGGCGAGACATGCGGCCGACCTCACGGCTCGCATCGGTGCCCCGGTGGAGTTCGCTGGGATCGCCGTCCGCCAGGCCGATCTGCCCCGTCCCGGTGTGCCGGAACACCTCATCACCACCGACGCGGACGAACTGGTCAAGCGCGCCGACGTCGACGTCGTGATCGAGGCCATCGGCGGGACCGACCGCGCCCGTGACCTGATCACGACCGCATTCGAGCACGGTGCCTCTGTGGTCAGCGCCAACAAAGCGCTCATTGCCGCGGAAGGAGCGGCGCTGCACGCCACCGCCGCGGCATACGGAGTGGACCTGTACTACGAGGCCGCCGTCGCCGGCGCCGTCCCGCTTCTGCGACCGCTGCGCGAGTCCCTGGCCGGAGACCGGGTCACCCGTGTCCTCGGCATCGTCAACGGCACCACCAATTTCATCCTGGACAGGATGGACTCCCTCGGCGCCGACTACGCGCAGGCGTTGAAGGAAGCGGCCACCCTCGGTTACGCCGAGGCCGACCCCACCGCCGACGTCGAAGGGTTCGACGCCGCCGCCAAGGCCGCCATCCTCGCCGGGATCGCTTTCAACACCCGGGTACGCCTCGACGAGGTGTACCGGGAGGGCATCACCGCTGTCACCGCGGCCGACATCGAGAACGCCAAGGCCGTGGGCTGCGTGATCAAGCTCCTCGCCGTGTGCGAACGCAGCGCCGACGGCTCGTCCGTGACCGCTCGCGTCCACCCGGCGATGGTTCCCCTGAGCCACCCGTTGGCAGCGGTACGCGGCGCGTTCAACGCCGTCTTCGTGGAGGCCGAGGCGGCCGGGCAGCTGATGTTCTACGGCCCCGGCGCGGGTGGCGCGCCCACGGCCAGCGCCGTATTGGGCGACCTGGTCGCGGTGTGCCGCAACAGGCTGGCCGGCATCACAGGTCCCGGTGACGCGGCGTACCAGCAGCTCACTGTGTCTCCCATGGCGGAAGTCACCACTCGTCACCACCTCATCCTTGAGGTGGCCGGGCAGCCCGGTGCCCTCGCCGAGGTGGCCACCGTCTTCGGCCGGCACGGCGTGTCCATAGAAACCTTCTCCCAGCGGCAGCGGGACGACGGCTGCGCACTGGCCATGTCCACCTACCCCACTACGGACGCCGCGTTGTCCGCTGCGGTGGTCGCCCTTCGCGACATGGACCACGTCCGTCGTGTCACGAGCGTCATCCGCGTCGAGGGGACCTGATTTCCGCTCCCCGAGCGGACGAAAATGAAGGAGATTGCGATGGATTCTCTGGCCGAGGCCGTACTGAACGATGCATCCGCGGAGGAGATCGAACGCGAGCCCGTGCCGGACGCGTACGTGGCCGCACACCTCAACGCGACCGACACCGGCATGTTCCAGGGAGTGGAGGACAAGGACGTACGCAAGTCCCTCCAGGTCGGCCGGGTGGCCATGCCCGAGCTGGCGCCGGACGAGGTCCTCATCGCGGTGATGGCCAGCTCCATCAACTACAACACGGTGTGGTCGGCCACGTTCGAGCCGCTCCCCACGTTCCAGTTCCTCAAGCGCTACGGCAAGGTCGGCGGGTTCGCCGCTCGCCACGACCGGCCCTATCAGGTCGTCGGATCCGACGCGTCCGGGGTCGTGGTCCGCACCGGTGCCGGCGTCAACCGCTGGCGGACGGGCGACCATGTCCTCGTCTCGTGCATCCAGACCGATGACCACGAACCCGCCACGCACGCCGACAGCATGCTCAGCGAGGGCCAGCGGGCCTGGGGCTACGAGACCAACTTCGGCGGCCTGGCGCACTACGCGGTGGCCAAGGCAAGTCAGCTCATCCGCAAGCCGGCGCACCTCACGTGGGAAGAGTCCGGCAGCAGCATGCTGACCGCGTCCACCTCCTACCGCATGCTGATCGGTGACAAGGGCGCCCGGATCAAACTCGGTGACATCGTGCTCATCTGGGGTGCCACCGGAGGGCTTGGCGCCTTCGCCGTACAAATGGTGCGCAACGCGGGTGGCATCCCCGTCGGCGTGGTCGGCTCCGAGGCCAAGGCGGGGGCGGCCCGGGCTCTTGGCTGCGAGGTGGTGATCAATCGCGCCGAGATCGGCCTGGAGGGTCCGGCGACCCCGGAGGAGACCATCGAGCGGGCGAAGCGTCTGGGGAAGATCATTCGCCGGGAGACCGGCGAGGACCCGCACGTGGCCTTCGACTATGTCGGCCAGGCCACCTTCGGGATCTCCGTCTTCGTGGTGCGACGCGGCGGGACGGTGGTCACCTGCGGCTCAAGCACCGGATACCAGCACCAGTACGACAACCGGTATCTGTGGATGAACTCGAAGCGCATTCTCGGGTGCCACGCGGCGAATCTGCATGAACAGGCCGAATGCGGCCGCCTCTTCGCATTGGGTCGACTCGCCCCGGTCCTTTCCACGGTCTATTCGCTCGAAGAGGTCGGCGAGGCGGCGCGCCTGGTCCAGCAGAACCGGCACACGGGGAAGGTCGGAGTGCTCTGCCTGGCTCCCGAAGAAGGACTCGGGGTGACCGATCCGCGCTTGCGCGAACGGATAGGTGCCGCACAGCTGAACCCGCTGCGCAATCTCTGATCGAACGGAAGCAATCACCATGTCGCACCAAGTGATAGAGCAAACGAGTGTGGCGGACCTGCCGGCGGTTGCGCCGGCCGAGTCCGCTGCCGTCGCCGCGCAGCGCATCCTGAGGGTGGGGGTCGTCGGCTGCGGTGTCATGGGAGCCGGACTGGCCGAAGCCTGTGCCCGGGCCGGACGTGAGGTTCGCGTCGTGGCCTCCGGGGACCAGGGCATGGCGCGGGGCAGGCGACGGCTGGAGCGGTCGCTGGAGAACGGCGTACGCAAGGGGAAGATCACCGACAGCGGCCGTGCGGCCGTAATGGACCGGGTTTCCTTCGTCACCGAACTCGGGTACCTCGCCGACCGGCAGCTGGTGCTGGAAGCCGCACCCGAGGACGAAGCCACCAAGCTGGAGATCTTCCGGACCCTGGACCAGGTGGTCCAGGATCCGGAAGCCATTCTCGCTTCCAATACCTCGTCCATTCCGATCGCCAAACTGGGCCGGGCAACGGAACGGCCAGGCCGGGTGGTTGGCGTGCACTTCTTCAACCCGGTCTCGGTGCTGCCGCTCGTCGAGGTGATCAGTTCGCTGCTGACCGACGAACGGACCGGTGCGGTCACAGAGGCCTTCGTCACCGATGTCCTGGGCAAAGAGGTGGTGCGTGCCGGGGACCGCAGCGGATTCGTGGTGAATGCACTTCTGATTCCCTATCTCATCTCCGCCATCAGAATGTTCGAATCCGGGTTCGCCCCGGCCGAGGACATCGACCGGGGCATGACGCTCGGCTGCTCCCACCCGATGGGACCCCTGGCGTTGGCCGACCTCATAGGCCTGGACATCGTCGCTGCCGTCAGCCAGGCCCTGTACGAGGAGTTCAAGGAGCCGGTCCACGCGGTGCCGCCGGTGCTCTCCCGCATGGTCGACTCCGGGCTCCTCGGCAGGAAGACCGGTCGTGGTTTCTACAGCTACGCATGACGGACGCCCGACGAGAGGAAAGCGGAATGTCCCAGCAGTCCATCGGAATCCTCGGAACCGGGTCGTACGTACCTGAGCGGCATGTCAGCAATGCCGAAGTGGCCGCACGCGTCGGCGTCGACGAGGAATGGATCGCACGCAAGACGCAGATAGGCGGGCGTCGTTATGCCGCCGCCGACGAAGCGACATCGGATCTCGGCCTGCATGCCGGCACCGCCGCTCTGAAGCGGTCCGGCCTTGCCGCCGGGCAGATCGACTACCTCATCCTCGCCACCTCGACTCCGGACTCCCCGCAGCCGCCCACCGCCTATCACGTGCAGAGGGGGCTGGGTGCCGATGCCGCGGCCTGCTTCGACATCAATGTGGTGTGCAGCGGCTTCGTCTACGGGCTGGAGCTGGCGCGCAGTCTGGTCGCCTCCCACCCCGGCAGCCACGCGCTGGTGGTCGCCGCCGACGTCTACTCCCGGATCCTGGACTTCTCCGACCGCCGCACGGCCGTGCTGCTCGGCGACGGCGCCGGTGCGGCCGTCGTGGGCGAGGTGCCGGACGGACGCGGCTTCGTGGACTTCGAGCTGGGCAGCCGGGGCGACGCCCATGACCTGATCCGGGTGGAGGGCGGCGGCAGCCGTATGCCGACGTCTCCCGAGACCATCGCGGAGGGGCGTCACTACTTCCGCATGGAAGGCAGGGGCGTCCGGGACTTCGTCATGGAGAACTTCCCGCCCTTTGTGGACCGGCTCTGCGCCAAGACGGGCATCGGCCGGGACGCCGTCCAGCACTTCGTCCCGCACCAGCCCAACGGCGTGCTGCTCACCGAGCTGGTCGAATGCGCGGGTCTGGCCCACGCGTTCACGCACCGGACCCTTGAGCGGTACGGCAATGTCGGCAGCGCCTCCTCCGCGGTCACCCTCGACGAGGCCAACAAGGCCGGCTGCCTCAAGGACGGTGACCTGGTGCTGATAGGGAGCTTCGGTGGAGGGATGTCGATCGGCGCCGGACTGATGCGCTGGGTCGGCACCGCCTGACACCGGCCGCTCGCCCCTGGATTCGATTCCCCGTTTCCCCCTACTGGTCGAGGAGGACGTCACAGACCCGGCGGTCTCCCTGTCCCTGCCGTGATCCGGTTCGCCGGCGACTCGGGCGACGGAACGCAGCTGACCGGCGCCCGTTTCACGGCTCAGACCGCGAGCTTCGGCAACGACCTGTCGACGCTGCCCAGGACCCAGGGCACCTGAGGGGCCGTCAGATGGTCGCGGTGAGGCGCTGGACGCGGTCCTCGTCGCGGGTGCGCGGGCAGGTGACGCAGGTGTCGTCGGGGCGCAGCGTGTAGTACATGCAGCAGCTGACGCGGTCCCGGGTCGCCAGGGTCTCGCCCCGGGGTCCGGTCAGCGCACGGAATCCCGCGCTCCCCACGTAGGGAGCGGTGGCGCCGGGCAGCAGTCGCTCCAACGCGGCCACCGCCCGCGGCTCCTCGCCCAGCAGCTGTGCCACATACCAGAGGCCCTCGACGATCTCGTCGGACGCCATCCCCCACAGCGCCCGCGGCCCGCGCCGCATCCGGGTGCGGAAACCCTCCAGGACGGGCCCGAGATGCCCGGCCACCGCGGCCCGGACCTCCGCGCCCAGCGCCTCCTCGTCCGGTACCACCCGCGCGCCGGGCAGCGCCGCCGCCGGATCGTCCGGGAGGCAGGCGAAGGCGCTGATGCGCACCGCCATCCGGACCGGCTCGCGCTGCATCGAGACGTCCTGGACGGGCAGTCGCGGGACCCGGCGGTGCAGGAACCAGGGGACGGTGATCAGCAGACAGGCCGGCCAGGCGTAGCGGTGCAGCGCGAAGCTGGCGACCACGTCCGGCCGGGCCGGGCGGCCGTGGTCCCGGATGATCTGTGCGTCGTCCCAGGCGAGAAAGGCATCGAGGGTCTCCCCGCCGGCCGCCAGCCCGGCCGCGCAGACCCAACCGTCGCCGCTGGGCGGCGCCGTGTGCCAGGTGGTCACCCGCAGCCCGGGAAATACCTCGGAGAGCCGGGCGTAGGCCGCGGCGACGGGATGGGTCGCGGCCGGGGCGGCGAGAGCAGAAGTCATGGGGAGACCACCGAATCGCGATCGTTAAGCAGGTAAGGCTTACCTTACCCGAAACTTACCCGCGCCCGATCGGCGTCAGTCCCGGCAGCCCGGCGAGGTTCCGGGACCGGCGCACGGATTTGTACTGTGGCCCGCGCCGCCTATGGTGCTGGGATACGTCAGGAGGATCCGTCATGGAACAGGGCACAGCGGAACAGGAGCCGCTCGCGCGAGCGTGGGTGCCCGCGCAGCCCGGTCCCGCCGCGCCCCGGCGGCACTCCGTCCGCGGTCAGGTGCTGGCCGCGCTGCGCCACGCGCTGGCCGGTGGGGAGCTGGCCCCGGGCGAGGTCTACTCCGCCCCCGCGCTGGCCGAGCGCTACGGCGTCTCCGC
>Ga0207426_1000922_pt1 | contig 29405 bp, 25 predicted proteins | sample AraplaMF_Cvi_mMS_FD_184265 | JGI IMG/M metagenome (GOLD analysis project Ga0207426, IMG submission 184265) | Arabidopsis root microbial communities from the University of North Carolina, USA - plate scrape MF_Cvi_mMS (SPAdes) (version 2) | ecosystem: Host-associated > Plants > Roots > Endosphere... | reverse complement strand
GCGCCCGAGGACGAGCCGCCCGGCACATGGCCCTCGGCGCGGTTCCAGGCCCCCTTGGGGGTGCCGTAATGCGGATTGATGCCGATGCCGGAATAGGCGAACTCGGTCATGTTGGTGCGGCCGATGACGACGAAGCCGGCCTTGCGCAGCCGTGCCACGGTCGCGGCGTCCTCCTCGGCCGGCGGGGAATCGTCGAGCGCGCGGGAGCCTGCGCGCGTCACCTGGCCCTTGATGTCGAACAGATCCTTGATCGAGATCGGGATACCAGCATAGCGCGACGGCGCCGCCTTGACCTTGCGCAAGGCGTCCATCGCATCCGCGGCCGCGAGCGCGGCATCCTTGTCGACATGGATGAAGGTCCGCTGGCCCTCGCCGGCGGGATCGGCGATCCTGGCGATGCACGCCTCCACCAGCTTGCGGGAGGTGGTGCGGCCATTTTCGAGGTCGTCGGCGATCGTCGCCAGTGGGGAGAAATCGGGCATGTCTGTCTCACGGAATATTGGCGCGGGCAATCTATAGCGCTGCCTTAGTTCGACACAAGCACTGTGCGCATGATGGCATGCATGCGCATTGCTGGACCGTTGACGTGTCATGGTCGATTGTCGCATCAAGATCGAAACAGGCGGGCGCGAAGCCTGCCTTATGGGAGGCATTCCGACATGGGCGAACCGCAGCGCGCGCGACCGAAACCGACGCCGGAAACCCAGCATTATTGGGATGGCGCGAAAGCGGGCGAACTGCGCCTGCAGCGCTGCGACGCCTGCGCGCATGTCTACTTCCCGCCGCGCCCGTTCTGCCCCTCCTGCGCCTCACGCGAGGTCACCGTCTTCAAGGCGAGCGGCAAGGGCTTCCTCTACAGCTACGTGATCAACCACCGCCCCGCCGCGCCCGGCTTCACGCCGCCCTACGCGATCGCGGTGGTCGAGCTCGACGAGGGCCCGCGGATGATGAGCAGCATCATCGACTGCCCGCAGACCCCGGAAGCGCTGCAGCTCGACATGAAGCTCGAGGTCGCCTTCGAGGCACTCGACGACAAGATCACCCTCCCCGTCTTCCGTCCGGCGAAGGGGTAAGCGGTCATGCGCAAGAACCAGGTTGCCGTCGTCGGTGCGGCCGAGACAACAGAGCTCGGCGTCATCCCCAACATGTCGCAGCTCCAGCTGCACGCGGATGCCGCGCTCAACGCCATCGCCGATGCCGGGCTGAAGCTGTCCGACATCGACGGCTTCGCCACCGCGGTCGAAACGCCGCAGCAGGTCTGCCACTATCTCGGCATCAAGCCCACCTGGGTCGACGGCACTTCGGTCGGCGGCTGCTCCTTCATGCTGCATGTCCGTCATGCGGCGGCGGCGATCGAGGCCGGCCTCTGCAAGACCGTGCTGATCACGCACGCCGAGAGCGGCAAGTCGATGATCGGCAAGGCGCCGCGCTCGATCCCCGCCGACAGCCTGCAGGGCCAGTTCGAGGCGCCCTATGGCGTCTACGGGCCGCCCAGCATGTTCCCGATCCCCGTGCTGCGTTTCATGAAGACCTACGGCATCACGCATGAGCAGCTCGCCTCGGTGGCGGTGGTGCAGCGCGAATGGGCGGCGAAGAACCCGCGCGCGATGATGAAGGACCCGATCACGGTCGCCGACGTGCTCAATTCGCGCATGATCGCCTATCCGTTCCGCCTCTTGCAGTGCTGCCTCGTCACCGACGGCGGCGGCGCCCTGATCCTGACCTCGGCCGATCGCGCCAAGGATTTTCCGCGCAAGCCCGTCTACATCATGGGCACCGGCGAGAGCGTCGAGACGCCGATGGTCAGCCAGATGGAGACATTCAACTCCTCCCGCGCGTTCAAGACGGCGGGGCCTCTCGCTTTCAAGGAATCCGGCATCGCGCACAAGGACGTGGATCATCTCATGATCTACGATGCGTTCGCGCATCTGCCGCTGTACGGCCTCGGCGATCTCGGCTTCATGCCGCACGAGGAGACCGGCAAGTTCATCGCGGACGGCAACACGCGGCCCGGCGGCAAGCTGCCGCTCAACACCAATGGCGGCGGCTTGAGCTACATGCATTCGGGCATGTACGGCATGTACGCGCTCCAGGAGAGCGTGCGGCAGATGCGCGGCATTGCGCCGGCGCAAGTGCCGAACGCGAAGATTTCGGTGTGCCACGGCGTCGGCGGCATGTTCGCCGCATCAGGCACGATCGTGTTTACGAACGAGAGGTAACCCACATGAGCAAATCACTGCAAGACAAGGTCATCATCGTCACCGGCGCAGGCCGCGGCATCGGGCGCGAGATCGCGCTGCTCTGTGCTGCCGAAGGCGCCAAGGTCGTCGTCAACGATCCCGGCGGAGCGGCCGACGGCGCCGGTTCGAGCGCCACGCCCGCCGAGGAAGTGGTCGACGAGATCAAGAAGCGCGGCGGCATCGCCGTTCCGAACTTCGAGTCGGTGGCGGAAGCCGTCCCCGCCAGCAAGATCGTGAAGACCGCGACCGATCATTTCGGCAGGCTCGACGGCGTCGTCAACAATGCCGGCATTCTGCGCGACATGATCTTCCACAAGATGAGCGTGGAAGCGTTCGAGGCCGTCATCAAGGTTCACCTGATGGGCTCGTTCTATGTCAGCCACGCCGCCGCGCGCATCTTCCGCGAGCAGGAGTCGGGCTCGTTCGTGCACTTCACCTCGACCTCTGGCCTGATCGGCAATTTCGGCCAAGCCAACTACGCCGCCGCCAAGCTCGGCATCATCGGGCTCTCCAAGTCCATTGCGCTGGACATGGGCCGCTTCAACGTCCGCTCGAACTGCGTCTCGCCGTTCGCCTGGACCCGCATGATCGGCACCATCCCGACCGAGACCGAGGCCGAGAAGGCGCGCGTCGAGAAGATCAAGCAGATGGGTCCGGAGAAGATCGCACCGATCTGCGCTTACCTGCTCTCCGATGCCGCCAAGGAGGTCTCGGGCCAGATCTTCGGCGCCCGCATGAACGAGCTGTTCCTGTTCAGCCAGAACCGCCCGCTGCGCTCGGTTCATCGCAGCGAAGGCTGGACGCCTCAGTCGATCGCGGAACACGGCATGCCGGCACTGAAGGGCTCGTTCTACAAGCTCGACCGCTCCGCCGACATCTTCCCGTGGGATCCGGTGTAATCCGGCGAGCGGTGCATGTTCACCTCGCCCCGCTTGCGGGGAGAGGTCGGATTGCATCGCAGATGCAATCCGGATGAGGGGGACTCTCCACGAGTCTCACGTCGATCGTCCCTGTGGAGACTCCCCCTCACCCCGACCCTCTCCCCGCAAGCGGGGCGAGGGAGAAGACCTACCCCGTATTCCTCAGCCCCGCCGAAATCCCGTTGATCGTCAGTTGAATCCCGCGCAGCACCTGCTCGTCCGGGTTCTGCGCGCGATGCTCTTTCAAGAGCTCGACCTGCACGTGGTTGAGCGGATCGAGATAGGGGAAGCGGTGGCGCACCGAGCGTTCCAGCAGCGGGTTACCTTGCAACAGCCGGTCCTGGCCCATGATGTCGAGCAGCGTCTCGATGCAGGAATGCCATTCGCGGCGGATGCGGCCGAAGATCTTTTCGCGCAGGGCCTCGTCAGGCACGAGCTCGGCATAACGCGAGGCGATCGCGATCGAACTCTTGGCGAGCACCATGTCCATGTTCGACAAGAGCATGCGGAAGAACGGCCATTCCTTGTAGAGCTCTTTCAGGAACGGCATGCCCTTGTCCGGATGCGCGGCGATCCATTGCTCGACGGCGCTGCCGAAGCCGTACCAGCCCGGCAGCATCAGGCGGCACTGCGCCCATGAGAACACCCAGGGGATGGCGCGCAAATCCTCGATCGCGCGGGTCTTCTTGCGCGAGGCCGGACGGCTGCCGATGTTGAGCGTCGCGATCTCGTTGATAACGGTCGAGCCCCAGAAATAGTCGACGAAGCCGTCGGTCTCATAGACGAGGCCGCGATAGGCCTTGAAGGCAAGATTCGACAGCTCGTCCATCGTGGCGAGATATTCGCGGCGCGGCGCGCTCTCGCGCGGCTGCAGCAGGCTTGCGTCCAGCGTCGCCGCCGCCAGGATTTCGAGATTGTTGCGGCCGACTTCGGCGTTGGAATATTTCGACGAGATGATCTCGCCCTGCTCGGTGATGCGGATCTGGCCGTTCACCGCGCCACCCGGCTGCGCAACGATGGCGTCATAGCTCGGGCCACCACCGCGGCCGACCGAGCCGCCGCGGCCGTGAAACAGCCGCAGCCGCACATGATGCCGCTCGAACACTTCCACGAGGCCGATCTCGGCCTTGTAGAGCTCCCAGCCCGAGGTGACGAAGCCGCCATCCTTGTTCGAGTCGGAATAGCCGAGCATGACCTCCTGCACGCTGCCGCGGCTGTCGACGAGGCGGCGGTAATCGTGCAGCGACAGCATGCGATCCATGATGGCGCTCGAGGCCTGCAGATCCTCGATGGTCTCGAACAACGGCACGATGTTGATGGCGCTGCGGCCGGAGGGATGGACGAGGCCGACCTCCTTCAGCAGCACCGCGACCTCGAGCATGTCGGACATGCCCTTGCACATCGAGATGATGCACTGGGGGATCGCGTCCGAGCCGAACTTCGCATGCGCCTCGGCGGCGGCGTGGAAGACATTCAGTTCGCCCATGGTCTCGTCACTGTATTTGACGAAGGGCGACACCAGCGAGCGCGTCGACCGCAGCTCGTTGGTCAGCAGCGAGATGCGGGCGTCTTCGCCGAGCGCGAGATAGGACATGCCGGGATTGGCGGCATCCATCAGCTCGGCGATCGTGCGCTCGTGCACGGCCGAGTTCTGGCGGATGTCGAGCCGCGCCAGATGGAAGCCGAAGCAATCCACCGCACGCCGCAGCAGCCGCAGCCGGCCGCGGGCGATGACGCGGGCGTTGTTGGAGATCAGCGAGCGGTGCAGCACGTCGAGATCGGCCTGCAACTCCTTGACGTTCTCGTAGGGCCGGCCCTTGCCGACCGGACGGCGCGTAATCTCGACCTCCAGCTTCTCGGCCGTCGCCGTCAGGCGCGCATAGATGCCGGAGACCGCGAGGCGATAGGGTTCGCCGCTCCGGTGCGGCGAGGTGTCGGGCGAGCGCTCCGCCAGCGTGCGCAGCTCCTCGGAGACGTCGGCGAGATGCGCCGCGATCGACAGCTCGGAGCCGAGCACGTGCAGCTCGTTCAGATAGAACTGCATCACCCGGCTCGACTGCAGCCGCAGTGTGCCGCGCATGACGTCGGCGGTGACGAACGGATTGCCGTCGCGATCGCCGCCGATCCAGCTGCCCATGCGCAGGAACGAGGCGAGTTCGCTGGCGGCCGCTTCGCCGGCCTCCTCCAGCCGGTCCTCCAGCACGTTCACCAGCCGCGGCACCTCGCGCAGGAAGGTGTAGTCATAGAAGGACAAGCCGTTGGCGACTTCGTCGAGCACGGTGAGCTTCGTGCGGCGGAGCAGATTGGTCTGCCACAGCGTCAGCACCTCGCGGCGGAGCTGCTCGTCGCTGGCGGAGGCCTCGTCCGCGGTCAGCGCAACGCGCTCGCGGCGGTCGAGCAGGCCTGCGACCTCCATCTCGCGATCCATGGTGCTCTTGCGACGAACCTCGGTCGGGTGCGCGGTCAGGACAGGGCTGACCAGCGCGGTCTTGAAGAAGTTGCGCAAGGCATCCGCGCCGATGCCTGCGGCCCTGGCGCTCGCGAGCGTCTCCGCCAGCACGCCCGAACCGCCGCCTTGCGCGGCGCTGCGGGCGCGCATCTGGCGGATGTTGTTCTGGTCCTCGGCAATGTTGGCGAGGTGGGAGAAATAGCTGAAGGCGCGGACGATCCGCACCGTCTCCGAGGTCGACATGCTGTCGAGGATCTGTTCGAGCTCGCGACGGGCGAGCCGGTCCTCATCGCGGTGGAACCGGATCGAGGTCTGCCTGATACGTTCGACAAGGTCGAACACGTCGGCGCCCTCCTGGTCGCGGACGGTATCGCCCAGAATGCGTCCGAGCAGGCGGATGTCGTCCCGCAGCCGCGCATCGGCTTCCAGCGCCTGGACGTCCTCGGGGCGGTTGGAGCGCTGCTCGGCGGCGTCGGACGGTACGGAATGGAGGGACATCGGCTGGCTCCTCGTCTAGAGCTCGCTATGGCTCCCCGGCACACCGAGTGTGCAAGTTTTTTGCCGCAGCGCAAGATGAACTTGGGGGCGGCGCGGTAAACATTGTCAGCCACGAACAAAGGGCATGCCGGGACATCCAGCTTTCCCCGCGCAGAAGCACGCGCCCTGCCCGTCTTCCGAGGTCACCGCAGATTGGTGCGCGAGGCCGCGGGATCGACCGACATGACCTCGCGGATGGCGGACAGCAGGACGGAATTGAACGCGTCCGGGTCCTCGATCTGCGGGATATGCCCGACGTCTCGCATGACATGAAGCGACGCGGACGGAACGAGTGAGCGCAAGTCGTTTGCCTGGACGAGCGGGGTGACGTCATCACGGTCGCCCCAGATCATCGCAACCGGAAGCTTGATTTTGGCGACCTCGTCACGCGATGCACTCAGGGCCGACCGGTCGAAGCCCGAGAAATCAAGCAACCAGTCCGCGATGTGGGACGTGGTGCCTTCGATGCGCATCGGGGCTTTGAGGATGTCCAGCGTCGCGTCGGAAGCGGCCTCTTGCCGGTAGATCAGCTTGGACAACAGAAAGCGGGTCGCCAGCGGATTGGTCGCAGTCGCCGATACCGCGAGCTCACGCACTGGACCGTATTTCAGGATGGATGGTGCGTCGGCTGGCGTCTGCGTCAATCCAAGCGCGGCATCTACCAGCACAAGTCCGATCACGCGATCGGGATGACGCATGACATATTCGAGGGCCGCACCGGCACCGAAGGAATGCCCCACCACGATGGCGCGGCCGGTGCCGAGTGCCGTCATCGTGCCGTCGATACGAGCCGCCTGTTCACTGCGACTGTAGCCACCCTGCCTCTCGGAGTAACCGAAGGGCGGAAGGTCCGGAACGACCGGTCGATAGCCGTCATTCTTCAAAGCTGCCGTCGTACGCCACCACAGCTTGCTCCACGCGGCAGTGCCGTGAAACAGAATGACGGGAACGCCGTCCTTCGGACCGGGATCCATGACGAACATGCGTCCGTGCCCACTCTCGACAAATTTGCCGTCGGTGGGAGCCGCGGCGGCGGCACTTTCATTTTCCCGCAGATAGGCCGCCACGCGCAACGCGGCCAGGCCAGCGATCACGCAAGCGATCAGAACGACGACGACAAGCGCAACGCGGCGGATCCAGCGCATCATCGGCGACCGCATCCGGCCGTGAGCACCGGCCATACCAGCCAGGCGCCGTTTTGATAAAGCGATTTGACCGTGCCGGAGCTGCCGGTCCGCATCGCCAGGAAGCCGCGGCCGGAGGTAAGTAGATCGCCGTCGACGCCGGCGAGCCGGGCCGGATCCCCGAACGCCACGACAACGGTCGGCGTGACAACGACTGCGGCAGCCGCCATCCCGGCGAACCAGACCGCGAGGACGGCGGCAGCGCCTCCGGCAAAGCGCAACAAGCGACGGCTTGCCTTGGGAGTTCCTGCCTCAGTAGTCATAGGCATGTTCGAACCTGGCTCCGCGCGCCTCGACGGCGGCCGGAAGCGCAGCCACCGCGGAGACCTGCGTATCATATCCGACCCTGCGCCACCCCGGCATCGACTGCACGTTGGTCTCGAAGATCTTTCGGGTTCCGCTCGGGAGCGGCAGATCTCCGGGCGGGACCAGCACCGTGGTCAAGATCCGCGTATTGCCGGCAATCTCCGCGAACGAAAGGCCCTTGGCACCGACCGCGCGGATCACGTTGGTAAATTCGCGATAGCGCGGGGTGATCATCAACACGCCCTGACGACCGTCCGCCGCCCTGACGTCGCGCACCACCTTGATGCGCTGATCGCTGGGGAGCGCCTGCGCCGACGGCGCAAGCACGACACTCGATATCTCGAGGTCGGCCGGGGAGAGACCAGCGAGCGCTTCGATGCCCTTCGCATAGATCGACTTGACGCCGTATTGCAGAGACAACGACATGCGGCGCTCGATCGAACGCAGCGACGGCTCGAACGGGACGTCGTGCCAGAGCGACGACAGCTTGTCGGCAAAGGGATATTGGTACCACGGCGTCTGTTCGAGGAATTTGGCGTAGTCCTCCAGCAGCGCCAGATTGAACTCGTCCTCCCGGGTGCGATTTGAACCGCGCAGGGCGACAGTCAGCGCACCGATCGTGCGTTCATAGAGTCCCTGCACCGCCATCTCCGCGGTGAAGCTCGATCCGATGATATAGTCGGTGATCATCTGGTCCTGCGTCGGAGGCCGTTGCAACGACGTCGAGCGACGCGCGCCACACAGGCTGGACCAAAAGCCGCCGATGCTGCCGAAATAGTCGAACGACGATTCCGACGATGCGCGCGTCACGCCGGCGAGGTCGGAATAGGCATAGACGATGTACCATTCCGGATAGGTCAGGAAGCTGTCACCTTCCGCCCGCGCATATTTTGGGTCATCGATAGCGAAGCCGATCGCCGTGTCGGTCGCCTGGCCTTCCGGCTTGCAGCCGTACTGAACATTGAGAATCTGCCACGTGCACGTCACGGCGAACACGAGAAGGCAAAGACCGAAGACGGCCCCGATCCGGCGAAGCCACTTCATGCCGGCTGTCTCCGTGCGGTGAAGCCCGTCGCGATCCCGAAGGCGCCAAGCGCCAGGTGCGGGACGCTGGATGCGATCTTCACGTAAGTCGATGTCGCACGGATGCCGTCGATGAAGATGCTGAGATCGAGATATCCGGATCCGGTGAACACACCCATGACGCCGTCGAGGAAATAGAGCGTCCCGAACACCCTCAGGAAAAAGATCGCCGCCGAGCGCGAGGTCAGCCCCGCGGCAATGGCCCATGCCGCGGAGGCCAGATGCAGCGCGTCCTTGTAGATGTCGAGCTGGAACAGCCCGAACACCCGCCCCTCCGCGTCGATGAAGGCCGGAATATAATCGGTCGCGGCCGCAAACAGCAGCGCGGCTCCGAGCAGGCCGGCGGCCAAACGAGAGCGATCCATCATACTGCTATCCTCAGGCGAAATAGGCGTCCCACATCATGTTGCGGAACACGAGGGACGGATCGAGCTTGCGCTTGGCCGTAACGAACTCTTCCGTGCGCGGATAGATCGAACGCACCTGATCGCGCCGGGCATGCAGCCGGTAAGGAAGGTAGAACGCTCCACCCAGATCCTTGACGCCTTCGATCAGCGCTTCCGTCATCGTCATCATGTCGACCTCGCCTTCGGGGCTGATCTCCTGCGAGAACGACATCACCGCCGCGATACGCTTCTGCGGCGCATAGGCCAGCACCGCGACCGGATCGGCGTCGACATAGCGCAAGGTGACATTGAGAAACTCTGCCCTCGCCTTCGGGATGACGGCCCGGCACAGATCGACAAAACCCGCGAAACGATCCGGCGGCACGAAATATTCGTGCAGGATGTCGGTGCGCGTCTGGTCTCCGGATGCCAGATTGACGACGGGCTCCACCATCAGCGTGTTGCGCGTGGCCGCGCCCGCAATCGACGGACTCACGGATGCTTCCATGAACCAGCGGAAATTTTTCGCCCATTCATGTCCGGTCTGCGCCCGGTAGACGTTCCGCGAAAATCCGGTCAGGGCGGAATGATCAGCCACGGCCGGAAGCGGCGACGGCTGTGTCGCGGCGGGACGATAGGTGATCAGCAGCGCCTCGTCGAACAGACTTTCGCGCGCAACCGAAAGCCGGCCATAGGCCATCCGCACCGCCGGATCGGTTTCGACGGCCTTGATGAACGCGTCCGCAAAACGCGACGGAGCCATCCGGTCGTAGGACGGCTGGAGCGAGACGTTCGGCACCATATCGAGTTCGGCTTCGACGATCGCACCGAACAGGCCGTAGCCGCCCATCGCGAGCGCAAATAATTCCGCGTTTTCCGTGCGCGAGCATTTCACGAGCTCGCCGCCGGCCATCACGATCTGCACCGAACGAACCGTGGCGCCGAACGGGCCGTAACGCGTCGGCCAGCCGTGCGAATTGACCGAGAACGTCGAGCCGACGCCGAAATCGCTGTTGGACTGCATCACTGCCGGCGAGAAGCCTTGCGCGTCGAGTGCACGGATCACCTCGAACCAGCGCATCCCTGCACTGACGCGATACGTCATCTGCGCCTTGTCGAGTTCGATGTGCCCGCCGGTCAGGGTGACCGCAACACCGTCTTTCGGGATCGACTGGCCACCCATGGAGTGACGGGCCGTGCCGATCGCGAAGGGACGCCCTTCCGCGGCGGCAGCGGCGATTTCTTTCCGAATTCGTCCGACGACGTCGTCCGTGGGTGTTGCCTTGAACGCGACATGCCGCGCAACCGCCGTCGGGTTGAGCCGGCTGGCATCGTTGATGATGGCCCGAGGCTTGAATTCGGCATGGGCGGGCGCAGCGCCGGACACCGCCAGGGCAAGTCCGCCCTTGAGGACGTTTCGTCGCGATATCGTCAAACCGAATCTCCGGGAAACAATGCTGCAATCTTACGAGAAAAATTTGCCGCGCGCCGCCTCAATGTCGACGCCGATCAACAGGCGCGGCGCGGGGCGCGATGCGCAGCAGGATGAAATGCGTGGGAATGAACGCGAGCAGCGGAAGACCGATCATGAGGCCGCCAAGCCAGACCAGCGGCGGCACGAACGTCTGATGAGCGGTGTCGCTCGGCCCGAACACGTAGTTGATGTTGACCGGCGTCATGCCGGGATTGGGAACCGGCGGCGGCATCACGAAATAGCAGACCAGCAGCAGCACCCACGCCAGCACGCTCCACCTGAGCAACGCGCGTGGGTCATAACCAAGCCGCCATATCAGAAATACAAGCAACAGCGGCAACCAGCCGTGGAACCCGGACAGGAAGCGGAGGAAGAACGAGTGCTCGGAGACGAACATGTAGTCGGTCATGCCGATCAGCGAATGGCCGCCGAACCGGGCGGCGAAGTCGAGCACCCATAATGCCTGCGGCAGCAGGAGGCCGACGGCGCACATCGAGATCAGCAGCGCGCTCTCGGTCCAGATCCCGACGAGCGTCAGGATCAGGCTGACATCACAAAAATAGAGAAAATTGGTCGGGCCGTACCAATAGACATAGACGGGAACCAGAACGGCCATGAAGGCGCTGAACGCGATCTTCACCGGCAGTGGAATGCGTCCGCTCGACTGCTCCGCAGCGATGCCGGAGAGAGACATTGCGGCAAACCTCTTCAATCACCTGTCTGCATCCCTATGCCGTATCAGGTAAACGAAATTGCTCGTCGCAATCTGGAATTGAACGACATTCCTTGTTTTGCAAAGATTCAGTTAATGGCGGCCGCCAATCACGCGGGATCCATCGAGCTCTTGCGCGGTCCCTAGGCCGGCACGATCACCTTGCCGATCGGCCAGAGTGCGATGCCGGCGAGTTTCAGATGAGCCCAGGCGAAGGGGATGCCGATGATGGTGACCGCGAGCACCAGCGCGGTCAGAAGGTGGCCGAGCGCCAGCCACCATCCGGCCAGCACGAACCAGATGATGTTGCCGATCACCCCGAGCGGCCCGGTACCGATATCCTCGACACCCGTGACGTCGTAGCGATTGACCGCCCGGGAGCCGAACGGCAGCAGCGTGTAGATCGCGATGTTGAACGCCGCCCGCGCCCAGGGCAGGCCGATGATGGTGACGGCCATGATGACGGCTGCAACCAGCCAGCCGAACGCCATCCAGGCGCCGCCGATCAGGATCCAGAGGATATTGAGCAGCATGGAAACGGGGGACATCGGATGATCCTCGGGTCAATGACGCCACTTATATAGGTGCGAAAATCGTCCCTGCGAAGACGGCTATCGGCTTCCCGCGCGTCTCTGTGTCCCGGATGGCGTCACCTGCCGTCGCTTCATTGAACTGACGCATGCCGTCCCCAGAATGGCACGGCGTTTGAAACATTCAGGGCGCCATGGCGTTGCCGTCGGGGCCACTGGGGCCTGGGGATTCACATGTCCGATTTTGTCATCGAGGAAGGCCTGCCCTATCCGCTGGGTGCTCATTGGAGCGGCAACGGCACCAACTTCGCGATTTTTTCAGCCAACGCCACCAAGGTGGAGGTCTGCCTGTTCGAGGGCGACCGCGAGACGCATCGCTTCGAGCTGCCGGAATATACCGACCAGGTCTTTCACGGCTACATCGCCGGCGTCGGTCCCGGCTCCTTCTACGGCTACCGCGTCTACGGCCCCTATCAGCCCGATGCCGGCCATCGCTTCAATCCCAACAAGCTGCTGCTCGACCCCTACGCGCGCGCCCATGCCGGCACGCTGAAATGGGACCCCGCGGTATTCGGCTACAAGATGGAGACCGGCGACGACACCACCTTCGACGAGCGCGACAGCGCGCCGTTCATGCCGAAATGCGTCGTGGTCGATCCCGATTTCGACTGGCAGGCCGAGGCGGCGCGGCAGAATGTGCATTGGGACGAGACCATCGTCTACGAAACCCACGTCAAGGGCTTCACGAAGAAACACCCCGCCGTGCCCGAGAACCTGCGGGGCACCTATGCAGGCTTCGCCTCGCCCGAACTGATCGGCCACCTGACCTCGCTCGGCGTGACCTCGGTCGAGCTGCTGCCGGTCCATTCGTTCATCAATGACGACCATCTGCTGCGGAAGAACCTCGTCAATTACTGGGGCTACAACACCATTGGCTTCTTCGCGCCCGATCCGCGCTACGCGTCGGACGTGCCGAACTCCCTGCGCGAGTTCAAGGAGATGGTGTCGAAGCTTCACGGCGCAGGGCTCGAGGTGATCCTCGACGTCGTCTACAACCACACCGCCGAGGGCAATGAACTTGGACCGACGCTGTCCTTCAAGGGCATCGACAATGCCAGCTATTACCGCCTGCTGCCGGACCGGCGGCGCTACTACATCAACGACACTGGCACGGGAAACACCGTCAACCTGTCGCATCCGCGCGTGATCCAGATGGTGATGGATTCCTTGCGATACTGGGCCGGTCACATGCACATCGACGGCTTCCGCTTCGATCTCGGCACCATTCTCGCCCGCGAGGTCTACGGCTTCGACGAGCAGAGCGGATTCCTCAAGGCGATGGACCAGGACCCGCAGCTCGCGACCGTCAAGCTGATCGCCGAGCCCTGGGATTGCGGCCCCGGCGGCTACCAGGTCGGCGGCTTTCCGCCCGGATGGGCGGAGTGGAACGACAAATACCGCGACACCGTGCGAGACTATTGGCGCGGCGAGGCGCCGCCTTCCGCGCTCGCCGCGCGGCTGCTCGGCTCCGGCGACATCTTTGGCCGCTGGGGCGGACGGCGCTCATGGGCCAGCGTCAACTTCATCACCGCCCATGACGGCTTCACGCTGAACGACTGGGCGAGCTACAACGACAAGCACAACGAGGCCAATGGCGAAGGCAACCGCGACGGCAGCTCCAGCAACCGCTCCTGGAACTGCGGCGCCGAGGGTCCGACCGACGACGCTGCTATCCTCGCGCTGCGCGAGCGGCAGAAGCGCAACATGCTGGCGACGCTCCTGCTCTCACAGGGCACGCCAATGCTGCTCGGCGGCGACGAGTTCGGCCGCACCCAGCAGGGCAACAACAACGCCTATTGTCAGGACAGCGACATCTCCTGGTTCGACTGGACCATGGGCGACGATGCGCAGAAGCTACTCGGCTTCACCAAACGCGTGATCCAGCTCCGCCGCGACTACCCGATCCTGCGCCGCAGCCGCTTCCTCACCGGCGCGCATGACGCCAAGCTCGACATCCGCGATGTCGTCTGGGTGAACGCCAACGGCGCGGAGATGTCGAGCGCCGATTGGGACACCGGCTGGCTGAAATGCTTCGGCGTCGTGCTCGACGGCCGCGCCCGAAAAACCGCGATCGCGCGCCGTGGCGAGGACGACAGCGTGCTGATTATCCTCAACAGCTTCGAAGGCGAGGTCGACTTCAAGCTGCCGCACACCTCGGCCGGCCCGTGCTGGTCGCTGCTGCTCGATACCAGTGCCGAAGACGGCGGGTCTGCCGCGCGGTTCGAGTTCGACAGCGTCTACAAGGTGCCGGGCCGGTCGTTCCTGCTGTTCGTCGGCGGAGAGTTGGTCTGAGACCCGCGATCAGTTCGACGCGACGAAGAACAGGTCTTCGCCCGGAAGCGAGCCATAGGTGTATGGCTCCTGCCGCCCGGCCGTTGCCTCCATCACGTCGTCGCGGACAAGGCGGAACAGCTTGCTGATCTCGATGCCGGGCGTGGCGATCCGCTGGATCATCGCGACCGCAAAGGGCGAATTGCCGCCCTCGCCGTCCAACGCGACCTGGCCGTGCTTGGCCGCGAAGACAACCAGCGATGCTCCGGACACGCGGACTTCGCCGAGCCCCCGCCCGATCGAGCGGGTCGACGCCCTGTCAGTCGATGCCGATCGCCCGGATAATTCCACGACCGGCACGGTGGTCTTGCGCATCTGCGGCGCGAACGGATTGTCCCTGCAGGCATCGAGCACGATCAGACGGAGCTTATGCGCGCCTTCGAGCGCGGCCATCACCTGATCGGTCGGAATGGCCTCGAACTGGACATCGCGGTCCGCCGCCAGCCTGGCGTCGACCGGGATCAGGTAATTCTGCCCGTTCACCTCGATGCCGTGACCGGCATAGTAGACCATGGCCCAATCGGATTTCTCGGCCTGGTCGGCGAAGCTGCGCAGGGCTTCCAGCAGCTTCTCGCGCGAGAGATCGACCGCGAGCACAACATCGTCGAAGCCGACTCGTCGCAGCGAGTTGGCGATGCCCTCGGCATCCTTCTGCGGATTAGCGAGCGCACCGACATTGCGATAGGCGGAATTGCCGATGACGAGCGCAATCCGCCGTCCCGAGCTCGCCTTCGGCCTGGGCTTCTCCGTTTGCACAGTCATTTGCGGAGGTGGAGGCGCAGGCCTGGACGCAACGTCAGGCGTCGGGATCGAATATTGATTCACCGCCTTCTTGGGCGCAGGCGGAATGACGGGCTGTGGCGCGCCTGAATCCAGCGCGGCAAGTCGGGCCTTGGCCGTTCGCAGCGCTCCGGCGCTGGTGTCGTATTGATAAGGATTGAGGCCGGTGACCTTCTCGAAATCCGTACGGGCCTGTTCAACATTGCCTTGCTTCTCGTAGGCCAGTCCGCGCCCGACGAAGGCAAGCGGAAAGTCGGGGCGTGCGGCCAGGGCGGCATTGTAATCGGCGATGGCGCGGTCGATCTCGCCGATATAGCGGCGGGCGTCGGCACGATACACCAGCGCCAGCGCGGCACCGGGATTGATCTCGATGGCCCGGTTGAAATCGAAGATCGCGGCTTCCAGATCGCCCTTCAGGCGGTTGGTCTCGCCGCGCCCTGTATAGGCCGTCGCATTCTTCGAATCGAACCGGATGGCACTGTCGTAGTTTTCGATTGCCGCGCCATATTCTCCCCTCTGCCTGTGGATCAGGCCGAGGTTGATATAGGCGTTGGCGGATTTGGGGTTGAGTTCGAGCACCTTGGCCAGATCCGCCGACGCAAGATCGATCTCCTCCATCGTGATGAAGGCGACCGCGCGGCTGTTATAGGCCTCCGCCATGCGAACCTTGTCGCCGGACGCCACGCGGATCCGGATGACCTCGTCATGGTCCTTGCGCGCCAGCTCGAACTGTCCGCTGCGCTCGAAGGCGCGGGCGCGGTTCCTCAGCGGGATGGTTCGATCGCTCGATCCCGCCGCCAGCGACAGGTTGAAGTCCTCGATGGCACCGGAAAAGTCGCCCTGATCGATCTTGATGTTGCCGCGCGTGTTGAGCGACGCACTTCTCGCCTGCGGGTTCTTGGTCAGCACGATGGCCTGCTGAACATCGGCCATCGCGAGATCGAGCTTGCCCTGCCCCAGATAAGCCACGGCCCGCATGAACAGGGCGGATGCCTTCGGCTCGGCCGGCGGATTGGTCGACAGGAACGTGCTGCACGCAGAGACGCGGAGTTCGTTGGTGGACGCCTGCAGGCACTGCGCACCGGACTGCTTCTGTGCGGCGGTGGCGGCGAGCGTGGCGGAACTGAAGGTTGCGGCAGAGGCGGCAAGGATCAGCGCGAGCAGATGGCTCTTTGTGAACACAGGCGATGGCATTCCAGACAAACAATCAGAATCGGAGACGGCAGCGTAGCCCGGATGGAGCGCAGCGCAATCCGGGAACTCGATCCGATACGCAAAGCCCCCGGATTGCGCCGCGCTCCATCCGGGCTACAAACAACTACTTCCCCTCGAACTTCGGCTCGCGCTTTTCCATGAAGGCCTTCATGCCTTCGGCCATGTCCTGCGTCTTGAACAGCGGCAGCAGCTGCAGATAGACGTGGTGGACGTGATCGTGGAAGTTCTCGTTGAGGCCCATCCGCATCATGCGCTTGGAGGCCTGCACCGCCAGCGGCGCGTTGGCAGCAATCTCGCGGGCGATCGCGGTGGCGCGGGCCATCAGTTCGGCATCCGGCACGACCTCGTTGGCGAGGCCCCAGTCGAGGCATTCGCGCGCGCTCAGCGTGCGGCCGGTGAAGATCAGCTCGGACGCCTTGGCCCAGCCGAGCATGCGCGGCAACAGCCAGGTGCCGCCGGATTCCGGCACCACGCCGCGCTTGACGAAGGCAGCCGCGAGCTTCGAAGACTCCGCCATGATGCGGATATCGCAACCGAGCGCGGTGTCCATGCCGTAGCCGGCCGCGCCGCCGTTGACGGCGCAGATGGTCGGCTTGTCCATCGCCTGCAGCACCGTTGGCGGCGTGTTGCGCAGGTTGATCGTGGTCGGCGAGGATGCGGCGCTCAAGCCGTTGCCGTCGCGCTCCTTGCGCAGGTCGAGGCCGGCGCAGAATGCCCTGCCCTTGCCGGTGAGGATGACGACGCGGACGTTCTTGTCTTCGTTGGCTTCGGTCAGGAGCCGCGCCAGATCGTTCAGCATCGGGCCGGAGATCGTGTTCATGCGCTCCGGCGCGTTGAGCGTGATGGTCGCGATGTGGTCGGCGACGGTGTAGAGGACTTCGTTCGCGGCGTCTGTCATGACATATGTCTCCTTGTCCCCGATCTCGTAGGGTGGGCAAAGGCGCGCTTGCGCCGTGCCCACGATCTGTCTCCGTAAGCGAGCATTCGTGCGCACGCTTCGCTTTGCCCACCCTGCGATCCTGTCAAATCTTCCGCCCCGCCTGCTCCCAATAGGGATCGCGCAGCCGGCGCTTGAAGATCTTGCCTGAATCTTCGCGCGGCAGGCCGGTGCGGATCTCGATGTGCTTGGGCACCTTGTAGTCGGCCAGCGAGCCCTTCAGCCTCGCGCGGATATCGGCAGCGTCAAGCGTGATGCCGGGTTGCGGCTCGACCACGGCCATCAGCGCCTCACCGAACTCGGCGTCGGGGATGCCGAACACGGCGCAATCATGGACGCCGGGCAGCGCGTGCAACACCGACTCGATCTCCGCCGGATAGATGTTGACGCCGCCCGAGATCACCATGTCGCGCTTGCGGTCGCAGATGAAGACATAGCCGTCTGCATCGATATAGCCGACGTCGCCGGAGGTGATGAAGCCGCCGCGATCGATCTCGGTGCGCTTCTCCGGCTTGTTGTGATAGGTAAAGTCGGCCATCTCGGGCATGCGGGAATAGATTTCGCCGATCTCGCCCACGCCGAGCTCGCGGCCGTCATCGCCGATGAAGCGCAGCTCGGCGCCCGGCGAGATCCTGCCGACGGTGCCGGGCTTCTTCAGTGCATCCTCCGAGGTCGCGAAGGTGACGGCGCTGGATTCGGTCGAGCCGTAGAATTCGTAGATCACCGGCCCCCACCATTCGATCATCGCGCGCTTGACGTCCGCCGGGCACGGCGCGGCGGCGTGGATGATGTGGCGCAGTGAGGAGACATCGTACTTCTTCCGCACGGCCTCCGGCAGCTTCATCAGGCGAATGAACATGGTCGGCACCATGAAGATGGTGTCGATCTCAAACCGCTCGATCAGTTGCAGGAACTCCTCGGGCTCGAAGCGCGGCATCAGCACCAGCGCACCGCCCAGCTTTCCGCCGCGCAGGCCGAACGAGTTCGGAGCGGAATGATAGAGCGGGCCCGGCAGGATCGCACGAGCGCCCGGCTTGAGCCCATAGATCATGGCGCGCATGCGCTCGCCCGCGGCTTGCTGGTCGGGCGTCGGAGCGTTACGCCGTACCCCCTTGGGATGGCCCGTGGTGCCCGACGTGTAGATCATGTTCATCGGCTGCGGCACGACCGGGCCGTCATAGGGCGGAAATTTCACGAGCCAGGATTCGAAATCGATCGCGAAATCCGGCGTCGTCAGATGATCGGGATCGATCTTGTAGTTCGACAGGATCTCCGGCGGCGTCGGCACGCTGAGCACGGTAACGCCGTTGGGAATGGCGCCGCGCAAGGCGTGGAGCATGTCGGCATGGCCGATCAGCACGGAGGTGCCGGCATCCTTCAGGATGTAATTGATCTCCTCCGGCTTGAAGTGCCAGTTGATCGGCACGCCATAGGCGCCGAGCCGCATCGCGGCGTAGGCGGCCTCGAGGAAGGCGATGTCGTTGCGCATCAGCATGCAAACGCAATCGCCCTGTTTGACGCCGATTTCGGCAAGGCCTGACGCGATGCGGTCGGCACGGGCCGCGACATCGGCGTGAGAACGGCTGCGGCCGCCGGAGACGATGCCGAGGAATTGGGACGTTTCGCTCATTTTTGTTTTTCTTTGTTGTTCAGCGACGGTCCTAGTGAGTCGTCATCACCGGGCTTGTCCCGGTGATCCACGTTCCTTGTCGCTCAAGCAAGAACGTGGATGGCCAGGACATCCAGCGCGAAGACGCGCTTCGCGCTTTTGCCCGGCCATGACGGAGAGAACTCAATCCGCATACTTTGCCGCGCGCTTCTCCAGGTTGGAGCGCACCGCTTCGGTCTGGTTGGCGCTGCCGATCAGTTTCTGCTGCTCGACGGACTCCGCCAGCAGCGCCGGTCCCGGATCGACCGAGAGATTGTTCAGCAGCCGCTTCGCGGCGCGGATCGCATCGGGGCTCTTTCCCGCAATCTCGCGTGCGACCTCGAGCGCGGCCGCGCGCGGATCGTCGCAGATGCGCGTGGCAAGGCCATAGGTCATCGCCTCCTGCGCGGAGAAGATGCGGCCGGTGTAGGTGAGATCGCGCAGGATGTCGTCGCGCACCAGCGAGGCCAGGATCGGCGTGCCCGCCATGTCGGGCACGAGGCCCCATTTGATTTCCATGATGGACATCCGCGCGTCGGCGCTCAGGAACCGCATGTCGGCGCCGAGCGAGAGCTGGAAGCCGCCGCCGAAGGCGACGCCATGCACGGCGGCGATCACCGGCACCGGAAGCTGTCGCCATCCCCATACCGCCTGCTGCGGAAAGTTCGCCTGGCCGTGCGTCCGCTTGGTGAGATCGCGATTTTCGCCACCCGGAATTCCGTTGCCGCCCTTCTCCTTCATGGCGGCAAAACGCCCCATGTCGAGACCGGCGCAGAAGGCCCGGCCCTCGCCGGAGAGCACGACCACGCGCACCCCCTTCTCCTTCGACAAACGCTCGGTTGCCGCGACAAGAGCCTCGAACATCGCCTGATCCAGCGCATTCATCTTGTCCGCGCGCACCAGCCGCACGTCGGCGACGCCTTCCGAGATCGAGATCGAGACGCGCTCTTCCATGGATCAATTCTCCCGTCGTTCTTGCCTGTTCTTGTTCGGTGCCGCTTTACAGAAAGACGGCGGCCGGATTTAGTCAATCGACCAATTAACTCACAATCCGTACGGGAGAAACGGCCATGTTCAAGGAAAATCTTCTGGCGCGACGGCGCATTCTCGTGACCGGCGGCGGCACCGGGCTCGGCAAGTCGATGGCGGCGCGCTTCCTCCAGCTCGGCGCCGAGGTCCACATCTGCGGCCGACGCAAGGTCGTCTGTGACGAGACCGCGACCGAGCTGATGGATCAGTATGGCGGCCGCGTCAGCAGCCACGGCGTCGACATCCGCAACGCGCTCGCGGTCGAGGAGATGATCGACAACATCTTCCGCGACGCACCCCTCACCGACCTCATCAACAACGCCGCCGGCAATTTCATCTCGCGCAGCGAAGAGCTTTCCCCGCGCGGCTTCGATGCCGTCGCCAACATCGTCATGCACGGCACGTTCTACGTGACGCATGCGGTCGGCAAGCGCTGGATCGCGCTGAAGCAGCCGGGCAACGTCGTCTCGATCACCGTGACCTGGGTGCGCAACGGCTCGCCCTATGTGGTGCCTTCCGCGATGAGCAAGTCGGCGATCCACGCCATGACGATGTCGCTTGCCACCGAATGGGGCCGCCACGGCATCCGCCTCAACACCATCGCGCCGGGCGAGATCCCGACCGAAGGCATGAGCAAGCGCATCAAGCCGGGCGACGAGGCCGGCGCGCGCACCAAGGCGATGAACCCGATGGGCCGCGTCGGCACCATGGAGGAGCTGCAGAACCTCGCGGTGTTCCTGATCTCCGGCGGCTGCGACTGGATCACCGGCGAGACCATTGCCATGGACGGCGCGCAGGCGCTCGCCATGGGCGGCAATTTCTACCAGCTCCGCGACTGGAGCGATGACGACTGGAAGACCGCGCGCGAGAGCATCATGGCGCAGAACGAGAAGGACCGGGCGAAGCGGGGGTGATGCTCCCTCGTGCCCCGGACGCAGCGCTGTGCGTCCGGGACACGAGACCAGTAACTCCGAGTTTTCGCAAAATTGCGTTCAGTGGTTATGGATCCCTGCTTTCGCAGGCACGACGGCACCGAAGCAGCCTCGCTTCGATCGCTCCCCATCTTGTCTTCCCTCGCCGATGACGCCACACTCCCCGTCATAAAAACAAAGCGCCACGGGAGAGACATGTCCATCACACAGCCATTGGCGAACCTTGCCGACATGGTGCGCGAGCGCGCGACGAGCCGCGGCAACGCCACCGCCTATGAGTTCGAGGGCCGCGCCACAAGTTTTGCCGAGTTTGACGTCAAGACCAACCAGGTCGCCAACGCGTTGATCACGATGGGCGTGAAGAAGGGCGACCGCATCGCCTATCTCGGCAAGAACAGCGATCTCTATTTCGAGCTGCTGATGGGCGCGATGAAGGCGGGCGTCGTGATGGCGCCGGTGAACTGGCGGCTCGCGGGGCCCGAGGTCGCCTTCATCGTCGCTGATTGCAAGGCGCCGGTGCTGTTCGTCGGGCCCGAATTCATCACCCAGGTCCGCCAGATCAAAGACCAGTTGCCGGGCGTGCGCACCGTCATCACCACTGAAGGCGGCGCGCCGGAATGGCAGGATTTCACTGCATGGCGCGATGCCCAGAGCGGTAGCGACCCGAAGGTGGCGATCGACACCAGGGATATCGCGATCCAGCTCTACACGTCAGGCACGACGGGCAAGCCGAAGGGCGCGATGCTGAGCCATGCGAATTTCCTCAACCTCGTGCAGACAGGCAATGCCGCGGACAAGCCGGAATGGAACCGGTGGTCGACCGACGACGTGTCGCTGGTCGCGATGCCGATCTTCCATATCGGCGGCTCCGGCTGGGGCGTGATGGGGCTCTATCACGGCGCGCGCGGCGTGATCGCGCGCGAGTTCGATCCGACCAAGGTGCTGGACTTCTTCGAGCAGTCGGGCATCACGAAACTCTTCATGGTGCCGGCGGCGATGCAGTTCGTGGTCCGGCAGCCGCGCGCGAAGACGGTCGACTTCTCGCGGTTGAAATACATGCTGTATGGCGCCTCGCCGATTCCGGCTGCGCTGCTGAAGGAATGCATCGAGGTCTTCAAGTGCGGCTTCGTGCAGATGTACGGCATGACGGAGACGACGGGCACGATCGTCGCGCTGCCGCCCGAGGACCACGTCGAGGGCCTCGAGCGGATGCGGTCGGCCGGCAAGGCACTGCCGGGCGTCGAGATCGCCATCCTCGATATCGACGGCAAGCCGCTGCCGCCGCGCCAGGTCGGCGAGATCGCGACACGCTCGGGCTCGAACATGGCCGGCTACTGGAACCTGCCCGAGGCGACCGCCTCGACACTGCGCGGCGACGGCTGGCTGCGCACGGGCGATGCCGGCTACATGGACGAGGACGGCTACCTCTACATCCACTACCGCATCAAGGACATGATCATCTCCGGCGGCGAGAACATCTATCCTGCCGAAGTCGAGAGCGCGTTGTGCGATCATCCTGACGTGGCCGAGGCCGCCGTGATCGGCATCCCCGACGACAAATGGGGCGAAGCGGTGAAGGCCGTCGTGGTGATGAAGCCCGGCAAGCAGGCCACCGCCACCGACATCATCAACTTCACCCGAGAGCGCATCGCCGGCTACAAGACGCCGAAGAGCGTGGAGTTTTTGCCGGCGCTGCCGAGGAACCCGAGCGGCAAGATTTTGCGACGGCAACTGAGGGAGCCGTATTGGGCGGGGAAGGACCGTCGGGTGAATTAGGACGCGGTGCCGTAGGGTGGTTAGCCGCAGGAACCCACCTCTTTTCTTTCCACGGTGACGGACGTGGTGGAATACGCCTTCTGCTAATCCACCCTACGAGGCCAGTGAAAGCCTCAGTGCTTCCCCGGCCCCATATACCCGAACAAGAACCCCGCCACTTTCCGCATCTGGATTTCCTCGCTGCCTTCGGTGATACGGTAGCGGCGGTGGTGGCGGTAGATGTGCTCGAACGGCTTGTGGCGTGAATAGCCCATGCCGCCGTGGACCTGCATGGCGCGGTCGGCGGATTCGCAGCAGAGACGGTTTGCCCAATAGTTGCACATCGAGACGCGATCGGAGAGCGTGCGTTCGATCTGCTCCTCGTTGAGCTGGTCCATCTCCCAGGCCGTCTTGCGGATCAAGAGGCGCAGCATCTCGGCCTGCGTGGCCAGCTCGACCAGCGGGAACTGGATCGCCTGGTTCTCGGCCAGCGCCTTGCCGAACGGCTTGCGCTCGCGCGCGTATTTCACGCTCTCGTTGATGCAGTAGACGGCCGCGCCGAGCGAGCTCGCCGCCTGGCGGATGCGATTCTGGTGGACGAAGCATTGCGCGAGCGACAAGCCGCGGCCGACCTCGCCGAACTGCGCGTCTTCAGGCACGAACACGTCGGTGAAGCTGACGCGGGGATGGTCGGTCGGCATGTTGAAGGTCCACATGTATTCCTCGACCTTCACGCCGGGATTCTTGGCCGGCACCAGCAGGCAAGTGATGCCGCGGGCGTCGCCGTCATTGCCGCTCGTGCGCGCGAACAGCGCACAATGGGTGGCGACGTGCATGCCGGTGGTCCACATCTTCTCGCCGTTGACGATCCAGCCCTTGACGTTGTCGCGGATCGCCGGCACCGCGCGCGTTTCCATATGGGTAGCGTCCGAGCCGTGATGCGGCTCCGTGAGACCGAACGTGATGCGATACTTGCCCTTGATCGATCCGTCGATCATCGCTTTCTGGTCGTCGCGGCCGTAACGGTCGAGCATGGTCGCGACGGGGAAATTGCCGACGATGGAGTGCTCGTTCTGCAGGTCGTTGTGCAGCCCAAGGCCCTTGGCGGCAAAGTGTTCGCGGATCACCGCCATCCAGAGGTTGGAGCCGTCCTTGCCGCCATATTGCTTCGGGATCGCAAAGCGGAGATGCCCGGCGGCGTCCGCGAGATCCTTGGCCTTGCGCAGCAGAAGCTCCCATTCATGCCGCGGCAGGCCGCCGTTCTCGAAATCGGTACGCGCCCATTCGCGGCGATGATCGAAGAAGCGGATGTTGTCGTCGGCCTGCTCAAGCGGCTTGATCTCGCGTTCGATGAAACGGTCGAGCTCTCCGAGATAGGCGACGAGATCGGCAGGCAATGAGAAATCCACAGGTTCTCTCCCGGATGATTTATCGTTTTGTGTTAAGGCGCTAGGCGCATTTCTGCTTCGCGCGATTAAGGTGAGAAGAGCGCCTCCAAGTCAAGCAGAGCGAGGCGTGTGACAGGCGCAAGGCGCGTTGCGCAATTTGGTGGTGCTCGCGTGCGGGCGCGCGGTAGTATGACGCCAATATTCCTTCTGAAGAAAATGCGGGAGCGCGCGATGGATCTGAAATTCTCAAAGGTGGAACGCAAGGGGCCGATCACGATCGTCACGCTGTCGCGGCCGGAGGTTTACAACGCGCTGCATATCGACGCGCATTTCGAACTCAACAAGGTGTTCGACGATTTCGCCGCCGATCCCGAGCAGTGGGTCGCGGTCGTCACCGGCGCCGGCGACAAGGCATTCTGCGCCGGCAACGATCTGAAGTGGCAGGCAGCCGGCGGCAAACGCGGCTGGGACAAGGGCGGCTTTGCCGGCCTCACCTCGCGCTTCGACTGCGACAAGCCGATCATCGCCGCGGTCAACGGCGTTGCCATGGGTGGCGGCTTCGAGATCGCGCTGGCCTGCGACCTGATCATCGCCTCGGAGAACGCGACCTTTGCGTTGCCCGAACCGCGCGTCGGCCTTGCCGCGCTCGCCGGCGGCGTGCACCGCCTGCCGCGCCAGATCGGCCTCAAGCGCGCCATGGGCATGATCCTGACCGCGCGCCACGTCAGCGCCAAGGAAGGCCAGGAGCTCGGTTTCGTCAACGAGGTGGTGCCGCAGGGCGAAGCGCTCACGGGCGCGCTACGCTGGGCCGAGATGATCACCAAGAACTCGCCGATGTCGATCCGCGCGTCGAAGCAGGCGATCCAGAAGGGACTGGCCGGCTCGCTCGAGCAGGCGATGGAAGAGCAGCGGGAGTATCCGGCGGTGAAGGCGATGGCGGCCTCGCAGGATTACATCGAGGGCCCGAAGGCGTTCTCGGAGAAGCGGCCGCCGAAGTGGCAGGGGAAGTAGGCACGGCTCTCCCCGCTCGTCATTGCGAGGAGCCCTTGCGACGAAGCAATCCAGACTGCGTCAATGGAAAAACTCTGGATTGCTTCGCTGCGCTCGCAATGACGAAGGATGGAGCTGTGCCTAGCCGCCCCGCCCCAGCTCACGCTTGTAAGACGCGTAGTTCGGCTGATCGACCGCGAGCTTGTCCATCGTGGTTCGCCACAGATGTTCGGCGAGGCCCGGCGTTGCGAGATCGACCTCACCCCTCGCAATGCGCTCCGCCAGCGCGCGGTTGAGGTCGGTGACAGAACCATCGACGCCAAGCAGCGTGCGCAATCTCTCGACTTCCGCGGCATCGCTGCCCTGCTCCTGCGTCAGCTGCCGCGTGACGAGGTCGAGGATGTTGATGGCGACGCGCAGCTTGAAGGCCTGGTGGCCGGAGATCAGCGGCGAAATGTCGTTGCGGAGGAAATCGGCAACCGCCTTGGCCAGCTCGATCGGGCTCGGTTCGTCCTGCATGTCTAGCCTCCCCGCGGCGCGAGCAGCCGCAGCAGATCGATCTCGGTCTCGCTGGCGCGGCGGCCGATCATGGCGCGCTCCATCGAATGATCGGGTCCTTCGCGGAACCGCTGCATCATGCCGCCGCACATGATGCCCCAGCGCAGCGTGCCCATGACTTCCCAGAATTTGACGCGCGCAGGATCGCATTTGCGGCCCGCGGCTTCGTAGCCGGCGAACAGGTCTTCACGCGAACCAAAACCGCCGACGGGCTTGTCGATCTCGCCGAAGCGCCAGGAGTTGACGCAGACCCAGCCGAGATCCTCCATGGGATCGCCGAGATGGGCGAGCTCCCAGTCCAGCACGGCACGGACACCGTCGGCGCCGATGATCAGATTGCCGTTGCGGAAATCACCATGCACCAGCGTCGTCTCGGCGGACGGACCAGGATCGTGGTCGCGCAGCCAGCGCAGCGCCAGCTCGAACACCGGCTTCGGCCAGTTCAGGCTGCGATAGTCGCGCTCGAACTCGGAGATTTCCTGCGTCGCGCCCCGGCTGCGTAGCGCGGGCAATTTGCCTTGCGGCAGCTTGTGCAGGCCGGCGAGCACGCCACCGATCTGCCGTGCCAGAATGGGACGCGCGGCAGCGAACTCGTCGTCGCGGAGAATCTTGCGCGCGATGGTCTCGCCCTCGACCCGCTGCATGATGAAGCCGGTGCCGAGATCTTCATCCGGTGTCAGCACATGCATCACCCGCGGCGACGGCACACCCGCCTCGAAGGCGAGCTGCATCAGCTCCGCTTCAGCCGCAAGACCCGCCGCGCGCGTCGGCGCTGCGCCATAGCCTTTTGGAGACCGGCGCAGGATGGCGCCGATCGGCCCATCGGGATGCACGATGTCGAAGCGCCAGGTTTCCTGGCTGGCGCCGCCCGACAGTTTCGCCGCGCCGGTCACGCCGGTCGCCCCGTTGCACCAGCGCTGGACGCTGCGGGAAAGTTCGGCCTCGATCATTTGCCCTTGATCATTTGCCGTTGAATTTGGCGGGACGCTTCTCCAGGAAGGCGCCGACGCCCTCGCGGAAATCCTCGGTGTCGCCGGCGCGGAGCTGGCACTGGAATTCGAGGTTGAGCTGGTCCTCGAAGGAGTTCTCGGGGCTGTCCCAATAGAGCTTGCGGATCATCGACAGCGCCACCGTCGGGCCGCTGGCGAGATCGCGCGCGAGCTTCATGGCCTCCTCCATCAACGCCCCATCGTCATAGACGCGGTTGACGAGGCCCCATTCGAGCGCCTTCTCGGCCGGCAGCCGCTCGCCCATCAGCGACAATTCGACCGAGCGCGCCTTGCCGATCAGCCGCGGCAACAGCCAGGTCGAGCCGCAATCCGGCACCAGGCCGATGCGACGGAAAGCCTGCAGGAAGTAGGACGAACGCGCGCACAGGATCATGTCGCCGAGCAGCGCGAAGCTCATGCCGGCACCGGCGGCCGGGCCATTCACCGCGGTGACAATCGGGCAGTGCAGATTGCGGATGCGGCGCAGGAACGGATGAAACCCGGTCTCGAGCGTCATGCCGGCCTTGGTCTTCTTGGCCTGATTGTTGCGCCCCTGGAGATTGGCGCCGGTGCAGAACGCACGTCCCGCGCCGGTCAGAACGACGCAGCGCACCTCGTCCCTCTTCTCCTCGATCGTATCAAGCGCATCCGAGAGACCGCCCAGCATGTCCATGGAAACCGCGTTCATCACCTCCTGATGGTCGAGCCGAAGGATCGCGACCGAACCATCGAAATCGAGCGTGACGTGTTTGAACTGCATGGTTTCCTCGCTGAGCTCTAGGCTGCGTCAGTTTCGCAGACCGGAATTTGTTTGGTCAGGACGCATATTTGATTTTTGGCGCGGTCTTGTCCATGGTGGTCCGAACATACCTTGTCGTCGTATCGCACAATCTTGCGCCCACAGGCTGGCGCGCATCCGTGCCAAAAACAGGAAACGCCCCATGACCATTTTCGATCTCTCCGGCCGCGTGGCCGTGATCACCGGGGGCAATGGGGGTATCGGGCTCGGCATCGCGCAGGCGCTCGCGAGCCAAGGCTGCAACGTCTCGATCTGGGGCCGCAACGCTGACAAGAACAAGGCTGCTGCCGCGAGCATGGCCGGGCTGTCGGGCAAGATCGACAGCCGCGTCTGCGATGTCACCGACCCGGCTTCGGTCAATGCGGCGATGAAGGCGACGCTCGACACCTTCGGCCGCGTCGACGGCTGCTTTGCCAATGCCGGCATCGGCGGCGGCGGGCGGCGCTCGTTCATCGAGCGCTCCGAAGACGAGTGGCGCACGATGTTTGCGACCAACCTCGACGGCGTGTTCCACGCGTTCCAGGCCGCCGCAAGGCACATGACCGAGCGCGCCAATGCCGGCGATCCCTTCGGCCGCCTGGTTGCGACCTCGAGCCTCGCCTCGATCTTCGGCACTGCCCGCAACGAGCATTATGCCGCGACCAAGGCCGCCATCAACGCGCTGGTGCGCGCGCTCGGTGTCGAGCTGGCACGCCACGGCGTCACCGCGAACGCGATCCTGCCCGGCTGGATCAAGAGCGACATGACCGCCGGCATCATGGCCAACGAGAAATTCGTCGCCAACGTGATGCCGCGCATTCCGGTGCGCCGCTTCGGCGAGCCCAGTGATTTCGGCGGCATCGCCGTCTACCTGATGAGCAAGGCCTCGTCGTATCACACCGCCGATACGTTCGTGATCGACGGTGGCTATACGGCGTTCTGATTTTCGTGGCCCGGATGGAGCGCAGCGCGGTCCGGGACGGCAAAAGCAAACAGACCCGGATTGCGCTGCGCTCCATCCGGGCACCACACTCTGAGGGAATGGGCAAAATGTTCTCGCATATCATGATCGGCACCAACGACCTCGACAAGGCCAAGGCCTTCTACGACAATTTGCTGAACACGCTCGAGGTGCGCCCGGCCAAAGTCGACGGCCATCGCATTTTCTACATCACCAAGACCGGCGTGTTCTCGGTCTCAAAGCCGATCAACGGCGAACCTGCCACGCACGCGAACGGCGGCACCATCGGCTTTGCCGCCAATTCGCCGGAGCAAGTGGATGCCTTCCACGCGGCCGGCCTCGCCAGCGGCGGCAAGACCTGCGAGGACCCGCCGGGCGTGCGCCAGGGCCCGGCCGGCAAGCTCTATCTCGCCTATCTGCGCGACCTCGACGGCAACAAGATCTGCGCAATGCATCGGATGCCGAACTGAGGTAGGCCGGACTCTCCTCGTCATTGCGAAAAGCTCTTGCGACGAAGCAATCCCGGCTGCCGCCGCGGTCGGATTCTGGATTGCTTCGCTGCGCTCGCAATGACGGGATCCTGGGCTCCGTCCGCCGCTTGATCGGCGACGCGTCCAACTCACCATTCAAACAACATTTCAAACGCCCCGCGAAATTCCATCGCATGACATGGCTCGCGTGAGAAAATACGCGCTCGCGCTTTGGCCGCGCTGCGACTATTCTCCCGGCCAACACGGTCTCAGTGAAACGGGAGGAACAATGACAAAACACGCCTACATTCCCCGCACCACCAACTACACCCTCAACCCCGGCGACGAGCTCAACGACCTGCGTATGTCGGACCAGGTCCGGCCGCTCTACGATCACGTCAAGAAATTCATCCGCGACACCGTCGAGCCGATGTCGATCGAGTTCGCCAAGGCGGGCGAAGGCAAGCAGGATCGCTGGAGCTTCACGCCGAAGCAGTTGGAAGTGCTCGAGGTCGCCAAGAACAAGGCCAAGAAGGAAGGCCTCTGGAACTTCTTCCTGCCGGACGACGAGACCGGCCAGGGCCTGAAGAACCTCGACTACGCTTATATCGCCTCCGAACTCGGCAAGAGCCCGCTGGCCTCAGAGACGATGAACTGCTCGGCGCCCGACACCGGCAACATGGAAGTGCTGGAGCGCGTCGGCACCAAGGAGCAGAAGGAGAAGTGGCTGAAGCCGCTGATGAACGGCGAGATCCGCTCGGCC
>Ga0207426_1000920_pt1 | contig 29413 bp, 23 predicted proteins | sample AraplaMF_Cvi_mMS_FD_184265 | JGI IMG/M metagenome (GOLD analysis project Ga0207426, IMG submission 184265) | Arabidopsis root microbial communities from the University of North Carolina, USA - plate scrape MF_Cvi_mMS (SPAdes) (version 2) | ecosystem: Host-associated > Plants > Roots > Endosphere... | reverse complement strand
TGTCGTGGTGCTCGCCGCACACACCGTCGAGAACGCCCGGCTGCTCCTGCTGTCCCGGCTCGCCGACCGCAGCGGCCAGGTCGGCCGCAACCTGATGGACCACCCCGTCCTGCTGACCTGGGGCCTGTTGCCGCACGCCGTCGGCCCCTACCGCGGGCCCGGCTCGACCTCGGGCTTCGAGGGCTTCCGCGCCGGGCCCGCGCGCCGGCTGCGGGCGCCGTTCCGTATCGAGATCGGCAACTGGGGATGGGTCTGGGCCAAGGGACCCGTCGACGGCGAGGTGGCCCGGCTCCTCACCGGGCAGGGGCTGTTCGGGGCGGAGCTGCGGCGCGTCGTAGGCGACCGGATCCGCCGCCAGTTCGCCCTGCAGTTCGAGATGGAGCAGAGCGCCGACCCCGCCAACCGTGTCACGCTCCACCCGCACGAGAGCGACGCGCTCGGACTGCCCCGGCCTCTGGTCACGTACGACCTCGCAGGCCACGTCAAGGACGGCATGGCCTCCGCACGCGCGGTCTCCGACCAGATCTTCGCGCTGCTCGGTGCCGAGGACCACACCGACTACGCGCCCGCAGCGGCCTGGCCCGGCCGCTTCTCCCATGGCGGCCGTACCTACGGATACCGCGGCGCGGGGCACGCCGCCGGCACCCACATCATGGGCGACTCCCCCGCCACCTCGGTGGTCGACTCATGGCAGCGCTGCTGGGACCACCCCGGGCTGTACGCCGTCGGCTGCGGCAGCATGCCGTCGATCGCCACCTCCAACCCGACCCTGACCATGGCCGCCCTCGCCCTGCGCAGTGCCGAACGCATCGAGGCGGACCTCGTCGCACGCGACCGCCCCACCCCTCTCACCCCGAGAACCCCAGGAGCGCCCGCATGAGCCCGCTGTCCTTGCCGCCGGTCCCCGAGCCCTTCCAACTGCCGTTTCACTACGGGGCCTTGCATCACCTGGGCATCGACTGGCTGGTCGCTCCGGAGCCGGTCCGTGAACTGCTCGCCACGCACCACCCCGACCTGTCCACGGCCGAGTTCGACGGGCGGGCGCTGGTGTCGTTCAACTACCAGCTATATTTCGCCCAGTACGCGTTCGGCGGTGGCGTCACCCAGGAGATCGAGTACAACGTCATCGCCTTCCCGACCGCCGAAGGCGACCGGATCCCGCAGCTGACCTACGCGCAGTACGCGCAGGGCTGGGACCAGACGAAACTGCTCGGTATCGCCCGCATACACGTCCTGTGCGACAACCCGTTCGCCATCAGCGCCGGGCGCGCACTGTACGCGGAACCGAAGTACCCCGGTTGGTTCGAAGTCGATTTGCCTTCTCTGAACGGGCCCGCGGGCGAGACGTGGACCGTGCACGGCAAGGCGGCCGGCACCAGCCCGGACGGAACCCTGGAAAGGAGTGAGACTCCGCTGTTCTCCCTCAGGGCCGCGCTGGACGACACCGCCGCCGCCCTCGCCAACAACACCCCCATCACGGGCTACGGCACCTGCCCGGACGGTCGCGTACTCGCCGGCCCCATGAACGTCTACCAGCCCTACCGCTGGTACGACCTCAGCGCCCCGGAGCACGCCGACCGCGTGCACCTGACCGTCCACGCCGTGGATCACGACCTCGGCCGGGACCTCCGCTCACTCGTCACCGACACCCCGGCCGCCGGCGCCTGGACCTACCAGTCACCCCCCGTCGCGGCTCACAACCGCCCCTACTACCTGCCGACCCGGCGTCCCGCCGATCGTTGATGAGTCGCCGGACCACGCGGCCGGCCACGGTTCAACCGGTCGACGGCAAGGGCCCGGGGCTGCTCTAAGGGCCCCGGGAGCGGGGCGGGCGGACGCTACCGTCCGGTGTAGGTGAACTCGTCGGCCGGGCTGGTGGGAGAGGTGGCCTTGCCGACCGTCACGGTGATGTTCACCGTCTGTTGGACGTCGAGCTGACCGGGCGCTGTTGCGGTGAGCTGGCCGGTGGAGACGAACTTGACCGAGTCGGATGCCTTGTCCTTGAAGTGCACGGTGGCGCCATTGGCGAAGCCCGAGCCGTTGATGGTGACCGGGGTGCCGACCTTTCCGCTGGTCGGGCTGACCGCACTGACCACCACAGGTGCGGGTCCGCCATAGGCGAACTGCCCCATCGCGACGGCCGGGGAGGTGCCGAGGGTGTTGGTGACGCGGACGTGGACGACGCCGGATCCGGTGGGGGCCTTGACGGTGATCCTCGTGCCGGAGGGGTCGATGTCGGGCTTGGTGCAGGGGAAGTGGCCGAAGTCGACCATGCTGTCCTGACTGAAGCCCGTGCCGTTGATGGTCACCGTGGCGCCTGCTGCGCCGAAGGTGGGGGTCACGTCGGTCACCACCGGTCCGGAAGGGACGTCAGGCGCCCCCACCAGGTCCAGGTAGGTGGAGTTGGCGTGCTGGAAGGCGACCTGGCCGAGGAAGTCCTGGGTGGTCTTGTTGACCAGGTTCTTGGCGAGGCTCGTGTATCCGGTGTTCATCAGGCAGAGCGTGCCGGGCTGGACGTAGACGTTGCCCTTGGTGCGCTTGGAGATCGTCCCGATGAGCAGCTTCACTTCTTCGGTCGCCTGCGGTCCCGGGCTCGGGTACCAGCCGGCGGTGGTGTCGAGATCGGCCCACGCGTGCGGTACCAGGTCGTAGGCGTTGTTCTGGCGCTCGTCGATGACCCACGGAATGGAGTCGAAGTAGTCGACGAAGCTCTGCACGCCGGCGGTGGGAGCGGCATAGGTGATCACCGCGAACTTCGGCTGTTTCGGCCAGGTCTGTGCCTGTAGGTACGGCGCGAGCATGGTGGCGATGCAACCGCCCAGGCTGTGACCGGTCAGATAGACGGTCGGCTGCGGCGAGGAGGGCGCCGACTTGAGCGCGGCGGAGAGCGCCTGAGCGAGCGTGGCGTTCGGAGAGGGGGAGGCGATCGAGCGGGCGTTGACAACTCGTGTGAACGCGTCCTTTGCCCCCTTGGAAACGGCGATGGGCTTCGGCGATCCGCTTTCGGGGAACGGGACGACCGTGCCGACATCGAGGTCTTCGAGGATGTCGGTCGGATCGGCGTCCGTTCCGCGAGCGACCACGGCGAACTCGTTCGAGCCGTCGGTGCTCCGTGCGAGGTAGGCCATATTGGCGTTGGCCTCGCTCAGGGCCAGCCACACCAGCTCCCACGCGCCCTGCGTCGCAAGGGTGGGATCGCTCAGTTGCGCGTCGATGCCGGTGATGATGCGTGTGGTCTGCTGCTCCAGGGTCTCCCCGGACGGACGCGGGGTGGCCCCGGTGGCTGCGAGGGCAGCCAGGGTCATGGTCACCTGGGCGATTGTCGGGTCGGGTGCCATCGTCGTTCCTGCTCCTCGGATGTTTTGCCGGTGCGGAGGCGGGACGGCCTTTCGGCAGCATCAGGGCAGCAGATGTGTGCCGAACCAACCGCCAGAGTGGATCGCAGACCATCAGACCTCCCCTCTGCGTTGTCCGGTGCTTTTCCTGCCTTCAGGTGGGCCAGGTTCACCTTGTTGGCCCTTCGCCATACGTGCATGCGGTTCGCCGAGCCATGTGCTGCTGAGGCTTTCCACGTCGATGTCGCCGCTGCCTCCGCCCGCGGCGTGGCCGTCGTACCGGTCTTCGGCCGCCATGCCTCGGTCGCCCTCCGCCGTGTCAGCCAACCCAGCCGACTTGCCCCGCGGTTGCGGTTCGAATCCCCAGGACGACCAGCACGGCTCCTGCCAGGCGGCTCATCCGGCGTCGGAACCGGGGGGTGTCGATGGCCGTGCGCGCAGCGGCAACCACTGACGTCAACAACAGCAGCCATACAAGGACGACGGTTACATGCGCGACCGCAAGCGCCGCGATCTGCGGCGCGACCTGGCGGGTCGGCATGAGGAACTGGGGTACGAGAGTGAGATAGACCGATGCCGCCTTCGGGTTGAGGGCATTGGACCAAAGCCCCTGGCTGAAGCTCCCGCGCTGGGCCCACGGCAAGCGCCATCGTCTCCGTCCCGTTGCTTCGATGCCTTGCCGTGCCGAGCGCCAGGTGGTCACGCCCAGCCAGATGAGATAGATGCCGCCCAGGAGCTTCACCGCCGTCAACGCCTGAGCCGACGACATGACCAAGGCCGACAAGCCGGCCACGGCAAACGCCGCGTGCACCAGAAGTCCGCACGCTGAGCCGAACGCGACGAGCACGCCATCAGACCTTGAGCCAGCGATCACCCGCTGCGTGACAAGGGTGAAGCTGGTGCCGGGGATCAGCGTGAGGGGAATGACTGCCGCCACGAAGCTGACTACTTGGTGCCATTGCACGCGATATGCCCAGCCTCTGGAATGCCCCGAGCCACTTCATTCCCCCTTTCGTGGGGGCCGTCGCCGCGAGAAGGAGAGGCTTGCGGCTGCCGCGCCGCACAGCGCGGCAGCGGCGAATGCTGTGGTGGGAGACGTCAGGTCGACCAGTGTTCCGGCGAGTGCCGATCCTCCGGCGTTGCCTGCGCCGAACGAGGTGATCATCCACGCGTGGGCCTCGGTGAGAGTCCCCTCCGGCGCCAGCCGGGCGACGAGAGCGAACGCGGAGGCCAGGACAGCGGGCAGGGCGAGCCCGCTGGCCAGGGCGAGCGGTGCCATGCCCGGAAGGGCAGGGGTGAGTGTCAGGGGCAGATAGCCGATCGTCAACAAGACCAGAAGGAAGAGCAGTCGTCGGTCTTCCCGCCGCGCCACCGGGGCGGCGGCGTAGAGGACACCGCCGAGCAGCGCGCCGACCGCGTTGAGCGCGATGAGCCAGCTCGCCGCGCCCAGGCTGCCCTCCGCGTCCGCGTAGCCGGGCGTGGCCACGGTGAAGACGCCGATCGCCGCGCCGACGCAGACGAGCGCAGCGAACAGCCGCACCAGGCGCCCGCTGCGCAGCGGGCCCGCCCAGTGACGGCTGCCGGGCCGCGCCGCGCGCCAGGACCGGGCCGGGGAAGCGGTGGCGAATCCGACGGTACCCGCCAAGCAGATCACCGCCGCGGTCAGCAGTCCGCCTGACGAGCCGAGGAGGTGTGTCGCGCCCAGCACCAGCAACGGGCCGCACACGAAGATGAGTTCCTGGGTGGCGGCATCCACGGCGAACGCGGCACGCACCGCGCGCTCGCCGTGCAGAACGTGCTCCCACAACACCCGCAGACACGGTTCGAGCTGAGGTGTGGCGGCCCCCGCCACCACAGCCGCAACGGCGGCGAGCCCCGGGGAGCCGACCGGGTCCAGCACCATGAGTGTCGCAAGCGCGGCGCCAGAGGTGATGGCGCCGCCCAGCAACAGGGGAGGCTGTCGCGTACGGTCGATGAACCGTCCCATAACCGGCCCGCCGACGGCGGCGCCGACAGCGTAGAGCGCCGTCAGCATCCCGGCCAGCCGGTAGTCACCGCCGTGGTGGCGTACGACGAGGACGAGTGCGAGCGGCACCATGCCGGTCGGCAGCCGGCCGATGAGCGAGGCCGACAGGAGTCGGGGGACATGGGGTGCGCGCAGCACCGTCCAGGTGGAGGCGGCGGCCGCGTCCGAGGCGGTGTCGGGCATCGTCATGAGGCGGGCGAAAGAGCGGTGGCCAAGGCATGCTCCAGGGTGTGAACGACGGGGACGCCCTCGGCGTGGAGGGCGTCGGGTGAGTGCAGGCCGCTGGCGTAGAGCACACAGCGGGTGCCGGCGGCCGCAGCCGCACGGGCGTCATCGACGCTGTCGCCGACGAGCAGGACGTCCCCGGGCCGGCGGTCCAGGGCGCGCAGATGCGCCACGAGATGGTCACGTTTGTAGCCCGCGTCCGCGCCCCGTTGCCCGTCCACACGCACCAGATACGGGCGCAGCGCAAAGCGGTCGATCAGCGCGGTGAGGGCGTCGTGCGGATGCATGGACAGGACGGATTGCGTCAGCCCGGCCTCCGCGACGGTGCGCAGCGCGGCGACGGCGTCGGGGGCGAGGCCGATGCCGGGTCTGCGGCGCAGGTAGGCATCGTGGAAAGCGGCGTGCAACTCGGCGCGCAGAGCCGGTGGGACGGGACGGCCCAGCAGCCGGTCGTAGAAGGCGTCGATCGGCTGAGTATGCAGTGTCCGATAGCGCTCGGCCGTGACCGGTGGCAGGCCCAGCCGCGCGAACGCCTCCACGGTGCAGGCGATCAGGGTGTCGGCGTCGTCGAAGAGGGTGCCGTTCCAGTCCCAGACGACGTGGGTGACTTCGCTGTGCGTCACGTGCCGACCTGCCAGGAGCCGAGGTGGTCCCGCCGGCGTGGGCTGAGGCAGTCCTGGGGAACCGCGGCCACGTCGTCCTTCATGCGGCTGTATGTGAAGTCGGCCTTGCGGACGCCCTTGTCGGCGCGCGCGGGATCGCGCACTAGCGGCATGGGATTCCTTCCCCTCGGATGTACGGACGTACGGATCGGGTGGACGACATCGAGTTCACCTGCCGGGCGCGCCACGGACCAGGGCAGGAACCCGGCACTTGCCCTTCAGCGGGTGTGCACCCGGCACACACCAGGCACGCACGGTCTCGCGCCCGTACGCGTCGGCACCTGCCCGGCCGAGGAGCACAGACCACAGGGCTACCCTTCCCCCGTGCCCCCTCTCGCTTCCTCCGCCCTCGCTCGGCAGCGCCGCAGCCGCGGCCATACGCAGGAGTCGCTCGCGCAGCGCCTCGGGGTCGATGTGTCCAGCGTCGCCCGTTGGGAGCGCGGAATCTCCGCTCCGTCACCCGGCATCCGCCGTGCGCTGGCCGGCGAACTCGCGCTCTCCCTGGACGAACTCGACGCGCGGCTGGGCCCGTCTCCGAAGCCGTCCGCCGCACACCGCGACGAAACCGATGAGCCCTCGGAGTTGATCAAAGACATCTGGGGAGCGGCGGAGCGCGACGACCTCGCCACCCGGCTTGGAGCCGACCCCGCACACACGCGGACGGTCTCCCGCGATCACGTCGTACGGGTGGTGCACCAGTGGCTGATCACTCCGCCCCCGCCCCTCGGCGCGCACCGCTCGCACGGGCGGACCCACCGCATCGGCGCCGCCACCCTGGAGCGGGTCCGCGCACGGCTGCGCTATCTGCACGAGGCCGACGACACCGTCGCCGGCGGCGATCTGTACCCCGCCGTCCGCGACGAACTCGCGCGTACGGCGGCCCTGTTGCGCACCTGCACGTACACCGAAGCGGTCGGGCGCGATCTGCTGCGCATTCTCGCCGAGATGTGCCAGCTCGCGGGCTGGTCGGCTGCGGACGCGGGAAACCCGCGGGCGGGCGAGCACTACCACCTGTACGGCATCAAGGCGGCGCACGCGGCCGACGCCCCCGTACTGGCCGCGCAACTGGTCTCCAGCCTCGGCTACCACCTCGCCGAGCACGGCCACGGCCGCGACGCCGTCACGGTCACGCGTTCCGCGCTCGCGCGGCTGAACGCCCTGGAACGCGGCACGCCGGCAGCGGCTCCGGCCACCCCGGCCGTCCGCGCGCTGCTCCACGCCCGCGCCGCGTGGGCCCACGCTGTCGCGGACGAGCCCATGCGCGCCGACGAGGCGATCGGCCGCGCCCAGGACGCCTACGCCGCCCGCCGCCCCGGCACGGACCCGGACCCGGCCTGGACGTACTGGCTCACCCCCGACGAGATGCAGATCATCGTCGGCCGCCTCGACATCGCCCTCGGACGCCCGCTCCTGGGCCGCGAACGCCTCAGCGCCGCACTGGCCACGTGCGATCCGCGCCGGGTACGCGAGACCGCCCTCTACACGGCCTGGCTCGCCCACAGCCACCTGCACGGGCACGAACTCGGCGCCGCCACGACACTGGCCCGCCACGCCCGCCGCCTCAGCGCCACGATCCGCTCGGCCTACAGCGAGCGCGCCGTACGGCAGCTCGACCAGCATCTCAACTGAGGCGCCCCCTCATCGGCCGACGGCGGAAAAGCCCGGTTCTGGAGTCCGGCAGCCCCGTGCGCGGTGGGGCGGCCTCCGGGTGACCTCCCCACCGCGCACGGGCGCCCCGCTCACCTGCGCTGCCACTCCTCGGCCAGCAGTTCGTAGGAACGCACCCGGTCGGCGTGGCCGTGGGTGATGGTGGTGATGAGCAGTTCGTCGGCGCCGGTGGCCTCCTGGAGCTGCTCCAGTTGGTCGGCCACCCGGCCCGGTGAGCCGACGAACTGCGTTTCGACGCGGTCGGCGACCAGTGCCCGGTCCGCGTCGGTCCACGAATGGGCCCGGGCCTGTTCGGGCGTCGGGAACTCGATCGCGCCCTCGGCGGAGCGGATGCTGCGGACCCACAGGCCGTAGCCGGTGGCGAGTTCGCGGGCGGTCTCGTCGTCCTCGGCGACGACGACATCGGCCGAGACACTCACATGCGGCTTGTCGAGCACGTCGGAGGGCTCGAACGCGGCCCGGTAGCCTTCCGCCGCCTCCAGCACGGTGGCCGGGCTGACGTGGTAGTTCGCCGCGAACCGCAGACCGTTGCGGCCGGCGGCCTCGGCGCTCTGCCCACCGCTGCTGCCCAGGATCCACACCTGTACGTCGGCGCCCTCCCCCGGTACGGCGTGTGCCTCGATGCCGTCCGCGGACCGGTACGTACCGGCCAGCAGCGCGAGGATGTCGTCGATCTGCTCGCCGTAGTCCTGCGACTCGGCGCCCGGCTGCTGGAGCAGCTTGCGCTGGAGTGCGACCCTCGGTGAGCCGAGCAGATGCTCGAAGGAGAAGCGCGGCGGGATCCGCAGCCCGTTGGGGGCGCGGCCTTCGACGACGGCGGGCGCGGTCGGCAGCGGGGTGGCGGGCGGTCCGGCCGGGCGGCCGCCGGAGCGTCCGAGGCCCAGGTCGAGACGCCCGGGGTGCAGCGCGTCGATCAGGCCGAACTCCTCGACCGTGGACAGTGCGGTCCGGTGGCCGAGCTGCACGGCGCCGGAGCCGAGCCGGATCGTCGACGTCGCGGAGGCGGTCAGGGCGAGGACGACGGCGGGTGAGGTGCCCGCCACGCCCGGGTTGAGGTGGTGTTCGGCGAACCAGTAGCGGGCGTAGCCGAAGCGCTCGGCCTGCCGGGCCAGGTCGATGGAGTTGCGGAGCGCCTCGGTGGCCGTGGAGCCGGACGAGATCGGGACCAGGTCGAGGACGCCGAGGGGCGCGCTCATGAGGCCACCCGCCGGACCCGTGTCCCGGTATCCGGGTGGTCCAGGCCGAGGTGGTCACGCAGGGTGGTGCCCTCGTACTCCGTACGGAACACCCCGCGCTCCTGGAGCAGCGGTACCACGGTGTCGGCGAAGGCGTCGAGGCCGCCGGGGGTGAGGTGCGGGACGAGGATGAAGCCGTCGGAGGCGTCCGCCTGGACGAACTCGTTGAGGGTCTCGGCGACGGTGGCCGGGGAGCCGATGAACGACTGGCGGCTGGTGGTCTCGATGACCAGCTCACGGATGGAGAGGTTCTTCGCCTCGGCGCGCTCGCGCCACTCCTCGGCGACGGCGAGCGGGTCACGGAACTGCCGTACGCTGGCCCGGCCGAGGGCGATGGTGTTCTCGCCGGGGACCGGGTCGACGTCCGGCAGCGGGCCGTCCGGGTCGTACGCGGACAGGTCCCGGTTCCAGACATGCTCCAGGTACTTGATCGCGGTCGCCCCGCTGACCTGCTGGCGCCGTACCTCGTGGGCGATTTCCCGCGCTTCGGCATCCGTGTCGCCGAGGACGAACGTCGCGGCGGGCAGGATCAGCAGCTGGTCGCGCCTGCGCCCGTAGCGGGCGAGGCGGGCCTTGACGTCCTGGTAGAACGCCTGCCCTTCCTCGATCCTGCTGTATCGGCTGAAGATCGCGTCGGCGCCGGCGGCCGCGAACTCGCGCCCCTCGTCGGAATCACCTGCCTGGAAGATCACCGGCCGTCCCTGGGGGCTGCGCGGGACGTTGAACTGCCCGCTGATGTCGAACTGCTCACCCTGGTGGGCAAAGGCTCCGGCCTCGGCATCGCGCAGGAAGGTGCCGGTCGCCCGGTCGGCGATGATCTCGTCGCCGCGCCAGGAGTCGAACAGTTCGTGGGCCGTGGCCAGGAACTCCTTGGCCCGGGAGTAGCGCTCCTCCTGCGGCAGGAAACCACCGCGGCGGAAGTTCTCGCCGGTGAAGGCGTCCCAGGAGGTGACCACGTTCCAGGCGGCGCGCCCGCCCGACAGGTGGTCGAGGCTGGCGAACTGGCGGGCGACCTCGTAGGGCTCGTTGAAGGTGGAGTTGATGGTGCCGGTCAGGCCGAGGTGTTCGGTGACGGCGGCGAGCGCGGTGAGGACGGTGAAGGTGTCGGGCCGTCCCACGACATCGAGGTCGTAGATCTTCCCGCCCTGCTCGCGCAGCCTGAGCCCCTCGGCGAGGAACAGGAAGTCGAACTTGGCCCGTTCCGCCGTCCGCGCCAGGTGCGCGAAGGAGCTGAACTCGATGTGGCTGCCGGCCTCGGGGGCGCTCCACACGGTGGTGTTGTTGACGCCCGGGAAGTGTGCCGCGAGATGGATCTGCTTGAGCGGCTTGTCCGTTGACGATGTGCTCATTCCTCAATTCCTTCCGGCTCAGGCGGTGGCAACGGCGTAGCGGTTGGCGGGGCGGGCGAGCCCGAGCAGCCCGCGCAGGGTGTCGGCCTCGTAGGAGCTCCGGAACGCGCGCCGGCGCTGGAGTTCGGGGACCAGGCCCCGGGTGATCGCGCGGAGGTCGTGTCCGAGGACGGCGGGGCGCAGCCGGAAGCCGGACAGCCCGGCCTGCTGCAACTCCAGCAGCAAATCGGCGAGTTGGGTGGGCGTGCCGGTGAAGATACGGGCGTCGCCGGTGTACGCGTACCCCGCGAGGGCGTCGAGGCGCTCCCGGCGTGCCTCCGCCGCGGTGGGGTCGTCGTCCAGGAAGACCACCAGGTCGCCGAAGAGGTGCAGCGGCTCGTCCGCGCGCCCTGCCGCGTCCTGCTCGGACCGCACCGCGGCGACGACGGCGCGCGCCCGCTCGGTGTCGTGCGGCGTGACGTACCCGACGTCGGCGGAGCGGGCGACCAGCCGGAACGGGGCGCCGGTCGCGTGCTCGTGTGCGAGCGCGCTCACCAGGGGCTGGCCCTGCGGCGGCCGGGGCGTGATCGAGGGGCCCTTGACGCTGAAGTGCCTGCCCTCGAAGTCGATGTGGTGCAGCTTGTCGCGGTCGATGAAGCGGCCGGTGGCGACGTCCCGGATCTCCGCGTCGTCCTCCCAGCTGTCCCACAGCCGGCGCACCACTTCGACGTAGTCGGCGGCCTCGTCGAGGAGGTCGGTCGTCAGTTCCCGTACGGCCGGGCTGTCCAGGTCCCCGGGGTCGAACCGGAGGAACGTGCGGCGTCCGAAGTGCACGGCCTCGTTCGGGCGCGCCGTCACCTGCACACGCAGGCCCGCGCGACCGGTGCTCACGTAGTCGAGCGTGGCGATCGCCTTGGAGATGTGGAACGGCTCGGTGTGGGTGGCCACCACGGTCGGCACGAGCCCTATGTGCCTGGTCAGCGGGGCGACGCGGGCGGCGATGAGGACGGCGTCCAGCCGTCCGCGCACCTGGTCGGTACGCCCGTCCGGTTCCAGGAAGTGCGAGGACTGGAGTCCGAGCGAGTCCTCGATCGTCACGAAGTCGAGCAGACCGCGTTCGGCCTCGGCGACGAGGTCGGCCCAGTAGCCGGCGGTGAACAGCTCCCGGGGGCGGGCCACCGGCTCGCGCCAGGCGGCAGGGTGCCAGCCCGCGCCGTCGAGCGCGACGGCCAGGTGCAGCGGAGCGGAGGTAAAGGCCGAAGGGGGTAGCGGAGAGGATGATGAGGACACGATGGGGCGCCTTCCTGAGGGGTCGTACGTACCGGGAGTGGGCTCATCTCGTCGTGTTCGTGGTGAGCGTGGTGTTCGTGGTGATCGTCATGAAGCGCGACGGATCGGTTGTGGGAGCAGTGGACGGGCCGCGGCGAAGGCCCCGTCGTGATGCACCAGTGCCGTCGCCTCCTGATGCACCGCGCCGGCCTCGACCTCGCCGACGACCAGCAGGTGGTCGCCAACGGCCTGACGAAGCGTCACACGGGCGGCGAGCCAGGCGGGTGCGTCGTCGAGTACGGGCAGGCCGTCCTCGTGCGCGGTCCAGGCGACGCCCTGGAACCGGTCGGCGCCGCTGCGCGCGAACCGCCGTGCCACTTCGGCGTTCCGGGTGCCCAGGAGGTGGACGGCGAACCGGTCGGCTTCCCGTACGGCCGGCGCGGTCGATGCGCCGAGGCTCAGGCAGAAGGACACGAGAGGTGGCCGCAGCGATACGGAGGTGAAGGAGGTGGCCGTGAAGCCGGCCGGGCCCGGGACGGTGATCACCGTGACTCCGGCCGCGTGGCGCCGCAGGGTGCTGCGGAGTATGTCGTCGGCGGCAACGTCCGTGGCGGCAAAGGCCGTTGCGGATCGGGCGGGGCGGTTCTCGGAGGTGATCACGTCGGTTCCCTTCGGTGTCTGGGCGTGGTCGGGCACGGCGTTGTCGGGCACAGCCTTGTCGGGCACTGCCTTGTCGGGCACGGCCTTGTCGGGCACTGCCTTGTCGGGCACGGCGGCAGTCCGTTCAAGGCGTCGGTGCCGGATGTCGGCCCGGGGTGCGCACCAGCAGGAAGTCCGTATGCCGGCGCAGGGTGAAGCCGATCGACTCGTAGAGGCGGATGGCGGTGGTGTTGCTCGCGTGGGTGTGGAGGAAGGGGGTCTCGCCGCGTTCCCTGATCCCGGCAGCCACCGCCCGGACCAGTCGCGTGGCCAGGCCCCGCCCACGGTGTGCCGGGTGGGTGCAGACGGCGCTGATCTCCGTCCAGCCCGGCGGATGCACGCGTTCCCCGGCCATGGCGATGAGCCGTCCGCGGTGCCGGATGCCGAGATAGGTGCCGAGTTCGACGGTGCGGGGCAGGAAGGGACCCGGCTTGGTCAGGGCGATCAGGTCCAGGATCTCGGGGATGTCGTCGAGCCCGAGCCGTACCGCTTCGGGCGCGAGTTCGGCGCGGAGCCCGGTGTCGACCAGTTGGACGCCCTGCCCGCTCTCCACGATCTCCCATCCGTCGGGGACGGTCCGCGCTCCCGTGACGGCGGTGACGGTGTCCGGGCCGACCAGCGCGGCGAGGTCGTCCCAGGCCCCCGGGTCGGCCGGGTCGGCGAGGGCGGTGAAGGGGCACACGTCCAGGGGGTAGCGGGCGGCGCGGCCGACGCGCTCGGCGATCCGGGCGTGCGGCCCGGTCAGCGCGGCCCAGACGGCGTTGTCCAGGACGTGCGGTGCGGCCGGGCTCTGGGCGGGGGAAGGAGAGACGCTGGTGGACATAGCGGTGAGAAGGCTCCGTGTCATCCGTGGCATCGGTTCATCCGTGGCATCGGTTCATCCATGGCATCGGTGTCGTCCGTGGCAGACATGGCATCGGTGTCGTCCGTGGCGGACCTGGCGGGCCGGTGCGCCCGGAACTCGACGTGACACCGGAGTCCCGGGCGGCAGACGCCCGCGCGAGCGTTGATCAGGAGTTGTCGAGCGGCAGGCCGGGCGGGTTGACCTGGGAGGTCTTGACGGCCTCGTTGGAGAGGTTCCAGGCGGCCAGCCACTTGGCGTACTGGCCGTGCCCGATCAGGTAGTTGATCGCCTCGGAGACCGGCTCGGCCAGCCCGCTGTCCTTCTTGGAGGTCGCGGCGATCAGTCCCTGGAGCTTCGCTCCGGCGCCGGAGAACTTGCCGGCGTTACGGGTCGCGTTGGGGGTCTTCGCCGTGTGGGTGGTGTGATAGGCGATGCTGGGGTTGGGGCCGAAGTGGGCGTCGACCTTCCCGCTGTTCAGTGCCAGGTAGACGCTGTTGTTGTCCGGGTAGTACTTGACGGCGAGGTCCTTGCCCCCCTTCTTCAGCTTCGCCTTCCACTCCAGCAGGACCTTCTCCTGGTTGGTGCCCCGGCTCACCGAGACCGTCTTGCCGGCCAGGTTCTTGTAGTCGCCGTTGAAGTTCCAGGTGCTCTTCTTGGGCACCTCGAACCCCAGGTTGTCCTGCCGGTAGGTGGCGAACTCGTACTTCTTCTTGCGCTCCTCGGTGTCGGTGACGTTGGAGAAGGCCGTATCGACCTTGCCGCTGTCGATGCCGACGAACAGGTTCTCCCAGGTGAAGTTCTTCACCTCGGGCTTGAGGCCGAGGACAGCGGCCACCAGTCGGCCGAAGTCGGGCTCGGCTCCGGTGAGCGTCTTCTGGTCGTCGCCAACGAAGTTCAGCGGCACGGAGCCGGTGGGCAGGGCGCCGACGCCGATGACCAGCGTGCCCTTCTTGGCGATCGACTTGGGCAGCTTGGCGCTGATGGACTTGACCTCGGAGACCTTGAGTTCGGTCTCCTCGGCGGCACCGTTGGAGAGGGCCCCCACGGTGACCGTCCCGGACTGCTTGCTGTCGGACGTACCGGCCGCGTCGCTGTTGCCCCCGCAGGCGGCGAGGCCGGTGGCGAGGGCGGCGACGGTGGTGCCCGCGGTGAGGCCGCGGAGGAGTCTGCTGCGGAGGCTGAGGGTGCGCATGGCTGTCCTTGGTTCGGTGAGCGGTTGTGGTGGCGTGTTGCTTGTTCTTCGGGGGGGCTTCGGTGACGTGGCGGGGTCAGAGCACCTTGCTCAGGAAGTCCCTGGTCCGCTCGTGTTCCGGGTGATCCAGCACCGCGCTGGGCGGGCCCTGTTCGACGATCCGGCCCTCATCGAGGAAGACGACCCGGTCGGCGACCTCACGGGCGAAGCCGATCTCGTGGGTGACGATGATGAGGGTGGTGCCGCTGGTGGCCAGGTCCTTGATGACGGCCAGCACCTCGCCGACCAGTTCGGGATCGAGCGCGGAGGTGGGTTCGTCGAAGAGGATGACCCCCGGTCGCAGGGCGAGGGCGCGGGCGATGGCCACCCTCTGCTGCTGGCCGCCGGACAGCTGTCGCGGATAGGCGCCGGCCTTGTCGGCCAGGCCCACCCGGCCGAGCAGTTCGCGGGCCAGTTCCCGGGCCTCGGGCTTGGTCAGCTTCCCGGTGGCCACAGGAGCGGCGGCCACGTTGTCCAGCGCGGTCAGGTGCGGGAAGAGGTTGAAGTTCTGGAAGACGAAGCCGATCCGGCTGCGCTGGCCCAGGATGGCCCGTTCGCTCAGCTCCTTGAGCCTCCCCCGGCCTGCGGCCGGGCGGACCCCCGCCTCGCTGCGCTCGCCGTGCCGGCGTACGCCGATCAGCTCACCGTTCACGCTGACGTACCCGACCTCGGGCTTCTCCAGGTGGTTGATCACCCGCAGCAGGGTGGACTTGCCTGACCCGGACGGCCCGAGAATCACGGTGACCTCGCCCGGCCGCACGGTCAACTCGACGCCGTCCAGCACCCGGTGGGCGCCATACCACTTGTGCACGCCGTGCACCTCGACCGCGGCAGGCCGTATCTCGGTGGTGTCGGTGGTGTCGATGGTGTCGGTGATCGCAGACAGCTCGGTGCTCTCAGCGGTCTCGGTGGTCATATCGCCGCCTCCCTCCGGGCTCGCGCCCGCAGATCACGCAGACCCGTCCGCACCTTCTGCAACGGCGTCGGCGGAAGGGTGCGCGTCGCGCCCCGGGAGAAGTACCGCTCGACGTAGAACTGGACGACGGAGACCGCACTCGTGAGGATCAGGTACCAGACGGTGGCGACCAGCAACAGCGGGACGATGTCACCCGGGTAGGTGCTGCCCATGCTCTGCGCGGAGCCGAAGAGATCGAGCAGCGACACGTAGAAGACGAGCGAGGTGCTCTTGATCAGATTGATCAGCAGATTGACGTAGTTCGGGGTGATGGACCGCAGCGCCTGCGGGAAGACGATCTTCGTGAACTGGTAGCTCCTCGGCAGACCGAGTGCCGATGCCGCCTCGTGCTGCCCCTGGTCGACCGCGAGGATGCCGCTCCGCACCACCTCGGACGCGTACGCCGCCTCGTTCAGGCTGAGTCCGACGACCGCGACGACGATGTCGGTGGCGAGCCGGGACTCGTCGAAGGTGAAGAAGGCGGGGCCGAACGGAACTCCGAGGCTCAGCGTCTTGTACAGCGCGCTGAAGTTGTAGAGGAACAGCAGCACCACGATCAGCGGAACCGAACGGAACAGCCATGTGTAGGTCCAGCTGACCGCCCGCAGCACCGGGCTCCGGGAGAGCCTGCCCAGGGCCACCAGGATCCCGCCGAGCAGACCGAGCACGGCGCTGTACGCCGTCACTTCGAGGGTGATGAGCAGACCGTCGAGGATCGTCGGGCGCAGGAACCAGTACTGGAACCGGTCCCACTGATAGAAGGGGTTGGTCACCAGTCCGTGGGCGATCTGGGCGACCAGCACCAGCACGATCGCCGTGGCGATCCAGCGACCTGGTCGGCGCTGCGGCAGCACCCGCTGTGCCGCCAGTGGCCGCGGTGCGGTGTCATCGCCCGGCCGTTCGGTTCCGGCAGGGCGTGCGGTACGAGGCTCGGGGGTGTCTTCGGCAGGAGGCGCTGAGGCGAGGGACACCACAGCGCCAGGGGATTCACTCATGGAGGGCTCCAGCGAATTCGGACACCCCGGACCACGGATGCCGCGACGGCACCGCAGAGCCGTCAGGACTCTGCGTGACGATGCGCACGGGACACGCGGCACGTGGTACGGGGGCTGGGCAGGAAGGGTGCACACCGCGACAGCGGTGGCATCAGAGGTTCAGAGAGCCGTCAGCCTCGGCAGAAGGCACGGCAGGTGCAAGTGCCGGTACACAGTGCGCTGTTGACGCGGAGCAGGTCGACCGTCCGGTTCGCGCACAGCAGCAGGCAGCCGCGACGCCGCCATGCGGCCGTCTCCAGAGCTGCGTACATTCCGTCACCGTCACTGTTCCAGCCCCATGGGGGCCTCGCGCTTACCGAAAGGCTTCCGGTCCGGTCGTCACCTGGGGCACCCCACCGCGGCGCGAGGGTTGCCGGTCAGCAAGCCAGGGCTTGTCGCTGACACTCATGACCGATCTGCGGCGTAAGTTAGACAGATCTCGGACATGGTTGTCAAAGCCTGCCCGACCCGTGGGACGACAAACCGAGTCGGGACGGTCCACATCGACACCTGGATGTGCTGGATCACCAGGTAGCGGCACAGGCCGCACCATGGCTGCCGGTTCCCTCCACACCGGCCCGGCGCATCTCGCCCAACTACCGGGCTCGTTTGGACAGTTGGTGATAGCTGGCCGGGCACACGGGTGGGCAGGGTGGTCAGTTGCTGTTCTCCGGCACACCGGAGCCCGGCGCCGGACGCGAGAGCAGGACCGCGCCCCCGATGAGGGCCAGAGCGACGATCTCGATGACCGCCTGCACCGGCAGACCGGCGACGTACATGTCGGGCTTGTCGAACTGCGGGTCGAAGTAAGCGGCACCCGGATAGAAGATGGCCAGCGCCTGGCTGACCCAGTACAGGCCGGCGAGAACGACCGCGGCGCGCAGGTTGGAACCCGCATCGCCCCGGCGGCGCCAGACGAAGTACAGCGTGGCCAGGGCGAGGAGGGTCCCCATGGCCATCGTCTGACCGTTGTGGAACTTGGCGTGTGCGGGCCAGAGCGGGTTGAGGACGTGCGTTTCGTTCCAGTCGGCGATGTAGGGCGAAACACCGGTGAAGACGGCGACCAGCGAGAGCATCGCCTTGCCGATCACCGCACGTGAAGGGATGACGGACCGGGCGGGCGCTCCGCCGGAAGCAGGCGTGGAAGAGAGGGAGTTGCGCATCGGAAGCGGCCTTTCGTCTCGTTCGGGCCGGCCGGGCACGGCCGGCCTGGGAAGCCCAGGAGGGCCGGCATGCCCGACCGGCTCGGGAAGAGGTCGGGAGCGGGGGCGGAGGACGGCGCAGTGTCAGGCCGCGGCGGCGTCGGACATCGGCGCCCGGCCCGTCGCGTAGGCATAGGAGGCGGTGATGACCTGCTTGGCCACCTCCAGTTCGGTCCGGTCGCGCGGGGCGTAGAGCATCACGACGTTGATGCCGAGGTCGTAGAGCGGGTGCTTCTCTCCCCAGCCGGAGGCCAGGAAGGCGGCATGGTCGGCCGGGTCCAGCGCCAGATGGAGACTGCCGTCGGCGTGCACATGCGTGAATTCCTCGTCGGCGTTCGGCGGCATCAGCACCGCACCCGGGGCGGGAGGCGCGCCGTCGAGGAACAGCGCGCGGGAGCTGGGGGCGGACACCTTGCTGCGGCCCCAGGCGGTGCCGGGCAGTGCGGCGTCCATCCACCGCAGCAGGTCCTGCCTGACCTCGGCCGGACTGGTCTGGCTCAGCTGCAGGTGCGGGACTTCGGGGCCCGTCCGGGGCCGCTCGCCCTCGCGGGGCGGGAGTGCCGGGAATGTCATGGTGGTGCCTCTTTCATCGTCATGGGACAGCCCGCCTCCACAGGGGCGGCCTGCCTCCGTGCGACCTCCGGGGAACCGGGGTCGCCGTCACACCACCAGGCTAGTTTCCTCGGTATAGTGGTTTCCCATGGGAAAGTGCCCTGGCCGCGATCGTGGGCCAGGAAGGAGAGGAGGCGTCATGACCGATGCGGTGGAGCAGGCGTGCCCGATCAACCCGGTGATCGACCTGGTGTTCAGCCGCTGGACGACGCCGATCCTGTGGGTCCTCGAACACCACGGCCGGCTGCGCTTCAACGAGTTGCAGCGGCACCTGCCGACCATCACCCCCAAGGTCCTCACCCAGCGCCTGCGCCAGCTCGAACGCGACGGCCTGGCCGTCCGCACGTACCACGCCGAGATCCCCCCGCGGGTCGAATACGAGATCAGCGACCTGGGCCGCACCCTGACACCGCTCTTCAGCGCCATCACCGACTGGTCCGCTGCCCACCTCCCCGCCGTCTCCGCCGCCCGGCACGCCTACGACGCGGCACGCGAGGAAGAGGAGAGCTGGGCCCAAGGCTGAGCGGACGACCGGTGCAGGGGACATCCTGAGCCTTCGACGGGAGCCACGAGCACCACCCCTCAGGCCGGCCCCCGCCCTCCAGGACGGTAAGCACGGCCGATGAGGACCGTCTGGGCGTCGGGACTGCTCACACCCTGCACGCACCTGGCGCTCGACTGCGCCGTTGACGACGAGACGATGCGGCAGCCCCGCACCGGCCGGATGCCGTTCCCGGTCGCGGAGCAGATCGCGTGGCTCTCCCTCGTCTCGATGACGCGGACTCGATGACGAGGTGTCCGAGGCGGACGGCGCCGAAGACGGACCGGGCGTCATGCATGGTCATCGGCGACCGGCCAAGAAGACGGCGCACTGACGGTTCTCTCCGCCGCTGCGGAACTCCTTGGGCAGGCCGATCCTGCGGTGCGGCGAGTGCGGCCCGGACTCGGGGCGCGCGTAAGATCCGCCGCCGCAGACGCCTCAGCCGACGGGCCCTGCCGGGGGTGCGCAGTTCGAACCAGATGAGCTTCCCCGCGGGGGTGCGCAGGATGCCCCAGCGGGTCGAGAGCTGCTCGACCAGGTGCAGTCCTCGGCCGTGTTCCTCGTCGGTGCGCGCGGGCGGGCGAGCTGCGGGCGGGGTGGCGGGGCAGCCGTCGGCGATGTCGCAGCGCAGTGTCCGACCATCGACGGAGTGGGACATCCGCAGTCGGATGGGGCCCCAGGCATGCTGGAGTGCGTTGGTCACCAGTTCGCTCACCAGGAGTTCAGCGGTGTCGGCATGCTCGTGCAGCCCCCATCGGGCCAGCTCGGCCCGGATGATCCGGCGGGCCTGAGGCACGGCGCGTACATGGGGGTCGAGCAGCTGGGAGACCACATTGCCGCGCGTCTTCCGCAGGTACCGGGACAGCTGAGTGACCCCTGCGGCGGTGGCCGCCGCCAGCCGCCCCAGCAGACGACACAGCGGGAGCAGGACGCCGTCACGTACGGCATCACCGAGTGCGCGAACGACGGTACTCATGACGATGTGGTCCGGGCGAACGGAATCCGCTGCGGCGGAAGACCGGGATCGATGGGGCTGAGGCTGCCGTACGAGAGCCCTTTCCTGAGGCACGGAGCCGGCGAACGCATACGGGGTCACCTCGGTGCCCGCCATCGGCGGTCGGGTCATGCCTGGGAACGGCTCTGGTTCCGGGAACATCTGTCTTTCCTCGCTTCACGGTGGGGCAGCGGGCGGCCGGGCGAGTCCGGAGGTCACACGGGCTCCGCTGGTGTCCCCGGGAGGGCTGTGGCGTGCGCACAGCGACCCGGGTCATGACGTCCACCCCACCTCTCATGTCCGCTCCATCGGTGGTGACGGGGAGCTGATGTAAATCAGCGTGGACCGGCACCGCACGGGTGTCGTTAGGGGAACCCCCCAGTACGCCCCCTAAACAGGCACGGTGCGGCGGTGGGCGGGAGGCTACGGGTGCGGTGGCGAGGAAGCCGGGGACGGGCCGGTGTCCGCGTACCACGCCCGTCCGCCGGGGCTAATTGCGTGCGGTAAGCGCGGGCTACTCAGCGTGGTGGCTCGTCCCTCACCCCCGCGTCGATGTGCTCATCGCTTCGAGGTCACGGCCGCGAGCTGCTGAAGCTGCCGCGCCAGACGGCCCACGGAGTCGGTTCGCCCGGCGAGCTGGTCCAGGGCCCCGGCCGGAAGCGCATCGCCGGCCATGGCCTGCACGGCGTCAGTGAGGCGACCCAGTCCCTGTTCCACCTGCTCAAGCCGGATCTTCAGCAGGATGTTGTCGACCCTCGATGTCAGCAGGAGGTGATCCAGGGGCTTCGGCAGATAGTCCTCGGCACCCATTTCGAGGCAGCGGACGACACTGTCCAGATCGCCGACGGCTGACATCATGATCACGGGTGTGCGGCTGAGCCGCTGATCGTGCTTCATCACCTCAAGCGTCGCGTAGCCGTCCATCCCCGGCATGAGGATGTCAAGCAGCACCACATCGAAGTCGCTCTCCCGCAGCATCTGGAGAGCCTCGAGCCCGTTCTCGGACGTCGCCGTCTCCAGCCCGGCCATTTCCAGGCGATAGGTGAGCATCATGCGGTTCGTGCGGTCGTCGTCCACGACCAGAACGCGCCCCTTTCTGCCGGTTCCGTCCGTCACGGCGTTGCTATCCGCCACAGCGTTTCCCGTCATGGTCAAGCTCCGCTCTCTGTGCGACCAGCCCGTCTCTCGCCGCGCGGTATTCCCCTTCGATACGGGACACCAGCGGTGCTGCTTCGCTCAGATCCCCGGTGGCGCCGAGGTCCTCCGCGTCCTGGCACGGCTGAACGAGCCGCGGGAATCCAAAGGTGTGTGCGTGGGACTTGAGCGTGTGAGCTGCCCGGCGCAGTTCGCTTGCCTCCCCCTCGTCGAGGCTGCGGTGAAGACTTTCGATCAGTTGGGGGGAGTCCTCCAGGAAGGCATCGACGAGTTGACCGACGAATTCCTCGCCGAAGGAGCCGACCAGGCGCCGGAAAGTGGGGGTGTCGAGGACGGGCGGCGCTGTCTCCTCCGGGCCGGATGCGGGCGCTGCCGCCTCCGGGCCCCGTGCGGGCTGCGCAGCCTCCGGGCTCGGCGCGGGGGGACCGTGTGGCACACGGTCGAGTGCCTCGGCGAGATCGGCGCTGTGCAGGGGCTTGCTCAGGTAGTCGTCCATCCCGGCGGCGAGGCAGGCGTCGCGGTCCTCGCTCATCGCGTTCGCGGTGAGGGCGATGATGTACGGGCGGTCCGCGGCGGACACGGACCGGTGGATCCGTCGGGAGGCGTCCAGGCCGTCCATCACCGGCATCTGCACATCCATCAGGACCACGTCGTAGGGCGTGTGCCGCAGCGACTCCAGCGCTTCGGCTCCGTTGCCGACCGTATCCACTGCGTGGCCGATCTTCCGGAGCATCCGGACGATCAGCTGCTGGTTCACCAGGTTGTCCTCGGCCAGGAGGATGCGCAGGGGCGCGGGGCGGCTCTCCGTTACCTCCGGCCGCTGTGCCGCGCGGGGCGTTTCGATGGATGCCGCGGTGCCGAGCAGTGTGCGGCAGAGGTCCGCGTAGAGTTCAGCCGCCCGGATGGGTTTGGTGTGGTATCCGGAGAACTCCGCCAGGCTCCGCTGGGACGTCAGGGGGCGGCCGACAGAGGTCAGCAGGAACAGCGGCAGTTCGTCCATGCTCCGGTGGTGGCGGATCTCTTCCGCGAGCATGACACCGTCCATGTCCGGCATCTGCATATCCAGAATTCCAATGTCGAACGGATCGCCCTGCCGGACCCATTCGAGGGCTTCCTGCGGGGATCCGGTGGCCCGTACCACCATCCCCCAGGCGCTCGCCTGGTGGGTGAGGATCATCCGGTTCGTGGATTTGTCGTCCACGACCAGAAGGTGCTTTCCCCGGAGATCGACACGGGGGACCACATGGCTCGTACGCATGGCTTCGGGGACTTTTCGCGCTTCCACGGTGAAGTGGAAAGTCGACCCCACTCCCAGTTCACTCTCGACCCACATCGTGCCGCCCATGAGCGCGGCCAGCCGCTTGCTGATGGCCAGCCCGAGTCCCGTTCCGCCGAAACGCCGGGTGGTGGAGGTGTCGAGCTGTTCAAAGGGCCGGAACAGCTGGCCCAGGCGGTCCGCGGCCATTCCGATTCCGGTGTCGCTCACGGAGAAGTGGAGCCGGATGGTGTCGTCCGCATCCTTTGAAGCAGGCACGTGGCCCGTTTCCGGCGGCTCCCCGGAGGCATCCGGTTCCGATTCGGCCAAACCGACCCTGAGGACGACCTCGCCGGTTTCCGTGAATTTCACGGCGTTATTGAGCAGATTGATGATGATCTGGCGCAGCCGGTCGATATCTCCGATAACTTCTTCCGGCAATTCTGGATCAATAATGTACGCCAGGTCGAGATCTTGCTTCTCCGCCGCCATCGGGGAAACGAAGTCGAAGGCCGATTCCACGCACTGACGGAGCTCCAGCGGCTGGAGTCTGAGATCGAATTTCCCGGCCTCGAACTTCGAGAAGTCAAGGATGTCGTTGATGATGGTGAGCAGGCTGTTACCGCTGTTCTGGATGATATGCGCGAATTCGGTCTGCTCGGCATTGAGCGGGGTGTCGAGCAGAATCTCGGTCATGCCGATCACCGCGTTCATCGGCGTGCGGATCTCATGGCTCATGGTGGCGAGGAACGCGCTCTTGGCCTGGGTGGCGACTTCCGCCGCCTCCTTGGACGCCTGGAGCTCCGCGGCGGCGCGGGACCGTTCCAGTACCCGCCCGAGCTGGGTGCTCACGTCGAGCAGCAGCCGCAGCAAGGCGTCATCCGGCTCCATGGCCTCCGGGGTCAGAAAATCGAGGACCGCCGCGACATCCCGTCCGATGATGACCGGGAGGGCGATGCGGCCGGTCACCCCGGAGCTGCCCGCGACCACGGGCGACGGCTTGCCGGCCCCGGAGGAGTCCGCGGTGATGTCACGCACCCAGGCGGGGCGGCCGGTCGCACGCACGGTGGCGGGGAGGCCGTTCGGCTCGTACAGCCCGGCCGCTGCGGCGATGTCGTGCAGCGGCATCCGCAGGTCGCGTTCATCGACGTGCCAGATGGACACCACGGTGAGCTCCGCGTCCGGGGCGGGCCGGCCGGTGCGGGAGCCCGAGCCGGACGCGGGCTCGACGAGGTAGACATGGCCGACCGGCCACCCCATGTGCCGGCACACCAGGTCCAGGACCGTCCGCATCGCGTCCTCCCAGGTCTCCGCCTCGTTGGCGGCGGAGGCCACATGCTGGAGCAGGCTGAGGGATTCGGTCTTCTGATGCAGCTCCGAGGTGCGCTGGCGGACCTCCTCCTCGACGGCGGAGTAGCTCTCCTGGAGCCTCCCGGCCATGACGTTGAAGGCGGTGGCCATCGCGCCGACCTCGTCGTGGCTGCGTACCGTCGCGCGGCGGGTGAGGTCGCCCGCGGCGAGGGCCTGCGCGGCGTGCACCACGGCCGCCAGATTGCCGGTGATACGCCGGGAGAGCAGCGTGGCCGCCACGATGATCGCGGCGAGGACCGCGGCAATGCCGGCCAGGACCCGCAGGTTGCGGTCGTGGAAGTTGTCCAGGCGGGCGTTCAGCATCCGGTCTTCCTGGTCGAACAGGGCTTTCCACAGGTTCGCGTTCGCCCGGATGGCGCCGGTGGCCTGAGCCGCCCAGGCCGCCCGCGGGATATCGCTCCGGTCGCCGTTCGTGAACTGCCGGTTCACGGTGCCGGTCACCTCACGGACCGATGAGGTCGCCTTGGCCAACAGGGGCTGGATCGCGGGGCGGAGTCCGGTGTGGGAGGTGGACTCGAAGGCCCGGTTCAGATCGCTGTTGAGCTGAAGGAGGTTCTGGTTGAGCCCCGTGGTGTCGTAGGCGATGCGGACCCGGTCGCTGTCGGACTTGCCGCCCTGGGCCAGGATCGAGTCTCCCGTGCCCGCCACCTGGTAGAGCTGGTTCATCATCTGCGGCTCGCGGAGCAGCAGGCCGGCCATCGTGTAGTACGTGTCGAGGTCGGGGTCGAGAATCAGCTTCGAGGTGTCTCCGACGTAGGAACCCAGCGCCAGCAGCTTCCCGATGAGCCGGTTGTACCGCGATACGTCGGCGCGGACGCCGGACGGAGCCGAGGACAGCTGTGCCCAGTCGTGGCGCAGGGCCGCGGGCGCCAGCGGGGCTTTCCCCTTGGCGGCGAGGTCGGAGACGGTCGTTCGCAGCGGCTTGCTCAGCCGTCGGTCGACCTTCGTGAGCGCCGTGAAGCCTTCGCTGACGGCATGGTCGGCTGCCGCGACCCGGCTCCTCGGCACGGGCTCTCCGGTGCTCTCGCGGTGCAGCAACGCACGGCGATCGGAGAGGTCCTGTATCAATGCGCTCACGGGACGCAGGTACTGAACGCCGCTCAGCTCGGTACGGGCAAAATCGATCTTGCTGTTCTGCTGGTCGACCAGGTAGAACGTGGCCAGCCCGAGCGGGAGCATGAGGGCGATGCAGATGGCCAGCAGCTTGTGCCAGATTCGGGGCACGAAGCGCATTCTGCGGCTGCTGCGCGACCCGCTCCGCGGTGGGTCCGGGGCTCCGGGCGGCTTCGCATCGGGCGCGGCGGACATGAGTCACTCCGGTTCTTCTGTCGCGTCGGTCTGCTCGGACAGCCCGCTGAGCTGGCGCCGGCTGGTGACGCCGACCTTCCGGTAGACGTTGGACAGGTGCGCCTCCACGGTCTTGGCCGTGACGAACAGCTGCTGGGCGATCTCCCGGTTGGTGCGTCCGGCGACGGCGAGGTCGTAGACCCTGTGCTCACTCGGTGTCAGCGAATGCAGACCGGTGACGGCGTGGCGCCGCGGGCGGATCCCGGCCGCATGCAGCTCGTCCTGGATCTGCTGGACGAGGGGGGCCGCGTTCCGGGCCTCGGCGATGTCCAGGGCGTCGCTGAGCGAGGTCCGCGCCTGGTTGCGTACGCCGTGCCGGCGCAGTGCCGCCCCGTAGTCCGCCAGGGCCTTGGCGTATTCCAGGCGGGCCGGGGATCCCTTCAGCCGGGTGACGGCCTCGCGCAGCAGGCCGACGTCCGCGTCGCCCTCGCTCAGGGTGCCGGCGATGCGCAGAGCGCGGCCGAGGGCCCGGGGCGCGCTCCAGTAGCGGGCCAGCTTCAGTTCCGCGTCGGCCAGGGCCCTGGCTTCTTCGTCCCGGCCGAGCAGATGCAGACACAGCGCGGCTTCCGACCGCCAGGGGACGATGGCGGGATTGTCCCCGCCGGCCGCGCTGAACGACTGGCCCGCGGCCAGCGCGGCGTGGAATGCCTCCGTGGTGCGGCCCTGAAGGCGCAGCAGATGGGACCGGCTGTACAGCACGTAGTACATCAGCCCGGTGAGCGGCGCGGGATCGGGAACTCCGGTCCACTCCAGGGTGGCCTGCGCACGGGGCAGTGCGCCCTGCTCTATCTGCACCTCGGCCTGGACGGGGCCGAGCACCAGCCGGTGCAGCCCTGGTGAGGACGTTTCGACGGCGTGCATCGCGTCCGCTGCGTCCGCGGCGGCCTCTTCGAGATTGCCCCGGTACAGCCACGCCATCGCGCGGTAAGTCAGCGCCCCGGTCAGGTCGTTGACCGAGCCCTGCCGGTGCGCCTGCTCGACCGCGGCGTCCAGACTGGCAAGGACCTCTTTGCGGTCGGCGCTGATCAGGGCCAGCCAGCCGAAGGACAGGGACGACTGTCCGTCGGACGGCCGGGCCGGGGTGTCCTCGTGGAGTGCGCGCTGTGCCCGTACGACCGCACGCGGGTCGCCGATGACGGCGTCATGGCCGGCGATGACGCAGTCCAGGTACCGGCCGCCCATGTTCTCGCTCGGTTTGGGGGATCGCAGTTCCGCGACGCGGCTGAGGATGTCCTGTCGCAGATCCGGCCGGCCGGGTTCGTAGAGCGGAATCGAGAGAATGCAGGCGTTCAGCCGGTAGAGCAGTTCGGTGTCCTCGGGCGCTGTACGGGCCAGGGCCTGTTGCCAGACGGCCAGGGCCTCTTCGGAGCGCCGGAGCGCGAGCAGCGCGTCGCCGAGGGCCAGTGCGATTTCGACGCGCTGCCGTGACGGCCCGGCCAGTCCGTGTGCCTCGCTGAGGTACTGAACGGCCGCCGCGCTGTCCACCCGCCGCATGGCGTTGCCGAGATCGAAGAGCAGGTCCAGCCGGTCCCCGGCCGGCGGAGGCTCGGCCAGAGCGCGGCGCAGATACGTCGCCGCGGTCTCCGGCGAGCCGCGGGCCAGGGCGCTCCGCGCCGCCGACCACAGCATGGTCACGGTCGCGGCGTCACCGGAGGGCAGGGTGCGCAGCAGGTGCAGGGCGACTTTCTCGATCTCGGCCTGGGAGTCCCGGAGCAGGCGTGCGGCGGTCTTGTGTGCGCGGTGGGAGTCGGCCGGTGCGATCTCCTCGTACACGGCGGCCCGCACCAGCGGATGCACGAACCCCATCCGGGGCTTCATCTCGTCCGAGGGGGCGGTGTAGAGGATCCGGGCGTGCTCAAGGCTTTTCGCGGCCTGCATCGCATCGTCCCGGTCAAGCCCCGCCAGCTCCGCCGCATGGCTCAAGTCCGCACCGTCCCCGAGCACCGCGATGGCCCGGGCCAGTGGGGCACAGCCCTTAGGGAGGCGCCGCATCCACATCGCCACTCGCCGGGCGATGGCGCGCGGGCCCAGGGCGTAGACCTGCGGGATGTGCGCCGCGGTGGGCTCGACATGCTCGGTGGTGAGTGCCTCGGTGAGCTCCTTGAGCAGGAGCGGGTTCCCGCCGGTCGCGGACCAGCAGGCGGCGAGAAAGTCCGCGTCCTCCGGTTCGGGTGACCCGGACTTCGCGAATTCACTGATGATGAGCGAGGCCGATGCCTCGGCACTCAATTTGGACGGATAAACGATCACCGAGGGCGGTGCGGTGACGATCTGGTCGAGTGTATTCGACTGGGTATATTCTCCAAATTGCCGCAGAGTGCCCACCACGCAGGTCGGAATGTCCTCAAGACGCGGCATGAGATAACTGAGAAATTTCAGCGAATCGCTGTCCGCCCAGTGCATATCGTCGACCGTAATGGCCAGCGGCTGCTTTTCGCAGATATCTGCGGTCAGCCAGTACAACCCATGAAGGATGGAGAAATCGCCGCCCAGGGAATGCTCGGGCACGACTTTCTTGAGCACGATCGCCGCCTGGCCGGCGGTGCCGGAGAGAATACGCTGCCGATCTTCCGCCGTCATCCGCGCAAGGAGCGGTTCGAAAATCTGCCGCACCACACCGAAGGGGAAATCGCTCTCGAGTTCCGATCCTCGCGCGCCGGCCACCTGGAAACCGGCGGAAACAGCGAGCCGCTTGGCTTCGGCCAGCAGACTGGTTTTGCCGATTCCGGGCGCACCCTCGATCATCACGGCTTCTCCATGGCCGCCAAGGGTCGCATCCATAGCTGCCCGCAAGGCCTTGAGCTCGCCGCTTCGTTCGTACAGCCCGCCCATATGCGGCATACATTCCAGTATGCGCGCCAGCCCCCTCGGGCGGCCCGTCCTGGAGCGCCCTTGGAGCCCGTGGGACCCAGGCATCCATCGAGCGATGCCCCTTCCCGGCGGGCCGGCCACGGCGGTCCCCACACACCGTCCCCGCGGCCTCGAACCCGCCCGGCGGCGCGCAAGCCGAGGCCCTGCGCTCCTCGCCCGGAGCAGGTGTGATGCGAGTGTGACCGCCGCTCCGCAGGAGGTGGCGGTCTTCTCGTATCGATTGGCGACGCCGCGTCGCCGCCCCCCTATGCGTCACTTCAGTGACTTGAGTGTGGAACCTCCTCGCGGTGCGAGTCCTCCTATATGGGGAGCAGGTGTGCGCATATACGCATATCCGCATGCGCACTCACGCACGCCATGAGTCATGCACGACCTGAACCTGACGAACGTCAACAGGTGCCGCCCAGACGGCACTTGGGATACGAAAGGTCTGCTGGATGAAGATTCGCCGCACGCTGACGGCCGCCGCAGCGGCTGCCGTGTTAGCGCCCGCCGCCTTACTGGCCGCGCCCGCCCCCGCGTTCGCAACGGAGCCGGTGTCCGGGGCCGGTCCCCGCACGCCCACCTCCCCCAACTCCCCAGCCGCTGCCGGTGACTCGGCACCCCAGGACCGCGACGGGGCCGCCCGTCGCACCACAGGAAAGCCGCCGAAAGCCGCCGGGACCGCCGAACGGACCGCTGAGGGGACCACCGGCGCGGGTGGCGCCACCGGTGGAGGCAAGGACGCCGGTGATTCCGATGGCGCGGGTCAGTCCTGCGCGTTCGAGTCCGACCAGCTACAGGCGGCCGTCCGCGGGCTGCCGCGCCAGCTGGCCGCGGGCGGCGCCTGGACCCCCTTCTCCATGACGCTCACCAACACCACCGGCAAGCCCCTGGAGAAGGTCCTGCCCTTCCTCCTCGTGTCCTCCGCCGAAGATGTCGACCGGCCGTACTGGGAGCTGGAGACCGAGTACCGCGACGCCAAGACGGGGCGTTGGAAGACCTTCCATGACGCGGAGCCCGAGGACCTGTTCGGCTTCTTCGCCGTCGGTCCGCGCAGCACCATCACGCTCCAACTGCGCACCCGCGTGGTCAAGGACGCCAAGCCCGGCGCCGGTTACGCGCTCGCCGCCGGCGACTACCGCAACCGCGACGGTTCCTGTGGTTCGGCCAAGGAAGCCTGGTACGACTTCACCATCCTCCCCGCGGGCGCGAAGCCGGCGCAGCCCCCGACCAAGCCGGGTGAGCCGGGCAAGCCGGGTGGCACGGCCGAGGCCAGCCAGAGCGCCGCGTCCGGCGGCGGTACGGGCGGTTCCGGTTCCACCGGTGGCCTCAGCCCGCAGGGCGGCGCCCAGCTCGCCGCGACCGGCTCCTCGTCCGCGCTCCCGGCGATCGCTCTCGCCGGCGGAGCCGCGATGGTGGTCGGCGCGGGTGCGGTCACCGGCGTGCGCCGCCGGAAGGGCGTGGCCGGTCCGGGCGCCACGGACGTCACCGCGTAAGCCCAGTCTTTTCTCCAAGTACCTGCCAACCCAAGGATCCACGGCCTGAGAATTCAGTAACACCTGGAAACAAGGC
>Ga0207426_1000915_pt1 | contig 29490 bp, 28 predicted proteins | sample AraplaMF_Cvi_mMS_FD_184265 | JGI IMG/M metagenome (GOLD analysis project Ga0207426, IMG submission 184265) | Arabidopsis root microbial communities from the University of North Carolina, USA - plate scrape MF_Cvi_mMS (SPAdes) (version 2) | ecosystem: Host-associated > Plants > Roots > Endosphere... | reverse complement strand
CGGTCGCGATTGCGCGCGTGATCGAGCGGTCGACTTTCGGCTTCGGTCTTGCCGCCATTCGTGACGACGAGACGGCAGCCGCTGCGTCCGGCGTTCCTGTGTTGCGCCTCAAGCTGATCGCCGCCGCCATTAGCGGTGCTCTGATGGGGATGACCGGTGCGCCTCTGCCGTTCTACCTCACTTATGTCGAGCCGACCTCGTCGTTCAGTCTCGCCTACACAGTGAACAGCGTCGCTATGCCGCTGGTTGGGGGCACCACGAGCTGGCTAGGGCCGGTGATCGGCGCGATCCTGCTCGGCACAATGCAGCAAGCTATGACGGTGCTGATCTCGTCCTCGGTCAACCTTCTCGTGGTCGGCGTGCTCCTCGTGATCTTCGTGATCGCAGCGCCAAACGGGATCTTGGGATTGTTGCGTTCCATGGGTGGCAAGAAGACAGATCCCGAGACCAATCCGCTCGCCGCGATGCTCGTGACCGAGAAGCGGAGCAGCCAATGACGACCGAAGCGCGAGCGGTGACAGCGGACGAGCTGATCCTCGATGCACGCGGCATCACCAAGCGTTTTGGCGGCTTCGTGGCGCTTAACAATGTCGATCTCGCAGTGCGGCCCGGCGAACGGGTTGGGCTGATCGGCCCGAATGGTTCCGGCAAGAGTACGCTGACCAATTGCCTCTGCGGCGCGCTGAAGACCGACGGCGGCTCGATTGCTTTCGCGGGCAGGGCGATCGACGATCTTTCGTCCTATCAGCGGGCGCGCCTCGGGCTTGGTCGGAGCTTCCAGCTGCCGCGCCCGTTTCACAGCCTAACGCTGCTCGATAATCTCCGCATTCCGTTGGTCTATGCCGTCAATGCGCGCGGCGGAGCGCATCTGACGGAGCAACAGATCCGCACGCGCAGTTCCGACCTGCTCGGCGAATTCGGCCTCGGTGGGAAGCTGCATCGCCTACCGGGTGACTTGACCCAAGTCGAGATGCGCAAGCTGGAGCTGGCGCGCGCGATGGCGAGCGATCCGACACTATTGGTGTCGGACGAGGCGCTCGCGGGTCTTTCGCATTCAGAGGTGGACGAGATTCTGGCGCTGCTGCTCGCGCTCAACACGCGCGGCGTCGCCGTGATTTTCATTGAACACATCATGCGCGCGGTGATGGCGTTCTCCGAGCGGCTCGCCGTGCTTGTCGCCGGCGAGAAGATCGCCGATGGCACGCCGAAAGAGGTGATTGCCGATGAACGGGTGATAGGGGCGTATCTTGGCCAGTAGCATTCGCATTGACAATGTCTCAGCCGGCTACGGCTCGGTGCGCGTCCTCCATAACGTGTCGATGAACGTCGCCCCACGCGAGACGGTGACCCTGCTCGGTACCAACGGCAATGGCAAGAGCACGCTGATCAAGACCATCATGGGCGTGATCCGGCCGAGTTCGGGGCGTATCGTCGCGACCATCGATGGCAAGGACCACGATCTGATCGGCAAGGAGACCGAGGAGATCATCGATCTCGGTGTTGCTCTGGTCCCGGAGGGGCGGCGACTATTTCCGCGTCTGACGGTCGAGGAGAACCTCCTGCTAGGCGCCTACCGTCCAACTGCGCGGGCACGGCTCAAGGACAACATGACCTATTGCTACGAAGCGTTTCCGCGCCTCGCTGAGCGACGCGCGCAGCTCGCCGGCACCATGAGCGGCGGCGAACAGCAGATGCTGGCGCTCGGCCGGGCGCTGATGTCGGCGCCTAGCATCCTGATCGTCGACGAACCATCGGTCGGGCTCGCGCCCCTGTTCGTCAGCCGCACCATCGACATGATCGCGCAGCTCAAGGAGCGCTATCACCTGACTGTGCTGATGGCGGAGCAGAACTTCACGCAGGCGATGCGGATCGCCGACAAGGGTTATGTGATTGTCCACGGGGAGATCGCGTTCCGAGGCGAGAGCCCCGAAGAAATGCAGCAAAGCGATCTCATACGGCAGCATTACCTCGGAATGTAGGACCAGAAGCAATAAAGACCAGAAGCAATAAACAAGGGAGGAAGGCGTGAGGATGTTTCGGCTGAATGGCTTGAGGGGAGTCACACTGGCGCTCTCAACAATGGTGGCGGCACTCTCCGTGCCCACCGACGCGGCTCGCGCGGCGGATCCGATCAAGATCGGCTTCGGCATGCAATTGACGGGACCACTGGCCGGCAACGGCAAGGCGGCGCTGCTCGGCGCCCAGATCTGGGCCGACGAGGTCAACAAGGCCGGCGGCCTGATCGGTCGGCAGGTCGAGCTCGTTGCTTACGACGATCAAAGCAATCCCGGACTCGTCCCCGGCATCTATTCGAAGCTCATGGACGTGGACAAGGTCGACCTCTTGCTCTCGAACAACACCAACCAGACCGCGCCGGCGATGCCGCTGATCATCCAACACAAGCGTTTGATCATGGGAATGTTCGCGCTCGCGATCAATGAGCAGTTCAAGTATCCCGGCTATTTCCAGATCCAGCCTTATGGGCCAAACGGCAAAGACTCGTTGACTCGCGGCTTCTTCGACAACGCAATCGCGATGAACCCGAAGCCGACGACGGTGGCACTGGTCGGCGCGGACGCGGAATTCGCCAAGAACGCGCTCGAAGGCGCCCGCATGCAGGCCAATCGCCTCGGACTCAAGATCGTCTATGACAAGGTCTATCCGCCGACGACGGTGAACTTCACGCCTGTCATGAAGGCATTACAGGCGACATCGCCGGATCTCGTGTTCGTGGCGTCCTATCCGTCCGACACGGTTGGCATCATCCGGACCGCCCATGAGATCAATCTCGAGCCAAAGGTATTCGGTGGCGCCATGGTCGGCACCCAATATGCCGCCATCAAGCAGCAGCTCGGCGAAGCGCTGAACGGTGTCGTCAGCTTCGAGCAATATATCCCGGAGCCGACCGTCAAATTCCCCGGCATCGAGGAGATGCTCAAGAAGTATCAGGCCAAGGCGGCGGAGGTTGGTGTCGATGCGCTCGGCTATTACGTGCCGGCCTTCGTCTACTCGGCGCTTCAGGTCCTCGGCGAGGCCGTGACCAAGACGGGTGGCGTCGATCAGCAGAAGCTGATCAGCTACATTCATGAGAACACGTTCCAGACCGTGGTGGGCGACATCAAGTTCGGTTCGGATGGCGAGTGGGTCGAGCCTCGCATGTTCGCGGTTCAGTTCCGCAACATCAAGGGTAACGACGTTCAGCAATTTACCCAGCCCGGTAAGGAAGTGATCATCTTCCCGCCGAAGTACAAGTCGGGCGACCTGATCTATCCCTTCAGCAATGCGCAGAAGAACGTGCAAAACTGATGCGGACTTTCCCGGAGCGACGCGGGCATGCGCGGCTCCGGGAACGATGTGATCGAGAAGAAGAAACGGGACCTCATGACTGAAACGATCGGCATGCTCGGCATCGGGATCATGGGCTCCGCCATGGCGGGCAACCTGATCAAGGCCGGCTTTGCCATGGTCGGATACGATCCCGTGCCGGCGGCACGGGACCGTTTTCTCGATATGGGCGGCAAACTTCTCTCGTCGCCAAAGGACGTGATCGAGGCGGCCGCGATCAGCTTTGCGTCGCTGCCGAGCCCTGCAGCGCTTGCCGAGGTCGTAGAGGGTGTCGCGGGTGCCGCCCTTGCCGGCGGAGCCGGACAGATATTGATTGAGTGTTCGACGCTCCCGCTCTCCGCAAAGCGTGCGGCGCTCGTTGCCATGGAGCGCGCGGGAAAAACGCTGCTCGATTGCCCCGTGAGCGGCACCGGCGCCCAGGCGGCAACGGGCGACCTGGTGATCCTCGGAAGTGGCGACGAGCAGGCGTTTGCGCGTTGCGCACCGGTCTTCGCGGCGATGTCGCGTCGGCAGGCTTATCTCGGCCGGTTTGGTGCCGGCAGCATCATGAAATACATCGCCAATCACCTCGTGACGATCCACAACGCTGCCGCGGCCGAGGCCATGCTGCTCGGAATGAAGGCGGGGATCGATCCGGGCCTCGTCTACGACACGCTGGCCGACAGCGCGGCGACGTCACGCATGTTCCAGATGCGCGGTCCGCTGATGCGCGACGACAATTACGACACGCCGACCGCGACTATCCGCACCCACCTGAAGGATCTCTCGATCATTTCGAGCTTCGCCGCCGAGCTCGGCTGCGCGCTTCCGGTCTATGCGGCCGCCGAGCAGCTCTATCGCGCGGGTGCGGGGCTGGGATTTGCGGAGCGCGACACTGCTTCGCTCTGCGCGGTACTCGAGCACATGAACGGCTTTGACCGGTATAGCAAACCGCCCGCGAATCCCTCCCCTCAATCGTAAGGAAAGATTGATGTCAGCCTATTGGTGTGCACGCGTCCACGTGACCGATCCCGAGACCTATGCAAAGTACGCCGCGCTCGCCGGCCCGGCGATCGAGAAGCACGGTGGGGTGTTTCTCGCGCGCGGCGGGAAGCAGGTGATCCTCGAGGGCGGCAATTTCGAGAGAAGCGTGGTCGCCCGTTTTCCGAGCCTGGATGCTGCGGTCAACTGCTACAACTCGCCGGAATATGGCGAGGCGCTCAAATTCACGATCGGCACATCGGAGCGGCACATGGTTGCCGTCGAGGGTGTCGAATAGCACGCGTGCTTACTGATAAGGCTTGGTCGCAAAGCTTATCAGTGGGGCCTGGCTTAGCCGCTACTTCTGCTTCACCGAAACCTTCGGCCGAAAGATGGCTTTTCTTGCGCTTGATGTTCGAGTCCCAAGCCTGGCTCGTGCCAATCCATGACGCATAATTTCCCTTCATAGGACATCGTCACGTAGGCCTTGCGCCGATCCTGCCCTCCGAAGCAAATGTTTGTAATGAGAAGGTCCGGTACGGCGTGATACGAAACCTGGCCGTCGGGCGTGATTTCAGCAATCGAGCAGGTGTCCAGTGCTGCAACGCAAATGCGTCCGGATGCGGATACAGCCAGACTGTCGAAGCGCTTGTAGCCGTCTAGACCGACGACAAGCCGGCCGCCATTCGGCGAAGGCCACGCGACATGCCGGACTTCACCGGGACCGGTGATGTCCCACGCCCAGAGGCGGCCGGAATCAGTTTCCGCAACATAGAGAACTGAACCGTCGGGAGAGAGCCCAATCCCGTTCGGCCCGAAGAGGCCGGAAATAACTTCACGTATTTCAGACCCGTCTGCACGTGCCCAATAGACGTAGCCACGATCGAGCTCCCGGTCGCGCCGTTTGCCGTGATCTGTGAACCAGAAGCCGCCGTGGGCGTCGAAGACAAGGTCGTTCGGCCCCTTTAACTGGTTTGCTCCACAATGATCATACAACCGGTCGACTTTCCCGGTCGCGGGATCGACGATCTCGATGCGACCGCCCGAATAGTTCTTGGCTTGGCCGTGAGGACGAAACGTTCCGCCTTCGCGGACCCAGTTGAAGCCGCCGTTGTTGCAGATAAACACGCCGCCATCGGGACCAATCGCGGCACCGTTGGGGCCACCAGGCACCGATGCGATGATCTCGGACCGGCCATCGGCGGTGATCCGAGTCAGTGTCTCGCGCGCGATCTCAACGAGCAGGATGGAGCCATCCCCCATCGCGATGGGTCCCTCGGGAAACTGCAGGCCGTCAGCGATAATTTTCAAGGTTTTCTCCCTTCAGGCGCGCTTGCTTGCACACCGTGTTTGTTTTTGTTTGTCGGATTAGGCTCGCAAAACGATCTTGCCGATGTGGTCACTCGACTCCATGAGGCGATGGGCTTCGGCAGCTTCTGACATTGGGAATACACGGTGTATTTCCGGCGTGCATTGGCCGGCATCGAGTTGGGGCCAGACCCGGTCGAGCAACGCGTGGGCGATCGTCGCCTTGTCATCGGCGGTACGCGGTCGCATTGTCGAGCCGGTGATCGTCAGGCGCCGCGATACGATCTGGGTAAGATCGATTTCGTTGGCAATGCGACCACCCATGAAGCCGATGATGACCAACCGGCCGCCTCGTGACAGGCTCCGAACATTGGCGGCGGCGTAATCTGCGCCGACCATGTCCAGGATGACATCGACACCGGTCTTGCCGGTCAGCCTGGCAATCTTTGCTTCGAACGAGCCGGTTCGATAGTTGATGGCGGCATCGGCTCCGAAGGCAACGCATGCATCGCATTTCGCATCGGATCCAGCCGTCGCATAGACCGTGGCGCCGATCGCTTTCGCCAGTTTGATTGCCGTGACGCCGATGCCGCTCGAGCCGCCGTGGACCAGCACGCGCTCGCCAGCGGCCAACTGACCGATCTGGAACAGATTGGCCCAAACCGTGAAATAGGTCTCGGGAATGGCAGCTGCCCGGATCGCATCGAAGCCGCGCGGAAAACGGAGCGCCTGGCCCGCCGGTACGGTGCAGTATTCAGCGTAGCCGCCGCCATTAGCCAGCGCACAGAGGCGATCGCCGAGCGCGACTGTGTCGACGCCCTCGCCCAGTGCGACCACTTCGCCGGCGACTTCGAGGCCGATAACCGGGCTTGCGCCGGGTGGGGGAGGGTAGACGCCGCGACGTTGCTGGACGTCCGGCCGATTGACGCCGGCGGCCTCGACGCGGAGCAGGATCTCGCCGCGCGCCGGCCGAGGCACCGGCCCTTGTTCGAGGTGCAGAACTTCGGGACCGCCCGCGGAGGCGGCGGCAACGAACGACATCTTATCGGGGAGAGGCATTACGGATCGGGTCTCACATTGAACGAGAATTAGTCGGCGAGCTTGTCCAGAAGCCCGGCGCCGCCACCGATGATGTCTTCAACAATGGCTTGGCGGGCCGCGGCGCCGTCGCGCTGTTTCAGCGCTGTCAGCACGGAGCAATGAAAGTGCTCGCCCTTCGGGGTCGGCCATCCTTCCGGCCCCTTGTAGAGAAAGTTCAGAAAAGGCCCCATCTGGGTCCAGAGGCTTTCGACGACCCGAAAAAGCCGAGGCATTTGCGCTTCCCGGCATAGCCCGAGGTGAAAAGCCTCGTTGCAACGAAGTGCGAGCGCGTAATCGCCTTCGCGCTTTGCGGTGACGAGCTGTTCGTGCACATCGGCCAGCTCTTTGATGCCGGCTGTCGTAATGATCGCCGCTGCACGCTCGGCGCCCAACCCCTCGGTTCGAGCGCGGATATCCCGAAGCTCGGTGTAAACCGCGCGCGTCGGCACCGGCACCGTGATCGAGTGGCCGGTTCGTAACTCCAGAACGCCTTCTGCGACCAATTGCAGCAACGCTTCCCGCACGGGCGTCAGGCTCGTGCCGAGACGCAGCGCGATCTCGCGTCCGCTCAGCTTCTGTCCGGGTTGAAGTTCGCCAACCATCAGCGCTTTCCGCAGTTGGTTGTAGGCTTGGCGGCTCAATGAACTCCGCTCAACGGCTTCGAAGGCCTCGCCGCCGGCCAGTGCCTCCTTCCGATTCATCCGCAATCCTCTCTCTGGCGCCCGGTTGACACCTCATCGACTCGCCGTCATATGATATATCAAACAAGATACACTCTGCAAAATACATTTAGGAGGAAGCGTTGAGTGAATTGGCTAAAAAGCAGGCAGCCCCGTCCTTGCCGAACACCTCGGTCGCCGTCGCGATCGCTGAAAGCCTGCACCGGCATGGGGTTGAGGTAACCTTTGGCCAGAGCCTTCCCTCCGCCATCCAGCTCGCGAACCCCCTGTTTGGGATCCGTCAGATCGCGTATCGGGCCGAGAACGCCGGGGGCGTCATGGCCGACGGCTATGCGCGCATTTCAAGGAAGGTTGGGGTCGTAACGGCTCAAAACGGCCCCGCCGCAACGCTTCTGGTCGCGCCGCTCGCCGAGGCCTTCAAGGCGTCGATCCCGGTGGTCGCGCTCGTTCAGGAAGTCGCGCGCAACACTTACGACAAGAACGCATTCCAGGAGCTGGACCACTTCGCGCTGTTCTCTGGCTGCGCCAAATGGGTGCGTCGCGTCGATCGTGCGTCTCGCGCTGAAGACTATATCGATATGGCTTTCACCGCCGCCGCGACCGGCCGTCCCGGTCCCGCCGTGCTGCTCTGTCCCGCGGATTTTCTGAACGAGTTCGCCGATATCGCCCAGAAGCGTTCGGCCAAGCTTGGTGTTTTCCCGCTTGATCGCATCGCTGCAGATCCCGCCCGGATCGAAGAGGCGGCCGATCTCCTGGCGAAGGCCAAGGCGCCGCTCGTCGTCGCTGGAGGCGGCGTCCATTTGTCCGGTGCAGCCGAGGCGCTCGCAGCTCTTCAAGATGTCGCGTCGCTGCCTGTTGCAACCACGAACATGGGCAAGGGTGCGGTCGATGAGCGCCATCCGCTGTCGCTCGGTGTCGCGGCCAACGCAATGGGCAGGCTCGGTTCGACCTATCATCTCAAGCCGATGATCGATCACGCCGACGTCATCCTTCTGATCGGCACGCGCACTAATCAGAACGGCACCGATTCCTGGACGCTCTATCCGAAGGGCGCGACTTTCGTTCATATCGATGTCGACGGCAACGAGGTCGGTCGCAACTATGAAGCCGTCCGGCTCGTCGGCGACGCCAAGCTGGCGCTCGAAGCCTTGACGGCCGCGGTGTCCAAGCGAGACCTCGGCGTGCGTCGCTTGGCACGAGCGGCCGTCGAGAAGCAGATTGCAGACGGCAAGCAGACGTTCGCAAAGGGTGCCAGGTCGGTCACGCATTCCGACAGCAGCCCGATCCGGCCGGAGCGGGTGATGACCGCACTCAATGCCGTCATGACGCCCGACACGATCATGGTGGCCGATGCAAGCTATTCCTCGCTCTGGGTCACCAACTATCTCGTCTCGCAAAAGGTTGGGCAGCGCTTCCTGACGCCGCGCGGCCTTGCCGGCCTCGGTTGGGGCCTGCCGATGGCGCTCGGCGCGAAGGTTGCGTCATCCGACAAGCCTGTGATCTGTCTGACCGGTGACGGCGGCTTCGGCCATTGCTGGGCGGAAATGGAGACCGCCCGCCGCATGAAGTTGCCGGTCGTCCTGATCGTGCTCAACAACGGCGTTCTCGGCTATCAGAAGGACGCCGAAGACGTAAAGTTCGGCGATCACACCGATGCGGTCTTCTTCGAGAACGTCGACCATGCGGCTATTGCGCGCGCATGCGGATGCGAGGGCGTCAGGATCGACCGCGTCGAAGATCTGCAGCCGGCGCTCGAGAAGGCGCTCGCTTCCGACCGGCTGACGCTGATCGACGTCATCACCGATCCGCAGGCTCGGCCGCCGATCACCTGGTACGAGGGGCACTTCTAGTCCGAACCCGCGTTCCAGGGTCTGCGTCATGCTCGTCTTCGTACAATTGGTCGTTTCAGGTGTCCTGCTCGGCGGCGTTTATGCGCTCGCCGCGCTCGGCCTGAATCTGATTTTCGGTGTCGCCAAGGTCGTGAACTTCGCCCATGGCGAATTTCTGATGCTTGGCATGTATGCCGGTTTCTGGCTGATGACGACGACGGGCATCAACCCGTATTTCGGGGCGCCGCTGATCGCGATCGTGTTCTTCGGTGTCGGGCTGCTCTTCTACGCCGGCCTGATGCGGTTCACGATCTACAAGCCGGAACTGACGCAGGTCTTCGCAACACTGGGGCTCGGAATCCTGCTGCAGAATGCAGCGCTGATGGCCTGGTCGGCCGACTACCGCACCCTGCAGGTCATGCCGGCCGGATGGGACTCGATCAACGTGCTCGGCGCGTTCATCCCGACCAATCGCCTGATCGCCTTCGCCTATTCCGTCGCGATCCTTGCGGCCGTGATCGTGTTCCTTCGCACCACCTTCATCGGCCGTGCAATCGAGGCGGTTTCGCAGGATTTAATGTCGGCGCGGCTGATGGGAATCGACCCGAACCGCGTGTTTCTCATCACCTTCGGACTTGGCATTGCACTCACGGGTGTCGCGGGCGCTGTCTTGGTGCCTTCCTTCTACGCCTTCCCGTCGGTCGGGTCTTTCTTCGTGCTGGCGTCCTTCGTCGTCGTGGTGCTCGGCGGTCTCGGTAGCGTCGTCGGGACGATCGCCGGCGGTCTCGTTCTCGGGCTGGTCGAGACCACGGTCGGGTATTTCGCTCCCGACCTGAAGGAGGCGACGCATTTCGTCCTTCTCATCGGTCTGCTCACGGTGCGGCCGCACGGTCTCCTGGGTATCAAGGGTGCCGAGAAGGAGACGCTGAAATGAGCTTCTCCCGCTATCTCGTGACCTCGCCGCGCGACCTCGCCGGTGCGGCAATCCTCCTCTTCGTTGCGCTCGTGCTGCCCTTCTGCGGGCTCGACGATTACTATGCCAACGTCCTCGTGCTGATCCTCATCTATGCGGGGCTTGCGTCGTCCTGGAATCTGATCGGCGGCGTTGCAGGCCAGTTCTCGCTCGGACATTCGGCCTTCTTCGGCATCGGCGCCTATACCTCGACGCTGCTGTACAATTACGCCGGTATCTCTCCCTGGCTCGGAATGCTGGCGGGAGGGGTCATCAGCACGATCCTCGCTGTCGCGATATCCTATTCCGTCTTTCGCATGCGTGGCGTGTTCTTCGCCATGGCGACGCTCGCCGTCGGTGAAACGATCCGCATCCTTCTGATCTATTCGCGGAAATTCTTCGACCTGCCTTACAGCATCAGCATCAATTTCACGCCCGGTTTGTCGAATATGATCTTCGAGGAGCGCACGACCTACGCGCTTCTCGCCGGAGGCTATCTACTTGCCTGCGTCGCGGTCACCTTCGTGCTGGTCCGAAGCTATGCGGGATTTTACCTCAAGGCGATCCGCGACAACGAGGACGCCGCCGATGCATCCGGCGTTCCCATCCGACGCTACAAGCTGATCGCGTTCCTGCTCAGCGCGTTCCTGACGTCGATCGGCGGGACGCTGATGGCGCAATACATCCTCTACATCGAGCCTGGCACTGTGTTCAGCGTCGAACTCTCGGTCGATCTGCCGCTGATGGCAATTCTCGGTGGCATCGGCACCGTCGTTGGTCCCTTCATCGGCGCGGCGATCCTGATCCCGCTTCGTGAAATCCTTGTCGAGCAACTCGGCGGGACGCTGTCGGGAGCCCATCTCGTGATCTACGGCTTCCTGCTGATCGTCATCGTGATCGTGCTGCCGCACGGTCTGATGGGCGGGTTGTCGAGTTTGAGGGAATGGGTCGGACGCAAGCGGACGTCAGGCGGGCCCGCTCGGGAGACCGCGCCATGAGCTTGCTGGACGTCCGTACCGTCACCAAGAAATTCGGCGGCCTTGTCGCCGTCGGCGAAGTCGATGTGCGGGTCGAAGCCGGCGAGATCGTAGGATTGATCGGCCCCAACGGCGCCGGCAAGACGACGCTCTTCAATGTCATCGCCGGTGCGATGCGTCCGGAATCGGGCGATGTCGTCTTCGACGGTCATTCCATCGTCGGCCTCAGCGCAGCTGCCATCTGCCGCCGCGGTCTGGCGCGCACGTTCCAGATCCCGCAGCCGTTCACGACAATGACGGTCGCAGAGACCATCATGACGGCTGCGTTCCTTCATGGCGCAGACGTCACAGCGAGCAACCGCGAGGCTCATATGGTCGCCGAACGTGTCGGTCTCGGCGGCCGGGAGCATGTTCTCACTCCGACACTGACGAATGCCCAGAAGAAGCGCCTCGAAGTCGGCCGGGCTCTCGGGACGCGACCGAAGCTGCTCTTGCTCGACGAGGTCATGGCGGGCCTGAATCACGCCGAAGTCAGTCGCATGCTCGACCTGATCCGGCGTGTGCGCGACGAGGGTGTGACCATCCTGCTCGTCGAGCACAACATGGAAGCCGTCATGGCTATCTCCGATCGCCTGATCGTGCTCGATGCCGGGCGCAAAATTGCGGATGGCGAACCGCGCGCGGTGGTCGACGATCCCGCGGTCATTCGCGCCTATCTCGGTGACGACGAGCCGGAGGCGGTGGATGCTTAGCGTTCGGAATCTTCACGCCGGATACGGCGACTCGGAGGTCCTGCATGGCGTCGATCTCGATGTCGAGAAGGGCGAGGTGGTTGCCATCGTCGGCGCCAACGGCGTCGGCAAGACGACGCTGCTCCGGACACTTGCGGGGCTGATCAAGCCGACCGCAGGCAATGCCACTTTCAAGGGACAGGAGATCGCCGGCCTGCCGGCGCACCGCGCAGTCGAAGGCGGGCTTGTCATGGTGCCCGAGGGGCGGCGGCTATTTCCGCGGATGAACGTGCGGCGCAATCTCGAAATCGGTGCCTACACCAAGCGCGCGCGTGCACGGATGAACGAGAATCTGGACGCCATCTACGAGCTGTTTCCGTTCCTCAGGGAGCGCGAGGCACAGCTTGCAGGCACGTTGTCGGGTGGCCAGCAACAGATGTGCGCAATCGGGCGCGGGCTGATGGCAATGCCGGACCTGCTGCTGCTCGATGAAGTGTCGCTCGGCCTCGCGCCGATTGCCGTCAAGCGCGTCTACGAAGCTCTCGGCCAGATCCGGGGCACTGGCCTCACGCTGGTCATCGTGGAGCAGAACGTGACGCAGGCGCTGCGTGCAGCGGATCGCGCCTACGTCATTGCCGGCGGACGCGTCGTCGTCAGCGGTACGGGCAAAGAACTCATCAATAACGAAGATGTCAGGCGAGCCTATCTCGGTATCGGCCTGCACGAAAAGGAGGAAGCGAGCCTATGACTATTTCTCGACGCCACTTCGTCAGCCTGACCGGGGCTGGTGCACTCACTTTGGCCGCGCCCAACATTCGCACGGCTCAGGCGGCGTCGCCCGCCAAGATTGGCGTGCTGCTGCCGCTGTCGGGACCGCTTGCCTCGTTGGGCAACGATGTGTTGCGCGGCTTCCAGCTTGCCCAGAGCTTCGTCAACGCCAAGGGCGGCGTGTTCGGCGCACCGGTTGAGTTCGCTCAGGTTGACGTTCCCGGCTCGACCGAGGCAACGTCGCAAGCGCAGCGGCTGATCACCAGCGACCGCGTCAAGGTGATCATCGGTTCTTACGCCAGCGCAATCTCGTTCGCGGCAAGCCAGGTCGCCGAGCGCAACAAGGTCGTTTACTTCGAGCAGGGCGCGGTCGCCGATGACATCACCAGCCGCGGCTTCAAATACCTCTTCCGCTTCATCTATCCCTCGACGGAACTCGGACGGAAGTGCGCCGAATACGTCGTCGAGAAGGTGATCCCGGGCGTCGGCCTCACGGCTGCGAACGCCAAGGTGGCGATCCTCACGGAGAATTCGAACAACGGCACTGCCGTCGGCGCCGGCGCAAAGGCGTACCTTACGGAGAAGGGCATCAATCTCGTCGATCACAGCACCTATGACTTCAAGACCAACGACCTGTCGTCGATGGTCCAGCGGTACAAGTCGCTCGAAGTCGATATCCTGATCGCCGAGCAGTACACGCCCGACGCCATTCTGTTCTGGCGTCAGGCCCGCGAAGCCGGGCTCAAGCTCAAGGCGATGATCGGCAACGGCGGTGGCCACAATGTCGGCGACTTCGCCGATGCGCTCGGCGACGATGTCAACGGCATCCTGAACACCGGTACGTCGGTCTATATCAATCCGAACGCCCTGCAGCCGGAGACCGCAGCGCTGTTCAAGCGCTTCCATGAAGAATATCCCAAGATGTTCGAGGGCCGGAAGCCATCGGCACATTCGGGCATGGGCTTCAATGCGATGTACACCGTGCTCAACGACATCCTGCCGGCGGCCGGCAGCATGGATACCGAGAAGATCCGCGAAGCCGCGCTGGCCCAGGACAAGCCCATCGGGTCGTCGATCGTCGGCTGGGGTTTGAAGTTCGATCCCAAGACGCAGAACAACACGCGCGCATTCCCGACCTACGATCAGTGGCAGGACAAGCAGATCCAGTCGATCGGACCTGAGCCGTTCGGCATCGCGAAGAAGATCACGATGCCGCTGCCTGATTGGGGCCAGCGCGCCAACGTCGGTCAGTAAGAAGCTCTACGCAGAGAATGCCCGCCAGGTCCGGAGGCATAACCGGGCTTGGTGGCGTAGCGATCGAAACAAGAAAATATTTAGTGGGGAATGCCAGTGAAATTAGTTGTGGCAGGGTTTCTTGCAGCGGTTGGGTTGATCTCGCCTGCCATGGCTGAGAGGTGGCCGGAACGTGAGATCACGCTCGTGGTCAATTATGGTGCAGGCGGAGTGACCGACGTGACCGTCCGCGCGCTCGCGGCCGAAGCCGCCAAGATCCTCAATGTTCCGGTCCAGATCGTGAACCGGCCGGGGGGGCAGGGGACCACGGGCCCGACGTTCATCGCTGCGCAGAAGCCCGACGGCTACACGATCGGCGTGACCAGCTTCGCCCCGATGGCGATCAATCCGCACATGATCGACGTGACATATGCGATCGACGATTTCGACTATGTCGGTGGGTTCGGCCGCTTCCGGTACGGCATCGTGGTCAACGAGGCCTCGCCAATCCGTTCGATCGACGATCTCATCAAGGCCGGTCAGTCCAAGCCGGTCACATTCAGTGCGTCCGGTCCTCCCAACAATCTGGCATTGTTGGAGCTGGGCAAGAAGACTGGCGCCCGCTTCCGCTTCGTGCCGTACCCGTCGGGCGCCGAGTCGGTGACTGCCGTTCTCGGCGGCCACATCGATGCCGTGGTGCAGACACCGACAGAGATGCTTCCATTGATCTTGGCTGGCAAGCTGCGGCTGCTCGCGTCGGCGAGCCCGGTTCGCTGGAGCGAGCTGCCTGATGTGCCGACATTGCTTGATCTCGGTCAGGGCGTATCGATCGATTCCTGGATCGGCCTCGGCGGACCCAAGGGCATCGATCCGGACAAGCTCAAGACCTTGCGCACGGCCTTCGAGAAGGCCGCCGCCTCGCCGGAGGTCGCGAAGTCCTACGAGCAGCTCGGCATGTCGATGGCCTATATGAGCGGGGACGAATACCGCGGCTTTCTGAAGAAGGGCTTTGACGAGATGAGCAAGAGTCTCGCCGAAACCGGACTCGCGAAGAAGCGTTGAGAGAGACGCCCATGTCCGGGTCTGCCCTGCGCGCTCGCGCGATCCCGCTCCTCCTTGCCGCGCTAGGCGCGGCAGGCTGGTTCGCGGTGCGTCACCTTGACCTCTACACCGACGACGGTCCTGGTTCCGGGTTGCTGCCCAAGGTCGCGCTGGGCTTCGTGGTTATGCTGGCGGTGCTCGTCAGCCTCGCTCCTGCAAGGGGCGGGGCTGTAGACACCGGCAACGAAACGCCTCGCGCCTTCGCCGTTTACAGCGTCGTGGCGATCCTGTTCGCGATCGCCGTGCCGTTCCTCGGCTTTGTGATTCCGGCTCTGATTGCGACCGGGGTCATCATGCGCTTCGCCGAGGATCGCTCCTGGCTTGCGTCGGTGGCCTATTCGCTTCTGTTGGTCGCAACGATCGTACTGTCGTTTGGAACGGCGCTGCAGGTGCAGTTTCCCGCCGGGCCGGCCGAAATCGCACTGAAGTCGCTGGGAGTTCTCTGAAGTCATGCTGGACGGACTTCTTCACGGCTTCAGCGTTCTGATGACCGTTGACAATCTACTGCTCTGCCTGCTCGGCGCGTTCCTGGGCACGATCGTCGGCGTGCTGCCGGGATTGGGGCCGACCACGACGATCGCGCTGCTGCTGCCGATCTCGCTCCGCATGGACGTGACCGGTGCGATCATTCTGCTGTCGGGCATTTATTACGGCGTCGCTTACGGCGGCACCATCACATCGGTTCTGATGCGCATACCGGGCGAGGCGTCGTCGGTCGTGACATGTCTCGACGGCTATGAGATGGCTCGAAAGGGGCGCGCCGGCGCGGCCCTCGGCATTGCGGCGATCGGCTCGTTCATCGCCGGCACGTTCGGCATCCTCGGTATCACTTTCTTGTCGCCGCTCTTGGCCAAGGTCGTGCTGTCGTTCGGGCCGGGCGAGTATGCTGCGATGATGTTTGCCGGCCTTTGCCTCATCATGTTCTTTGCCCAATCGGGAGTCTTGAAGGCACTGCTGATGGCGTCCATCGGGGTTGCGCTCGGAACGATCGGGCTGGATCCCATCACCAACGAAGCGCGCCTGACGTTCGGCCTTCCGGATTTGATCGACGGCGTGAATGTCGCGCCGCTTGCGATCGGGCTCTTTGGTATCTCGGAAATCCTGATGCTCGCACGGACGAGAGAAGATGCTTCGAGCATCATGGCGCCGCCGAGCCGCTTGCTGGCCTTTCTGCCCAATAGGGAAGAGGCGCGCCAGAGTGTAGCTCCGATCGCGCGCGGTTCGGTCTTGGGCTTCGTCGTCGGGCTCCTGCCGGGCGGCGGCGCGGTGCTCGCATCGTTCCTGTCCTACGCGGTGGAGCGTCGGCTCTCGAAACATCCGGAGCAATTCGGCAAGGGTGCCATTGCGGGCGTCGCGGGACCGGAATCGGCCAACAATTCCGGCACCGCCGGCGCCTTCGTTCCCTTGCTCACTCTTGGCATTCCGTCGAACGCGGTGACCGCGCTGCTGCTCGGTGCTTTTCTGATCCATGGCGTGGTCCCCGGTCCGCTGATCATGACTCAGCACCCGGAAGTGTTCTGGGGGGTGATCGCCAGTATGTATCTGGGCAACGTCATTCTTGTCCTGCTGAACGTGCCGTTGATCGGACTGTTCGTGCGCGCGCTCGACATCCCGCGCGCCTATCTCGCCACGATGATCCTTTGTGTCTGTGTCATCGGTGTCTATTCGACCAACCTGTCGACCTTCGACATTGGCCTCACCGTCATGTTTGGCTTCGCCGGCTACATGTTCCGCCGCGCGGATTACGATCTGTCGCCGCTGATCCTGGCCTTTGTGCTCGGGCCGACCTTCGAGCGGTCGTTGCGCCAACTGCTTCTGATCACCGACGGCGACCTTTTAGGCGGCCTGTGGGAGCGCCCGATCGCGCTTTCGCTGGTTGCGCTCGGGCTGGCTCTGCTGGGGACCGGCATCGCCGGCCTGGGCCGCCGCTACACTCATGATGACTAACGGAGTTACCGATGCTTGCCGTTCAGAAAGCCATGCCCGAGACCGGGTTCACCCTGGCCGAGGTCCCCATTCCGTCTCCCGGGGCAGGCGAGGTTCTCGTGGAAGTCGAAGCCTGTGGCATCTGCGGCAGCGATGTCCACGTCTATCAATGGACCTCCGGTTACGAGTGGATGAAGCCTTTGATGCCCGTGACGATCGGGCATGAGTTCGCGGGCCGAGTGGTTGAGACCGCGCCCGGCGTAACGTCGGTTTCGAAAGGTGATCGCGTCACGGTGTGGCCCTCGATGTCGTGCGGGGCGTGTCAGGCTTGCCGCGAGGCGCAGCCGGAGCATTGCGAGCGCAAAGTGACGCTCGGGCTCACGAGGAACGGTGCGTTCGCGACCCACGTGACGACCCCGGCCAGCCAATGTTTCGTGCTGCCGGACAATGTCGACTTCGAGCTCGCGTCCCTGACCGAACCTCTGTGCGTCGGCGCACGCGCCGTCGAAGTTGGTGACGTGAAGCTCGGCCATACAGTAGTTGTGCTTGGCGTGGGCATGATCGGCCTGGCGATCGCCCTGATGGCGCGACGCGCTGGGGCTTCCACCGTAATCGTCGTCGGCAAGGACGATCCAGTGCGGCTCGAGGTGGCGCGCAACCTCGGCTTCTCCGACACAGTTGATCTTGCGGCGTCCGATCTTGCGACCGAAGTGCAGCGCATCGCCGGCGGCAAAGTCGATCGCGTCTTCGAGGCGACGGGCGTGACCGCCAGCATTCGCGATGGTCTCTCCGTGCTCCGGCGCGGCGGCGTCCTGACCGTCACGGGGATCCATTCGAAACCGGTCGAGATCGGTCTCACCGACCTCGTCCGCAACAAGCACCAGCTTCGAGGGTCTCACGGCGCGACGCGCGCAACCTGGGTCACCGTGCTGAAGCTCCTTGCCCAATGCGGAGAGGAGTTCCGGCCGCTGATCTCGCACCGCGTTCCTCTCGCGGAAACGGTTCTGGGCTTTGAACTCTCCATTCGCAAGCAAGCCTCGAAGGTCGTCGTCATGCCGAAGCTGGCGGCCGCCAACACAAAGGACCAGTTATGAGCACAGCATTCAAACGCATCGCCCTCGTGACCGGCGCGGCCCGAGGTATCGGTCTCGGGATCGCCGAACGGCTCGCCAGCGATGGCGCACACGTCGTGATCACGGATGTGATCCCCGAAGTCGAAGCCAGTGCGAAGGAGCTTTCCGCCAAGGGCCATTCCGTGACCGCTATCATCGGCGACGTAGCCCATGAGGCATGGTGCGTTGAAACCGTCGCACGCGTGCAGCGAGAGTTCGGCAGCCTTGACATTCTCGTCAACAATGCTGGGATTTCGCCGAAAAAGGATGGCCGCAAGATCCTCATTCGGGACACCGATCTCGCCAGCTGGAACAAGGTCTTCGCCGTCAATATCGCCGGCGCGTTCTTGCTGTGTCGCGAAGCGACGCCTGCGATGCAGGAGAAAGGCTGGGGCCGTGTCGTTAATATCTCTTCGCAGTCCGCCCGCACGCGTGCCGACATCGCGGGCTCCGCCTATGCGGCCTCGAAATCCGCGATGATCGGATTTTCGCGCGTGCTCGCATCCGAGGTCGGCCGTTCCGGCGTGACCGTCAACTGCATCGCGCCGGGCCGTATCGAGAGCCCGATGCAGGCGGTCGCGGGCGCGGAAGCGACCCGCGAATATGTCAGCCGCATTCCGGTTGGCCGCATTGGCGTCGCGGCCGACATCGCCGCAACGGTTGCCTTTCTCGCTTCCGACGAGGCCAGCTTCATTACGGGAGCGACGCTGGATGTGACCGGCGGCTTCTTCATGGGCTGACGCCGGCCCGATCACTGGTATATGCAGGATAGTTGAGAATGCAGTCAGTCAAGAATCCGACCTCGGTCCGGCGTTTGCTTCAGGAGGAAGTCCCGACGGGGGACGCTATCGCGCTTGTCCTGGAGCAGGCCGGGATCGACATGGTGTTCGGCATTTCAGGTGGTCACACCGGGCACATCTTTTCGGCGCTGTCTAAAGTGCAGAATCGGATTCGCACGGTGCTCGTGCGCGAAGAATCGCTCGCGGGTGTGATGGCGGAAGTCTATGGGCGGCTGACCGGAAAGCCCGGCGTGGTGCTGGGGCAGGGACCATGGGTGCTCGGCAACGGGCTCATCGGTACGATCGAGGCTCTGCTGTCGAGCTCGCCGATGCTGCTGCTGACTGATTTCAGCGACACACCGGCGCTGTCTTTACACGCGCCCTACCAGTCCGGGACTGGCGAGTACGGGAGCTGGGATGCGCGAAGGAGCTTTTCCGGCGTGACGAAAGAGGTCGTTCCGGCGCTCGATCCTGCGAGTGCCGTTCATGGAACGCAGCTGGCCATCAAGCATGCACTGGCCGGCCAGCGCGGTCCCGTTGCCGTCCTGTATAGCATCGCTGCGCTTGCTGGACGCGTCGGACCCGACAGCGTGCCGCGTCTGTATGAGACCGGCCCCTATCTCCCTCCGCGACTCCCGCCGGAAGCTGCAGGTCGGATCGAAGCCGCCGCAGCTGCAATCAGTCGTGCTCAGCGCCCCGTACTCGTGGCAGGCAACGGCGTACGGATCGGGCGCGCCTTCGAAGAACTTCGCGCGTTGGTCGAGGCGGTCGGTATTCCCGTGGTTTCGACACCGTCCGGCAAGGGATGCTTGCCCGAAACCCATCCGCTTGCGCTTGGCGTCTTCGGGACCTTTGGCACGCCCGCAGCGAATGCCTGCGTGGCCGAAGCTGATCTTGTGATCATTGCCGGATCAAAAATGACGGCGTCCGACACCGCGCGCGAGAACCCAGCGCTTCTGGACCCCGAACGGCAGACATTCGTTCAAATCGATGTCGAGCCGCGCAATCTGTCCTGGACGTTCCCGGTCGAGCACGCCTTGCTGGGAGAGGCCGGAATCATCCTCGATCAGCTGCGCAATGCGCTTCCGTCAATGACGCGAGAAGCCGGGGAGCGCCGGGTCTCGGCCTACCGCAAGCAGCATGGCTACTTCGACGTCGAAGCCTTCCGGTCGGATGCGTCGCCCGTTGCGCCTCAGCGGATCATCGCAGAATTGCAGCGCGCCCTGCCGGAGACGGGTGTCGTGACCTGCGATGCCGGCGAGAACCGCATCTTCATGACCCATTTCTTCCAAACCAAAAGTGCGGGTACCTTCTTGCAGGCAGCTGGCGCAGGTCCAATGGGCTTCGCGATCCCCGCAGCCATTTCGGCCAAACTGATCCAGCCGGACAGAACGGTTGTGGCTGTGTGCGGCGACGGTGGGTTCGCGATGACAATGAATGGGTTGATGACGGCGCTCGAGAGCGACGTTGCGATCACCGTGGTTGTCTTCAACAATCATGCGCTCGGCTGGTCGAAGCATTCACGTGGACCTTTCGCCACCGAGTTTGCAGATTTCGATCACGCCGCAATGGCCCGGGCTATGGGTTGCGGCGGCATCAGGGTGGAGCGGCCGGATGAACTCGCATCCGCTTTCGCCGAAGCATTCAAAAGTCGCGTCCCGACCGTCATTGACGTTCAGACGTCTCTCGATACGGCGTTCAGTGATCTTGTCTCGCCGCTCGCGAAAGGGTGAAGTTTCCAATTCAACGCTGCAGCTGCCATGAGGAAAAAGTCATGGCGAGACTGCGATAGTTTCGCCGCGGTGAATTTGCGAGGCCAAGCTGTAGACCAGACAGGGAGCGGTCAGTTGGTTGACTAACTTGGCTTCATGCTAGATGAAGTCGATTGGCAAGGCCGGGATCACGCAGGATTCCGGCCTTGTCGGAAGGACGGAAGAGTTCGGCCAAATGCAGGCAACTGTTGGCGCCGCCTGGGCAGTGGGGATTCGCGAAATGTGCAGGTGTTGCTGCGCTTGGGCAAAATGAGAAGCAATCTTTTGCCGCAAAGCATGGTCTGATCTACTTTCCAAGCCAGCAAGATCAAATAGCGTAGGTCATCACAAAATCACCTTGCGTTTGCGGTACTTCGGGTTATGAGGCCTGTTAGTAGCCCTCAGTGTGAGGGCTATACTTTCCCCGATCGAATTGCATATTTGCCAGCAAAGGGCTCGCGTTCATCCAACACTTGATGGGCAGCCGCAATTGCACAATCGTGGTCTTGGCTCGCGCGGTCGAGACCACTCCTGATCGGTTGCTGCTCCCCCCGAAATAAAGGTTGCGGCCGATCTAGGTTCGCAGGGCAAGTTCCGTTTGGCCGCGTCGGTCCCTTCGATTGACATCATCGCGATAGCTTCAGCATGTGGAACCGGATTTCGTCCGATGCAGGCGGTGACCTTCTTGGCTAATGCGAGTGGCGCCTCGCGCTGCCCAGCGCGGCTGCTTCGCTATCTCGAGAAATTAGATGGGTAGGGAAGCACCCATCGAAAGCTGGGCGCAATTTTTTAGGCAGACGCCAGCAAAGCGCAAGGTTATTGGAACATCAGAGAAAAGCCATTTGATTTCAGAGAGCGCTTCAGAGACAATTTGTCCGAATAGACATTGAATCTACTAAAATGTCGAAACCCTTCCAAGCTGAATACGAGGGTTCGATTCCCTTCACCCGCTCCAGCTTTTCCAATGATTTGACAACCCTCTATTTTATATTCGGACCTGAGTGTTGCAGCGTATTCCGGGAAAAGTCCTTCTTTTTTGTTCGTCTTGCGCGTCTCAAGTCCGTGCTCGCGCAGGGAACGAGTATAACAGGCCGTCTCTTTCGGGACGTCGGTGCATCGGCTTAATTGAGTGACGCCGACCCTCGCATGTTCACTTCCCGGTGAAGCGCGGCGCGCGTTTTTCGACGAAATGGGCAACGCCTTCCCTGAAGTCTTCCGTTCCACGGCAGATCGCGACTTCCCTGTTCGCGAGCTTGGTGGCTTCAGCCAGGGTTTGGCGTGGGGCTGCCGCCAATTGCTGCTTGATGATGCGCATGGACCGGGGTGAGCAGAGATTGGCGAAATCCGACGCGGTCTGCTGAACCGTCTCGCGAAAAGTGTCGGCAGGCAACATCCTCACCAGGCCGAGGCGCTCAGCTTCCGCAGCTTCCACCACGCGCCCCGAAAGAAGAAGGTCTGCGGCATTCGTCGGCCCGATGAGCTGGCGCAACATCCAGGCGCTGCCGTGCTCAGCAATCAGGCCGCGCCGGGCGAAGGACGTGGTCAGCTTTGCGCCTGCGGCCATGAAGCGGAGGTCGCAATAGAGCGCGATGCAGAGGCCGACGCCAGCGATCGCGCCATTGATGCCCGCAATGACCGGTTTCGGAACGGCAAGCAGATAGCTGTATCGCTGCGCCAGATCGTCATCGCTCTCCGGGGGAACGACCGGTGGAGCGGCGCTCGTGTTTCCCGATGATGCATCGGACAGACGGCCCATGTCGGCGCCTGCGCAGAAGCCACGTCCCGCGCCGGTGATCACGATCGCGCGGACCTCGTCGTCCTCGGACGCGATCGTCATCAGGCGGCGCAGTTCGCTCTCCATGACCGGTGTCCAGGCGTTCATCTTGTCAGGCCGGTCGAATGTGATCGTCGCGACGCGATCGGACACTTCGAACTTCATCTGCTCGGCAGAAACCATGGGCGACCTCCGTTGGCTTGCCTTCTAGCAAAGGCGAGGGACCTGCGAAATCGCTTTCGTCTATGCGTAAACTTTTCTATCTATGTGAAAAAGCGAGCGAGGAAGCATGTCCAAAGAGGTCATCAAGACCGCCAAGCGGCTGTTCGAGATCCTGGAATATTTCGACGAAGTGCAGCGCCCATTGAGCCTCAAGGAAGTCGCCTTGCGCTTCGGCTACCCCGTCTCCAGTGCGTCCGCGGTCCTCAAGAGCATGGTGGTGCTCGGCTATGTCGATTTCGACCGCTATTCGCGGACCTATATGCCGACCATGCGGATCGTTCAGCTCGGGCACTGGGTGCAGGGTGCGCTTTTCGGCGAGCGCGGAATTGCCGCGCTGGTCAATTACCTCAACAAGGAAACGGAAGAGACCGTCAGCATCGCGACCCAGAGCGACCTCTACATGCAATATATCCATGTCCAGCCGTCGCCGCGCGCGATCCAGTTTTCGATCAGGCCCGGGACGATCCGGCCGCTCGCGCGCTCCGGCCTCGGATGGATGCTGCTGAGCGCGCGTTCGGACGAAACCATCGAGAAGCTCGTGCGCCGCATCAATTTCGAGGAAGAGGACCGGAAGAAGAAGGTCGATCTGAAGGAGCTGATGCAGAAGCTCCGCAAGATACGCAAGGACGGCTACGTCATCTCCCTTCACACGGTGACGGCCGGAGCGGGTGTCATCGGTATGTTGCTGCCGGAGCGGCGCCACGGCCGCATCCTTGCGATCGGCGTCGGCGGGCCGGTCGATCGGCTGACCGCGAAGCGAACGCAAATCCTGAGATCGCTACGCGAAGGCATCGACAAATTCGTCTCGCGGGAGGACCGCGCGCCCGCGACAAAAGCCCGCAATTGATCCGATCCATTTTCACATATCTGTAAATACACACGCATATCTGTAATGCTCTGGCTTTCATCTCCAGCCCGGCACATTGTCCCTTCCACTCCGCGCCACGAACGCGCGGAGACACAAAATGGTAAAAGGGTGGAGTCGTGCAGGAGAAGGTCGTCGATCTGCAAACCAAGGACGGGGTGATGAACACGTATGTGTTTCACCCGGACCGTCCAGGACCGTTTCCTGTCGTCATCTTCTATATGGACTCGGTCGGCGTCCGCGAGGAGCTGTCCGACATGTGCCGGCGTCTCGCGACGGTCGGTTACTACGTCATCATGCCGAACATGTATTACCGCATGGTCCGATGCGTCGATCTCGACGCCAACCGGCTGTGGGATCCGGCCTGCGCGGACAAGCTCGAATTCATGTGGAAGCTCAACCGTCACCTCACCAACACGATGGTGATGGAAGACACCCAGGTCATGTTCGACTTCCTCGCCAAAGAACCGGCGGCGCGGCAGGGGAAAACAGGCTGCGTCGGCTACTGCATGAGCGGCCGCTACGTCTATCGCGCAATGGGCGTGTTTCCCGATCGCATGGCCGCCGGCGCTTCCGTCTACGGTGCGCGCCTCGTTACCGACCAGCCGGATTCCGCGCACCTGGTCACCGACAAGATCAAGGGCGAGATCTACTTTGCACTCGCCGAACATGATCACTACGCACCGCCCGAGATGCTCGAGCAGGTGTCGCAGGCAATCAAGACGACCGGCATCAACGGGCGGATGGAATATTATCCGGAAGCCGAGCACGGCTTCGCCTTTCCGACCCGGCGCCTCTACCACAAGGCCAGCACCGAGCGGCACTGGGAGCGCCTGTTCGACCTCTTTCAGCGCAACCTGAATTGAGTTCGGACGTCCGATGCGTCCAGCCGATCAAGAGCCGCCGGGGCATTGCTGCGTGCCGGCCAATCAGAACGACAGGGGGAAACCAATGAAGACGACAAATAGTTGGAAGGCATTCGTTGCGGGTGGCGCAATCGTTGCCGCCGCGCTGGGGCTGGCTTGCGCGCCTGCTGCCGCGGCCGATACCGTCAAGATCGGCCTGGCGCTGCCGCTGAGCGGTGCCGCGGCGAGCTACGGTCAGGATTCGCAGCGCGGTGCCGACTACGCCGCCGAGCTCATCAATCAACGCGGCGGCATCCTCGGAGGCCGCAAGATCGAGCTGGTCTATGAAGACGAGAAGGGCACGCCGCAGGGCGGCGTCGCCGCCGTGCAGAAGCTGATGTCGGTCGGGCGCGTCAAGGCGATCACGGGCGGCACCAACAGCTCGGTCGTGCTCGCGGAATCCTCTGTCACGAAGAAGCGCGTCCTGCAGGTGAATGCCGCCGCCCAGGCCGACGCCATCACGGACCAGGGCAGCCCCTGGCTGTTCCAGGTCAACAACACGGTGTCGCTCAACTCCGAAGCGTTCAACCACTACATCGTCAAGACGCTGAAGCCGAAGACGGTCGCCTACATGGGCGAGAACTCCGAGTTCAACAAGACGGTCCTGGAGAAGCTCAAGGAGAGCCTCAAGGCGGGCGGCATCGAGCTGGTGAGCGCGTCCACCTACGACGCCGAGACGAACGATTTCACGTCCATTCTCACCAAGATCAAGGCCAGCAACCCGGACATGATCTACGTCGCCGACGCCTATCCGGCGCGCGCGGCGCAGCTGTGGAAGCAGGTGCGCCAGCTCGGTGGCTTCAAGATCGAGGTGATGTCGCCGGGCGTGGTGACGCCGGGCATGATCAAGCCGTCGGAGGGCGCCATGAACGGCGTCATCACGGGCGAGATCTTCATGGCTTCCGACCCCGGTCCGGAGGGCAAGGAGTTCGTCGAGAACTACCAGAAGAAGTTCAATTTGCTCCCCGGCAAGGGCGAGCTGGTGATCTTCGAGTCCGTCAGCCTGATCGCAGCCGCGATGGACAAGGCCGGCACCGACAGCGACTACGACAAGATCGCCAAGGTCATTCGCGAGAACTCCTGGCCCACCCCGCGCGGCATGCTCAAGTTCGACGAGAAGGGACGTGCGCGCGCACCGTATTTCTACATCCAGCGCATCGATAACGGAGCTCTCGTCCAGGTCGAGCGCGTCAGCTCGAACTGACGATCGCACGGATCGAATCTAGAAGGCACACACGGACTTGGAACTCCTGGTTCAAACCCTCGTCAACGGATTGGTGCTGGGCGCCGGCTATGCCGTCGTCGCCGTCGGCCTGACGCTGATCTTTGGGATCGTGGGCATCGCAAACTTCGCCCATGGCGCGTTCTTCGCCATGGGCGGCTACGCCTGCTATCTGCTGACGTCGCGCGGACTGAACTACTTCGCCGCCGTGCCGCTGGCGGTGCTGATCGTCGTGATCATAGGGGCGGTGACCGAATGGATCGTGATCCGGCGGACTCTCTACGGCGACTCCCATCACGGCTCGCTCATCGTGACCTTCGCGCTCGGCCAGGCCGCGGTCGCCGGATTGATCCTGATCTTCGGGCCGGATCCGCTTCCCGTGACGTCGCCGCTGGGGCAGGGCACGATGCGGTTTCTCGGTATCTTCGTGACCTCGCAGCGTGCCTTCATCTTCGTCTGTTCCGTGCTCGTGCTTGGTGCGCTCGGCCTATGGCTTCGCCTGAGCATCAAGGGCCAGCAGGTCGTCGCCGTCGCCCAGAACGCGCGCGGTGCGCTGTATTCGGGTATCGACGTGCCCTGGATCCGCGCGCTCGCCTTCGTGCTCGGCGTCGCCGCCGCGGGTCTTGCCGGCGCGCTGCTGGCGCCGATCTCGACGATCTATCCGACCATGGGATACAGCGCGCTGATCGTCGGCTTCACGGTCGTCATCCTCGGCGGCATGGGCAGCATTCCCGGCGCGATGCTGGGAGCGCTCCTGATCGGCGTCGCCAACGCGCTGTTCGAAACCTACGTCTCGGTCTCGTGGACGCCCGCGCTGGGCTGGGCGCTCGTCATCGCCACGCTGCTGTTCCGGCCACAGGGACTGCTCGGCCAAGTCCAGCAGCATCGGCACTGAGATGACGATCCAGGATTTCGGCACGATGGTGGACAGGAAGCAGGGCGGCGCCATGGATGGCCGCAGGGCGGGGCGCACTGCGCGAGAGGCCATTTATGTCGCGTGCGCCGTCGTGGCCATCGCGGCGTTCGCCTTCGCATTCACGGACCCGTTCGTGGTGACGCTTGCCGGTTACACCTGCGCGTTTGCCCTGTTTGCCCTGAGCATCAACATCATCCTCGGCGGCGTCGGTGAAGTGCCGCTCGGCCAATGTCTGTTCTTCGGCGTCGGCGCCTATGGCGCGGCGATCGGAATGGGAAAGCTGGGATTGCCCTTCGAAGTCGCGGTGCTGATCGCGCTGGTCGTGTCCGTGGTCCTGGCCGCCATCATCGGCGTCGTCACGCTGCGTTTGACCGGCGCCTACTTCTCGATCGTCTCCTGGGGCCTCACTGGCGTTGCCATGGTCGCAGCGACGAATCTGGAGGAAATCACCGGAGGTCCGCTCGGCCTGTTCGGCTTCCCGCCGATCGAGATCGGCCCGCTTCAGTTGTCGGACCCGCAGACCTATTTCGCAGTCACCGCCACCATTCTTCTGCTTGCGATCCTGTTCCTGGTGGCCCTGCGCCGGTCTCCGTTCGGCGCCGCGATGGACAGCGTCCGGCAGAACCCGCACCTCGCCCGCTCCGTCGGAGTCGATGTTGCGCGCGTCAGGCTCAAGGCCTTCATGCTGAGTGCGCCGTTCGCAGCGCTGGCCGGCGCGCTGGCCGTTCCCTACACCCAGATCGTGACGCCCGAAGTATTCAGCGTCGCCAACACGGTCGACGGCCTCCTGATGGTACTTCTCGGCGGCGCGCAGCTCGTGGTCGGTCCCGTCATCGGCGCCGCGATGTTCACGCTGATACCGCAAGTCATGAACCTCGATCCAAACGTGAGGATCCTCGTATTCTCGTCGATCATCATCCTGATCATGATGTTTGCCCCGGGCGGACTGCATCAACTGGGTGTTGCTCTGCGGGACCGGTTGGGAAGGAAGTCAGATGACGATCGCAGCCGCTGAGCGCCCGGCCGTCTCGGCCCGCGATATCGTTAAACGGTATGGCGGCGTGACGGCGCTGAACGGCGTCAGCCTCGACGTCGGGGAAGGCGAGATCTTCGGTATCATCGGCCCGAATGGTGCGGGCAAGTCGACGCTGTTCGATATCCTCTGCGGCATCACTGTGCCGACCAGCGGATCCATCCGCATCATGGGCAGCGAGATCGCGGGGATGCCGCCGCATGTCATCGCGCGCTCGGGCGTTGCGCGGACCTTCCAGCGAACCGCGGTGTTCGCCGAAAGCACGGTCCTGGAGAATCTGCTGTTCGGGCGTCATGCGAGCTTTCGCCACGGCGTGCTGGGCCGGATCGCCGGCAGCAAGTCGTATACGGCAGATCAACAGGCCTTCCAGACCCGCGTCGAGGAGGTGCTCGCGTTGATCGGCCTCGACGGCGAGCGACACCGCAAGGCCGGCGTGCTGGCCTATGGCGTGCAGCGCCGGCTCGCCGTCGGCATTGCCTTGATGTCCGATCCGAAGATCATGTTCCTGGACGAGCCCGCGGCCGGCATGAACGGCCGCGAGACCGCCGACTTCATCGCGCTGATCCGTGCGATCGCGCCGGGGCGCACCATCCTGATCGTCGAGCACGACATGGCCGTCATCCGGCAGCTTTGCGGCCGCGCGCTCGTCGTCGTCGACGGCAAGCCGGTCGTGGTCGACGCGCCGCATCACGTTCTCAGCCACCCGGAAGTCGTGACTGCGTATCTGGGGGCCGACGATGACGAGTGATGGCGCGCTGCTGACGGTCAAGGACGTCTCGGCGGCTTACGGCAAGGTCGTCGCGCTCCGCGGCGTCTCGCTCTCGGTCAATCGCGGCGAGATCGTCGCCATCCTCGGCGCCAACGGCGCCGGCAAGACCACGCTGTTGAACGCGATCTCCGGAGTCCTGCCGATCACGGCGGGCCGCATCGAATTCGCGGATCAGCGCATCGATGGGCGCAAGCCGTGGACGCTCAGCCGCGCCGGCATCAGCCATGTGCCCGAAGGGCGCGAGATCTTTCCGTCGATGACGGTCGAGGCGAATCTGAAGATCGTCGACGCATTCGGCAGCGGCCCCGTGTTCTCGGTCGAGGACGTGCTGAACATGTTTCCGCGCCTGCGCGAGCGCTTCCGGCAGGCCGCCGGCAATCTCAGCGGCGGCGAGCAGCAGATGCTGGCCATCGGCCGCGGCTTGATGGCACGTCCGCGGCTGATCCTGTTCGACGAACCGTCGCTGGGGCTGTCGCCATTCTTCTCCAAGTTCGTGCTGGGCGCCATCGGCGCGCTGCGGGCCAAGGGCCTCTCGGCGCTTCTGGTCGAACAGAATATGCGCGCGGCGCTCAAGATCGCCGATCGCGCCTATGTGCTCAGGGTGGGCTCGATCGTGCGCGAGGGATCGGCCGGCGAAATCGCCGACGCGCCCGACATCCAGGAAGCCTATCTCGGCGCTTAGCGAAGCCAGATCGTTGCAAGGGATTTGAGACAGCACAATGCAGGGTCGACGCAATCTTCCGCTCGATGGCCTTACGGTCATCGATCTTGGTCAGGTCTATCAGGGGCCGTATGCGACGTATCTGATGGCCAAGGCGGGGGCCAAGGTGATCAAGATCGAGCCGCTCGCCGGCGAGCCGGTTCGCCAGCGCGACAGCGTCAGCCGCGGCTCGGGCGCGCCGTTCGCGATGCTCAACGGCCACAAGCAGTGCATCACGCTCGATCTCAAGGCGGCGAAAGGCAAGGAGATCCTCAAGCGCCTGGTCAAAGGCGCGGACGTCCTCCTGGAAAATTACGCGCCCGGCGTGATGGATCGCCTTGGCATCGGCTGGTCCGTGCTGCACGAACTCAATCCCCGGCTGGTCTACGCCTCTGGATCCGGTTACGGGCTGTCGGGCCCGGACAAGGACAATCTCGCCATGGACGTGACCGTCCAGGCGGTATCGGGGCTCATGAGTGTCACCGGCTTTCCCGATAGCCCGCCGGTCAAGGCCGGTCCGGCGTTGGTCGATTTCATGAGCGGAATTCACCT
>Ga0207426_1000913_pt1 | contig 29549 bp, 25 predicted proteins | sample AraplaMF_Cvi_mMS_FD_184265 | JGI IMG/M metagenome (GOLD analysis project Ga0207426, IMG submission 184265) | Arabidopsis root microbial communities from the University of North Carolina, USA - plate scrape MF_Cvi_mMS (SPAdes) (version 2) | ecosystem: Host-associated > Plants > Roots > Endosphere... | reverse complement strand
CATGAACCATTTCGACTATCGCAACGGCGTGCTGCACGCCGAGGCGGTGAACCTGTCCGAGCTGGCCGCAACCGTCGGCACGCCGTTCTACTGTTATTCGACTGCGACGCTCGAGCGGCATTACCGCGTTTTCGCCGACGCCTTCGCCGGCGAGAAGGTGCTGGTCTGCTACGCCATGAAGGCGAACTCGAACCAGTCGGTGCTGCGCACGCTGGCCAAGCTCGGCGCCGGCGCCGACGTCGTCTCCGGTGGTGAATTGAAGCGCGCGCTGGCGGCCGGCATTCCTGCCAGCAAGATCCTGTTCTCCGGCGTCGGCAAGACGGAGGAGGAGCTGCGCGCAGCGCTCGCCGCCGACATCCTCTGCCTCAACGTCGAATCCGAGCCTGAGCTCGAGCTGCTCTCGCGCCTTGCGACCGAGATGGGCAAGACCGCGCGCATCTCGGTGCGCGTCAATCCCGACGTCGATGCCGGGACGCACGCCAAGATCTCGACCGGCAAGTCCGAGAACAAGTTCGGCATTCCGATAGCCTCTGCGCGCGAGGTCTATGCGCGCGCGGCCAAGCTTCCGGGCATCCAGGTCACCGGCACCGACGTGCATATCGGCAGCCAGATCACCGACCTCTCCAAGATGGAGACCGCGTTCCGCATCCTCTCGGAATTCGTGCAGACACTGCGCTCCGACGGTCACAATATCAGCCACGTCGATTTCGGCGGTGGTCTCGGCATTCCCTATTACATGGACCGCGAGGCTCCGCCGGCGCCCGACGCCTATGCCGCCATGGTCAAGCGCGTCAGCCACAATCTCGGCTGCACGCTGATGTTTGAGCCCGGTCGCATGATCGTCGGCAATGCCGGCATCCTCGTCGCCAAGGTCACTTACGTGAAGCACGGCGACGGCAAGAATTTCGTTATCATCGACGCCGCGATGAACGATTTGATCCGCCCGACGCTGTACGAGGCGCATCACGACATCCTGCCGGTGACGCAGCCGGCCAAGGATGCCGCCACCATCACCGCCGACGTCGTCGGCCCGGTCTGCGAGACCGGCGACTATCTCGCGCTCGACCGCACGCTGCCGGCGCCGAAGCCGGGCGATCTGATCGCCATCATGACCGCAGGCGCCTACGGTGCCGTGCAGGCCGGCACCTACAACACGCGGCCGCTGGTGCCGGAGGTGCTGGTGAAGGGCGACCAGTACGCCGTGGTCCGCCCGCGTATCGAGGTCGAGCAGCTCATCGCGATGGACAAGCCGGCGCCGTGGCTGTGAGGCGGTGAGAGCTGAAAGGCCGCGCAACACACTCGCCAGAAGTAGTCGTCGCGCGAAGTTGGCAACTCCGAATCGTCGCCAAACGTCTCCTTGTGATTATGGCTCCCGGGCTCGCGCTTCGCGCGCCCCGGGATGACGAGAAGGGTACGGGATAGCTATTTCCCCGTCACTCCGCTCTTGGCACCACCCACCACAACACCCGCCTTCTTCTCGATCGGCTTGATCGCCGCGGTGAAATCGCTGTCCGCGCCTTCCGCGCTTATGACAGTCTCCCAAAGCCGCCCGACCGCATCCGCGACCTCCATCGACAGGCCGAGCTGCTTCATCTCCTCAAGCGCCAGACGCACGTCCTTGACCATCAACCCGGTGGCGAAGCCGAAGTCGAAGCTGCGCGGCAGCACCGAGCGCGGAAACTTGTCGCGGCTGGCGGTGTTCATGCCGGAGCCTGCGTTGATCACGTCGATCATGACGGCCGGATCGAGCCCGGCCTTCACGCCCATCACCACGGCTTCCGACGTCGCAACCATCGCAGTCGCAGACAGGAAGTTGTTGGCGAGCTTCATGGTCTGCGCCGCGCCCGGCTTCTCGCCGATGAAGAACACTTTTCCGATCACGCCGAGCGCGGGCTTGAGCAGCTCGAAGTCTGCCTTCGGACCCGACACCATCACCGCCAATGTGCCTTTTTCAGCGCCGCCGACGCCGCCGGAGACCGGGCAGTCGATCTGCACGATGTTGCGCTTGGCCAGCAGGCCGTGAATCTTCGATGCCATCGTCGAACCTACGGTGGAGAGATCGATGAAGCGCTTGGCGCGCTTGCCCTCGATCACGCCGTTCGCGCCGGTTGCGACCTCGAGCGAGGCCTGCAGCGAGGGCAGGCTCGCCATCACGGTCTCGACCTGGTCGGCGACGTCCTTCGGCGACGTCGCCGCGGTCGCGCCGCGTGACACCAGCTTGTCGACGACCTCCTTGCGGGTGTCGAACACGACCAGCTTGTGCCCGGCCTCGATCAGGCGCCGCGCCATCGGGAAACCCATGTTTCCGAGGCCGATGAATCCGATGTCCATGGTGCTTCCTTCTTTCTTCTTCGTTGTTGTGAAAGTGCTCGTTTCATCCCCGCTGTCGTCCCGGACCAGCGCTCGCTTGTCCGGGACGGCGGAGGTGAGGGCGTTGCGTCCCTGACCTGCCCCCGTCACGCCTTGCCGTCGATCTCCGCGAATACCTCGCGCGCGATGCGGAAGCTGTCGACCGCTGCGGGCATGCCGCCATAGATCGCGACCTGCATCAGGATCTCGCGGATCTCGTCGCGGGAGACGCCGTTGGTCAGCGCGCCCTTGAGGTGCGCGCGAAACTCGTGCTGGCGGTTGAGGATCGCGATCATCGCGATGTTGAGCATGCTGCGGGTCTTGCGCGGCAGTTCCTCGCGGCCCCACACCGTGCCCCAGCAATATTCGTTGAGCATTTCTTGGAACGGACGGTTGAAGTCGTCGACGTTCTTCAGGGCGTTGTTGACGTAGGCCTCGCCCAGCACCGCCTTGCGGACTTCCAGGCCCTTGTCGTGCATCTTCTTGTCCATGACGTTCCCTCTCGTCTGATTGGATGGCGGCGCGGAAATTACGGGGTTGCGGCGGGGCAGTCACGTCCTCGTGTTATGCGGGAAAAGGGGTGTCTCCCGTACGGGAACGGATGCCTCAGTGCTGCCGTTGTGGTAGGCTCCTCTCCACCGGGCAACCTGGAGAGTTGATTGAACGGCGTCACCCCCGACCCGTCAGACCCGATCCGCGATGGCGACGCTCTGTCGCGGCTGAAGCTGGCGCAGGCCCTGCAGCGGGCCACCTATGCCATCGCGTGGGAACATGCCTGGCCGCATCTGGCGCGGGTGCTGACTGTTGTCGGCCTGTTCCTGGTGGCGTCCTGGGCCGGTCTCTGGCTGGTGCTCCCGTCCGTTGCCCGCGCCGTCGGCCTCGTGATTTTTGCCGGCGCTGCGATTGCCGCCGTTCTCCCGTTGATTCGTTTCCGCTGGCCCACCCGCAACGAGGCCCTCGCCCGGATCGACCGCGGCTCCGGCATTCGCCACCGCCCGGCGACGACGCTCACGGACACGCTGACCTCGAAAGACCCGGTCGCGCTGGCGCTGTGGCAGGCGCAGCGCGAACGTACGCTGGCCTCGCTCAAGCGCATCCGCGCCGGATTGCCGCATCCGCGGCTTCCCCAGCATGATCCCTGGGCGCTGCGCGCGCTGGTGATGGTGATGCTGGTTGCGACCTTCTTCGCCGCCGGCGACGAGCGCGCGATGCGCCTCGGCGCCGCCTTCGACTGGAACGGCGTGCTGGCGCCGACCAATGTCCGCGTCGACGCCTGGGTCACCCCGCCGCTCTACACCGGCAAGCCGCCGATCATCCTGTCGGCCGCCAACAAGGAGGCTGCAGCTCTTCCGGCCTCCGGCCCGCTCGCCGTTCCGGCCGGCTCGACGCTGATCGTGCGTTCCTCCGGCGGAAATCTGGACGTCGCCGTCTCCGGCGGCCTCAAGGAAGTCGCGCCCACCGAGGCCGCGCCAAAGGGCACCAACGAGAAGCATTTTGCCATCACCGCCGACGGCACCGCGCATGTCCGCGCGCCCTCCGGGCAGCCGCAATGGGCCTTCGCGGCAACGCCGGACCGCCCGCCGACCATTTCGCTCGCCAAGGACCCCGAGCGCCAGGCGCGCGGCGCGCTGCAACTCTCCTACAAGATCGAGGATGATTACGGGGTCACCGGTGCCGATGCGCAGATCGCGCTGCGTCCCGCCGATCCCAAGGACGGCGTGAAGGACGCCGACAGCAAGACCGCGGCGCGGCCGCTGTTCCAGCCGCCGCAATTCCCGCTGGTGCTGCCGAATGCGCGCACCCGTAACGGCGTCGGCCAGACCGTGAAGGACCTCAGCGAGGATCCCTATGCCGGCGCCGATGTCACGCTGACGCTGTCCGCCAAGGACGAGGCCGGCAACGAAGCGAAGACCGCGCCGTTCAACATGCGCCTGCCGGAGCGGCTGTTTACGAACTCGCTCGCGCGCGCGCTGATCGAGCAGCGCCGCATCCTCGCGCTCGATGCCAACAAGAACTCCGACGTCTTTGCCGCGCTCGACGCGCTGATGATCGCGCCCGAATTGTTCACGCCGGATGCCGGCTGCTATCTCGGCCTGCGCAGTCTCGCGCTCCAGCTCGAGGCGGCCCGCACCGACGATGCTTTGCGCGACGTCGTGTCGAGCATGTGGGCGTTCGCGGTCACCATCGAGGATGACGGTGTCGCCGGCAGCGTCAACGCGGCGCTGCGCTCGGCCCAGGACGCGCTGAAGCGGGCGCTGGAGCGCGGCGCCAGCGAGGACGAGATCAGGGTGCTGACGCAGAAGCTGCGCGAAGCGATGGCCGGCAAGGTGCGCGATCTCGCCCGGCGCGCGGAGCAGAATCCGCTCGGTCCCCGTCAACCGTTCCCGGCCGAGGTCCAACTCATCCTCGACAAGGCCGTCGAGCTGAAACAGAAGACCCAGAAAGCCACGCCCGAGCAGCTCGAAGAACTGTCGAAGCAGCAGGATGCATTGCGCGAGCAGCTCCAGGCCTATCGCAAGTCGGCGAACAACCGGGCGAAGTCGGGGAACGAGGGGGCCAACCAGTTTACGCGGGACCGGAAATGCGGAAGCTAGGACGCCTGCCAGTCTTGAAGGCGATCACGATCGCCTGCTTCGCCTTCCTGTTGGGAGGCATCACGCCTGCTGCTGCCCAGCAGGATCAGGATCCCGACGCGCTGCTCGACAGCGCGGAAAAGGCGATGCAGGATTCCGGCGACAGTCTCAGGCAAAAGGAATCCGGCAAGAGCCTGAACAACCAGTCGGACGCGATCCAGAAACTCGAGGAATACAAGCGGGCGACGGAACGAAACCAGTCGTCAAGCCGCGACCGCTCCGTCATCACGCAGCGCGATCTCGACGATCTCCTGAAGCAGATCGAGAAGGCCGCGCGCGAAGGCAACAAGGAAGCGGCCCAGCGCATGCTCGAGCAGCTCGCGCAGATCATGGAAAACCTCCAGATGGCGCAGCCGGGCCAATCTGGCGACAGCGAGATGGAGCAGGCGCTCAACGAGCTCAGCGACATGATCCGCAAGCAGCAGCAATTGCGGGACAAGACCTACAAGCAGGGCCAGGACTCCCGGCGTGACCGCTCGCGCGGCAAGCCGCAGGGCGACCAGTCGATGTCCGATTTGCAGCAGGACCAGCAGTCGCTGCGCGACCGCCTGAAGAAGCTGCAGGAAGAGATGGCCAAGCGAGGCCTTGGTCAGAAGGGGCAAAAGGGCCAGAAGGGTCAGCAGGGACAGAAAGGCCAGCAGGGCGAGCAGGGACGGCCCGGCCAGAACGGCGATCAGGACGGCGACGACGGTGATGACGATGGCAGCCTGGATAGCGCCGACGGCGCCATGGGCGATGCCGGATCGAAGCTCGGCGACGGCAATGCCGACGGCGCGGTGGACTCGCAGGGCAAGGCGCTCGACGCGCTGCGCAAGGGCGCGCAGAAGATGGCCGAAGCGATGCAGCAGGGTGATGGCGACGGGCAGGGCGATGGCCCGGGCAACCGGGCCGGCCGCCAGCAGAGCGGCGGCAATCAGACCGATCCGCTCGGCCGTCCGCTTCACGGCCGCGACCTCGGCGACGACTACACGGTCAAGATTCCCGGCGAGATCGACGCCCAGCGCGTTCGTCGCATCCTCGAAGAGCTCCGCCGCCGACTCGGCGATTCCGCCCGCCCGCAGATCGAGCTCGATTATCTCGAACGGCTGCTGAAGGATTTTTGAGGGCGCACCATCCTCGTCATAGCGAGCGCAGCGAAGCAATCCAGAGTTTCTCCGCGGAAAGATTCTGGATTGCTTCGCTGCGCTCGCAATGACGATGTGGCGAGACTGCGCCCGCTAGCCCTTCTTCGTCGCCAACGCATCGGCCACGGCCGTGCGGATATCGGCAACCGAGAACGGCTTGGTCACGACGTCATGCACCAGCGCGTTCAGATTCGAAGCGCGCTCGCGCTGATCGGCAAAGCCGGTCATCAGCAAAATCGTGAGGCCGGGGAAATCGCGCGCAGCGGAGAGCGCCAGTGCGATGCCGTCCATCACGGGCATCTGGATGTCGGTAAGCAGCAGGTCGAATGCGCCGTCCTCACGGGTCAGGATTTCCAGCGCCTCGGCGCCGTCCTGCGCGGTGACGGTCTCGTGGCCATCCATGGCGATGGCGCGCGCCACCAGTTGGCGCATCGAATCCTCATCGTCGGCGATCAGAACTTTCGGCATCAGATGGACTCTCGGGACAGACTTTCCCGCACGGGACTTTGCAGGCTGCTTATACGCTGCCGCCGGCAATGTCGCGCCGGTTGAAAAAGCGTACGTCGATATTGCGGCCCTCGGGCGGCGGCGAGGCCAGGCGCGAGCGGAAGAACGCGCGCTCGCCGGGCTGCAGCACGGTCTGTTCCAGCACGGTGTTCCAGGCGTAGATCTCGGCGCCTTGGGCGTCGCGCACGGCAAAGCGCAGGCGCGGGATATCCAGCGGCTTCTTGCCCTGGCCGACGATCACGCCCTCGATCACCAGCACCTGCTTACCGTCCACGGTCTCGCTGGACAGCTTGACGTCCCTGAAGGCCAGGCCGCGCAGGTTCACCTCGAGGCCGACCATCTTGTAGAAGGCGGCCGTCTGCGGCAGCAGGCGCACCACGTCGCCGCGCCACATGATCAGCGCCAGCACCAGTGCCGCCATGGCGGCGCAGGCGGTCGGCAGGCCGAAATAGGATTTCTTGGGTGCCACGGCGGGGGTTGGCCGCTTCACTCGCGCCCCGGCCCGGCGGCTGAACAGGCCCTGGAACCAGGACCGGTGCTGTGCGCCGACGACTTCTTCCTCGGCCGCCCGGGCGGCCACCGACCATTCGTCCTCGATTTCTTTCGCGTCCTCGGCCGGCCAGTCGCTGGCGATCGAGGGGCTGTCGACCACCGGGGTATCGGCGGCGCCGTCGTCGTTGGCGTAGGAGTTCCATTCCGCGGCGAGGTCGGACTGGTCGTCGGCCCGGCTGGCCCCGGCCATGGCCGGAATGGACGCCTCCTCGATGGCATCCTCGGCATAGGCGACCCAGGTCTCCTTGCAGCGGGAGCAGCGGACCGTCCGGCCGTTCGCCCCCAGGCTGGCAGGCTTGATGGCGTAGGATGTCGTACAATGGGGGCAGACGATATGCATGGACACGAGCCTTGATGCACGGACTGGTCTTGGCGATGCCCCAAATGCTACAGGGCGACCGTTAACGAACCGGAAACCATAACGGTCGCACAACCCCTTGATTGCGTGTGGCTGGGTGCCGCGGCGCGGCCCCCACGCGAACGGAGCTGAACTTGGTTCGGTTCGAAAATGTCGGACTGCGTTACGGACTGGGGCAGGAGGTCCTGCGCGACCTCAGCTTCCAGATCCCGGCGCATTCGTTCCAGTTCCTCACCGGCCCGTCCGGCGCCGGCAAGACGTCGCTGCTGCGCCTGTTGTTCCTGTCGCACCGGCCGACGCGCGGCCTCGTCAATCTGTTCGGGCATGACATCTCGCAGCTCGGCAAGGACGAGATCGCGGACCTGCGCAAGCGCATCGGCATCGTGCTGCAGGATTTCCGTCTGCTCGACCACATGACGACCTATGAGAATGTCGCGCTGCCGTTCCGCGTCATGGGCCGCAGCGAGTCCAGTTATCGTAAGGAGGTCATCGATCTGTTGCGCTGGGTCGGCCTCGGCGACCGCATGGATGCGCTGCCGCCGATCCTGTCCGGCGGCGAGAAGCAGCGCGCCGCGATCGCGCGCGCGGTGATCTCGCGGCCGCAATTGCTGCTCGCGGACGAGCCGACCGGCAGCGTCGACCCGACACTTGGCCGCCGCCTGCTGCGGCTGTTCATCGAGCTCAACAAATCCGGCACCGCCGTCATCATCGCGACCCATGACATCGGCCTGATGGACCAGTACGAGGCGCGGCGGCTGGTGCTGCATCAAGGACGGTTGCACGTCTATGAGTAGGACCGACGAGCGCGGCGTGCTGGTCGACCTCGGGCAGGAGCGCCCGCAGCTTCCGGCCAAGGCGCGCAACATGTCGCCGATCGTGCCGCGCGCTTCGATCCACGGCCGCGCGCTGGTCGCCGTCGTCGCGATCATGACCTTCCTGGCGTCGATGACGACGGGCACGGTGCTGCTGGTCAGCGCCTCCGCCGCGGAATGGCAGTCGGACGTCGCCAGCGAAATCACCATCCAGGTTCGTCCGCAAACCGGCCGCGATCTCGATCGCGACACCGCGGCAGTGACGGACGCGATGCGCGCGCAGGACGGCATCGTCGAGGTCAAGCCGTTCAGCAAGGACGAGAGCGGAAAGCTGCTCGAACCGTGGCTCGGCACAGGTCTGTCGATGGATGATCTGCCGGTGCCGCGCATGATCATCGCGCGCGTGCAGCCCGGTACGGCGCTCGATCTCGGCGCCTTGCGCGCCCGCGTGATGCAGGTGGCCCCGAGCGCCAGCGTCGACGACCACCGCGCCTGGATCGAGCGGATGCGCTCGATGACCAACGCCACGGTGCTCGCCGGCATCGGCATTCTCGCGCTCGTCATCGTCGCCACCATCATCTCGGTGTCGTTCGCGACCCGCGGCGCCATGGCGGCGAACCGGCCGATCGTCGAGGTGCTGCATTTCGTCGGCGCCGGCGACCGCTATATCGCCAACCACTTCCTGCGCCATTTCCTGCGCCTGGGACTCGAGGGCGGCGTGATCGGCGGCGGCGTAGCCATGCTGGTGTTCGGCTTCTCCGAGTCGATCGCGGGCTGGTTTTCCGGCACGCCGGTGGGCGACCAGTTCGCGGCCCTGCTCGGCACCTTCTCGCTGCGGCCGTCAGGCTACGTCGTGCTCGCGGTGCAGGCGGTGCTGATCGGCGCCATCACAGCGGTCGCCTCGCGCCAGACGCTGTTTGCGACATTGAATGATGTCGATTGAGCCCGGCCCGCTTTCCCATTTCCCACAAGGGGGAAAGGGCGAATAAACCAGACTCCACTTCGCCTCAAAACGTCCTAAAATCGCCCGGGGAAGGGATCACCGACATCACATGACCTCGCCGACCGACGATCGATCGCCGAAACTGCCGCGCGGCTGGCTGCGCGCGGCATTGGTGTCGGCGTTCGCGCTCGCCTTCGTCGGCGCGGCGGCGGGGTTTATCGCGTTCCTGTCGCAATTGCGCGGCGCCGAGACCGCGCCGGATCGCAAGGCCGACGGCATCGTGGTCCTGACCGGTGGTTCCTCGCGGGTCTCGGATGCGATGGAGCTGCTCGCCGCCGGCTACGGCAAGCGGCTGCTGATCTCGGGCGTGCATCCGACCTCGACGGCGAGCGACATCTCCCGCACGCTGCCGGAGAACCAGTCCTTCATGCATTGCTGCGTCGATCTCGACCGCACGGCAGTGTCGACCCGTGGCAATGCGGCGGAGACGCGGCGCTGGGTCGAGGGGCGCGGCTTCAAATCGCTGATCGTGGTCACCTCGAATTATCACATGCCGCGCGCGCTGGTGGAGTTCTCGCATGCGATGCCGGAGACGACGCTGATTCCGTTCGCGGTGGTCGGCGACAAATGGCGCGAGGAGCCGTGGTGGACCTCGGCCTCGACGCTGCGCCTGCTCCTGTCCGAATATGTCAAGTACATCGCGGCCGAACTCAGGGTGCGGCTGGAGGATTTCGGGATTGACCTCGCGCCCGAGATGTCGGAGCAGCCTGCTGGCCTGGCGCCGAAACGGCCCGCGACGGCCCAGGCGAATTGATCGGATTTTTGATGCCCCTGATTTTCCTGCGCTCGCTCCTGTTCAACGTGCTGTTCTACACGGTGTTGGTGTGCCTCGCGATCGTGGCGCTGCCGACCTTTGCATTGCCGCCGCGCGCGATGCTGACGGTCGCGGACTGGTGGGCGAAGGCGACGCTGGTCCTGATGCGTGTGATCTGCAACATCAAGGTCGAATTCCGCGGCGCTGAGAAAATTCCGCAGGGACCGCTGCTGATCGTCGCGAAGCACCAGTCGTTCTGGGAAACGTTCGTATTGCCGGGCTTCTTCCACCGCCCGATCTTCATCCTCAAGCGCCAGCTGATGCAGATCCCGGTGTTTGGCCAGTTCCTCGCCAAGACCGGGATGATCGCAATCGACCGCAACGCCGGCGTCAAGGCGCTGCTCGACATGACGCGCCGCGCGCGCGAGGCGGTGCGCGGCGGCGGCCAACTCGTGATCTTTCCGGAAGGCACGCGCCGGGCGCCGGGCGATATCCCCGATTACAAGACGGGCTTTGCGCAGATCTATTCGTCCTGCGGTGTTCAGTGTCTGCCGATCGCGCTCAATTCCGGCCTGTTCTGGCCGCGCCGCACCTTCATGCGCTATCCCGGCACGCTGGTGGTCGAATTCCTCGATCCGCTGCCGCCGGGGCTGCCCAAGGACGAGTTTCTCTCCCGCGTGCAGACGGCCATCGAGGATGCGACCGGGCGGCTCGTCGAGGCAGGCCGCAAGGAACAGGAGCGATTGATCGGTTCGGCGCCGAGCTATGCCGCCTCGGGCAGTTAGCGGCTCTCTTCCGTCGGAGGCAGCACGTGCGCGTCACCATGCAGCATCGACGCAAGCTGATGCAGTTGCGTGTCGCGAAAGCCTTCGGCCTCGATTGCTTTCACCGTAGCGGTGACGTAGTCGCGGTTGGCGCCGGACTGGCCATGGCCCTGGACGACATGGCGATGCTGGTCGGCGAGCGACAGCCGGCCGGCATATTGGACATGACCACGATCGACGACGTAAACGAGCGCCGAGATGCGGTCACGCGCATCATTCTCCAGCCACACCGAACGCATTACCTCGCGGTAGACCGAGGTGACCTGCTCACGCGCCCGCAAATTGGCGACGACGTCGGCGCGGTTCTTTTCGGCGACGCGAAAGGCAATGCCGCGGCAGGCGCCGCCGCGGTCGAGCCCGAGCACCAGACCCGGTTTCTCGGGCGTGCCGCGATGCACGAACGAATAGACGCAGAGCGCGCGATGCTCGCCGACCAGCCGTGCCGGAACGCGTTCCTCGAATGGGAAGCCCGGCCGCCACATCAGCGAGCCATAGCCGAACACCCAGAGGTCGCCCTTGGCTGTCATGACGGAGGGGAGGGTGATTTCGGACATTTCGGGCAGGGCTACCAGAATGAAGGCCTCGCGCGAAGTGAATTCTCCGCCTTTCGTCTGGGGCCGGGCTCGCTTACATTTGCCAAAATCTGGCGTCAAAGGGTCGCCGCATGTCCAATATGACCATTGCCGCAGGCCGGCGTTCCCGTTGGGGACTTTTCATTGCTCCCGTATTCGTTCTGATCCTCGCCGTGGCGTGGAGCTGTTTCTGGTTCTATGCCGCCTCGCAGGCCGAAATTGCCGCTGACGCCTGGCGGGCGCAGGAGGCCAAGGCCGGCCGCATCTATGATTGCGCCAAGCGCTCGATCGCCGGCTTCCCGTTCCGTTTCGAGGTCCAGTGTTCGGGCGCCAGCGTTGCCCTGGTGTCGCAGAACGCCAGCAAGACGCCGTTTACAGCCAAGCTCGACAACATTCTCGTCGTGGCGCAGGTTTACGATCCCAAGCTCGTCATCGCCGAATTCTCCGCGCCGGCGACACTGATCGACGGCGTCACGCAAAACACCTTTGTGGTGAACTGGAGCAAGGGCCGCAGCAGCGTGGTCGGCCTGCCGGCCGTGCCGGATCGCGCCTCGCTCGTGTTCGACGATCCCGTCCTCAACCGCGTCGACGGCAGCATGCAGGTGCCGCTCGCGCGCGCCAAGCAGATCGAGCTGCACGGCCGCCTCGCCGAGGGATCGAAGGCCGATCATCCTGTGATCGAGACCGTGCTCCATGTCGCGCAAGGAAGCATTCAGGGCGTTCATCCCCTGCTCGCCGAGCCGTTCGAAGCGGACACGCGGGCAAAGATCACCGGCCTGTCCGATCTCACGCCAAAGCCATGGCCGCAGCGCTTCCGCGAAATCCAGGCGGCCGGCGGTCACATCGAGATCGTGCAGTCGCGCATCCAGCAGGGCGAGATGATCGCGGTCGCGGCCGGCACGCTGGGTCTCTCGGCCAACGGCCGTCTCGACGGTGAGTTGCAGATGACCGTGACCGGCCTCGAGCGCGTGATCCCGGCGCTCGGCATCGAGAAGATGCTGGAGGAGGGCGTGCCGCAGGCAACGCTCGATCGCGTCGCACCCGGCGTGAAGTCGCAGGACCTCACCAACCTCTTCGGCGCGCTCGACCGCGCCGTGCCCGGTCTCGGCAAGGTGATCAAACAGAACGCCAATGCCGGCGTTGCCGCCGGCATCAACTCGATCGGCACCGAGAGCACGCTGGAGGGCAAGAAGGCCCGCAGCTTCCCGCTGAAATTCGCCGATGGCGCGGTGCTGCTCGGTCCGATCAAGGTCGGTGATATTCCGCCGCTGTATTGATTGTCGTTCCCGTAGCCGTTCTCGTAGCCCGGATGGAGCGAAGCGCAATCCGGGACAGTGCTCGTTGTAGGTCAGGACGAACCCCGGATTACGCTTCGCTCCATCCGGGCTACAAACTCATCCGGGCTACGCGCACCAATCTCCGTCACGCGTTCTTCCCCGGATCGTGATTGCGCGTGCGGGAATGCGAAGCCGCAAGCGCCGCTCTCTCTCCATGTCGGCCGCACGTTGATGCGAGCCGACCAGGCAGGAGAGATATCATGACCAAGTCGAAACTGTTCGTTGCCGCCGTCGCCGTCTCGGCCGCATTCGCGACGCCCGCATTTGCGCAGTGGCAATGGCAGATGCAGGAGCCGGCCGCCTATGCCTCGATGTATCCGAATGGCGATCGCAGTCTGGCGAGCCCGGCAACGCGAGACACGATGGCCTTCGTTCCCTCACCGAAATCACCGCGCCCCACGGTGATGCGCGCGACCAAGGGCAAATAACCGCCGTCCACCACTTGCCCCTCGTCGCACGGTGGGCCCGGCCACGTCCCGGCCGGGCCCATTGCGCGTGACCCTGGACAATGGCGACAGTCGCGCATGCAGATCGGCAAGACGGCGCGAATATTCCGAACATCAGCGTCAGGAAAACGTGATGCAGAAGATGCACCTCGTCGAGAATAACCGCAGCCGCTTTCAAATCACTCCACACCAGGGAAGCACGCAGGCGCCGGAGACGGCGCGAGGATTCGAATCGGCTTCCCCAGTGGAGGGAGGCTCAATTGCGGATCATCAACACCGGACTGATGCTGGGAATGCTCGCTGCCTGTTCGGGGCAAGCGCGTGCCGAGGACAATGTCACAACCGAAATCCAGGCGCTGAACGCCAAGCTGAAGGCACTTCAGCAGCGCGTCGACCAGGAAGCACGCAAGACGCGGCAGGTTGAAGCGCAGGCGAAGTCCATTCAGATGCCGGCAAGCTACAAGGCAATCGCCGCCGAACCATGTGCGCCCGGCAAGGTCTGCTACAAGGGCATCACGCTGACATTCGGCGGCTGGGTCGATCTCACCGGCATCTACCGCTCGCGCAATCTCGCCTCCGATACCGGCTCGGTCTACAATTTCATTCCCTATCAGCAGAGCCGCAACTTCAACATTCCGGAGTCGCGCTTCTCCGCACGGCAAAGCCGGTTCTCCTTGCTGGCCGAAGGCAATGTCGACCCCGATACGCATCTGGCCGGTTACGGCGAGATCGACTTCGAAGGCGCGGCGCAGACGGCAAGCTCGGTCGCGACCAATTCGTTCAATCCACGCATGCGACAGCTCAGCCTCGAGGTCGATCGCGGGGATCTCGGGCTTCATTTCCTCGCCGGACAATCTTGGTCGCTGAATGCGCCGAGCAAATCCGGTATCGATCCTCGCGGCGTCGATGCGCCCGGCGTGATCGATTTTGAATCCGTTCCCGGGTTCATCGGCGCGCGCCAGCCGGGCTTGCGCGTCTGGCAGGACTTTGGTCCCGAGTTCAAGCTGGCCGCATCGGTCGAGAATGCGCAGACGGCGTTCTTCGGCGGCAATGTTCCAGCGGTCGGCACGCCTGCGGCGGGACCGCAGGGCGTGCTCAACCCGAACCTTCAAGTCAATCTGACCGGCCCGGGCGGCAGCTTCTTCAACAGCCTCAACAATGTCAGCCTGAATCAGGTGCCAGATTTTACGGTGAAGGCGGCGTGGGATCCGCGGCTCGGGCCCTACAAGCTGCATGTCGAGGCCTGGGCGCTGTATCGCCAGTTGTTCGATCGCTTCAACAACGCCAACCACACCTACGACACCGGGAGTTTCGGCGGTCATATCTTCGCCGAGCTGATCCCGAAGACGCTCGATCTCCAGCTCTACGGCTCGCATGGCGTGCTTGGCCGCTTCACCCAGACGCCGTTCCCCGATGCGTCACTCGCGCAGGACGGCACCATCCTGCCGTTGACGATCACGGCGGCCACGGTCGGTCTGGTGTGGCACGCGCTCCCGACCCTCGACGTCTACTCCTATGCGGGTCTGGAAAAGGCCAAGGCTAACTTCGCCAATGTCGGCACGGTGCCGTTCGGCTACGGCAACCCGCTCTACAACAACACCGGCTGCGGCATCGAGAACTCGCCGGCGGCAACCTGCAACGGCAATACGAAGGAAGTCCGGCAGGTCACGGCCGGAATCTACGATACGATCTATCAGGGCAATTACGGCACGCTCAAAGCCGGTGTGCAGTATTCCTACACGCAACGGTTCGCCTTTGCCGGCGTCGGCGGTGCACCAAAGACCGACGACAACATCGTCATGACCCAGATCCGCTACTACCCGTTCTAGCTCTTGCGTTGGAAGTGAGGGCGATCGTTGCCCGATGGACTGCTCATTCTTCGGTTCGCGCACGTCGTCGCAAGGCTGGGCCTTGCGATGACGGGTGCGGCCGGCGCCACTTTCATCGCGGCGCTGTTGATGCGGGTCGAGCTCCCATGGTTCGACACGGTCGAATTCACGGCCGTGCTGATCGTGCTCGGCATGGCCGGCGCCTATCTCGGCATTGACATTCCGCGCTGGCCGTCGCTGAAGGAACGGCCGCTGCACCGGTCCGCCGCCATCGATCTCGTCTGCGCGGCGGGAACGTTCTTCGCGGCAGGTGCCGGCCTGCTCGCGCTCTACTCATTCGTGTTCGATGAAATCGCGGATAGCGGCTGGAATCTCGTCCTTGGCTTCTCGTGGGCACTCGGCGTGGGCATGCAGATCGTCGCGGGCCTTGTCGACCGCATCCTCGCGGTCGCCAGCGACAGCCGTTTCTGACTCGGCTTCTGCTAAACCGGCTTTTGGTCGAGCTGCCCGTGCTGGCGGCCGAAGTCGGGCGCGGCCGAATCCTGGCCGATCTCGACGATGCCGCGACGGATCGCGCGGGTGCGGGTGAAATGGTCGAACAGCGCCTCGCCGTCGCCGCGGCGGATGGCGCGGGTCAGCTTCGCAAGATCCTCGGTGAAGGTGCCGAGCATTTCCAGCACGGCTTCCTTGTTGGCAAGGAAGACGTCGCGCCACATCGTCGGGTCCGACGCCGCGATACGGGTGAAGTCGCGGAAGCCGCCGGCCGAGAACTTTATGACCTCGGACTCCGTCACCTGCGCCAGCTCGTCGGCGGTGCCGACGATGGTGTAGGCGATCAGGTGCGGCAGATGGCTGGTGATCGCGAGCACCAGATCATGATGATCCGGCGTCATGATCTCGACCTTGGCGCCCATCGCGGCCCAGAATGCGCGCAGCCGATCGGTCGCGGCCGCATCGACGCCTTCCGGCGGGGTCAGAATGCACCAGCGATTGATGAAGAGTTCGGCGAAGCCGGAGTCCGGTCCCGAATGCTCGGTGCCCGCGACCGGGTGGGCCGGCACGAAATGAATGGTCTTCGGCAGATGCGGCGCCATGTCTCGGACGATCGCGCCCTTGACCGAGCCAACGTCGGAGACGATCGCGCCGGGCTTCAGGAAGCCAGCGATCTCCTGCGCCACCGGCCCGCAGGCCCCGACGGGAATGCAGAGGATGACCAGATCGGCATCCTTCACGGCTTCCGCATTGGTCGCCACGACTCGATCGACAATGCCGAGCTCCATCACCCGCGCGCGTGTCTTCTCCGATCGCGCGGTGGTGACGATTTCGCCGGCCAACCCCTGGAGCTTCGCAGCGCGTGCGATGGAGCCGCCGATCAGGCCGAAGCCGATCAGCGCGACGCGCTGGAAGTGCGGTACGGCGCTCATTTGCCGGCCATGAAATCGCGCAGGCCCTCGACGACGAGGCGGTTGGCCTCCTCGGTGCCGATGGTCATGCGCAGGGCATGATGCAGGCCGTAATTCTTCAGCGCGCGCAGCACGAGGCCGCGCTTGGTGAGGAAAGCGTCGGCCGCGTCCGAGGTCTTGCCCGTTTCCGCGAAATGGATCAGTACGAAATTGGCGACGCCCGGCGTCACCTTCAGCCCGAGCTTGGTGATCTCCTCGGTGAGCCAGTTGCGCCAGGTTTCGGTGAACTGCTTCGACATCGCCTGATGCGCCGTGTCCTCGATCGCGGCGACGGCGGCGTACATCGCCGGCGTCGACACGTTGAACGGGCCGCGGATGCGGTTGACGGCATCGATGATGTGCTCGGGACCGAACATCCAGCCGATGCGCAGCGCCGCTAGGCCGTGAATCTTGGAGAAGGTGTGCGTCACCACGGTATTCTCGGTGGTCGCGACCAGCTCGATGCCCATCTCGTAGTCGTTGCGGGACACGTAGTCGCAATAGGCGGCGTCGAGCACCAGCAGCACATGCGAGGGCAGGCCTGCGCGCAGGCGCTTGACCTCGTCGAACGGGATATAGGTGCCGGTCGGATTGTTGGGGTTGGCAAGCCAGACCAGCTTCGTCTTCGGCGTCACCGCCTTGAGGATGGCGTCGACGTTGCAGGTGAGGTCGGTCTCCTGCGCCACCACGTTCTTGGCGCCGACCGCCATGGTCGCGATCGGGTAGACCAGGAAGCCATGGGTGGTGGAGATCGCCTCGTCGCCGTGGCTGAGATAGGTGTGGGCGAGCAGGTTCAGGATCTCGTCCGAGCCGGCACCGCAGATGATGCGGTTGGGGTCGAGCCCGAAGGAGCGGCCGATCGCTTCGCGCAGCACGCGCGAGGTTCCTTCCGGATAATCTTCCAGATGCGCCGCCACGTTCCTGAAGGCTTCGATCGCCTTGGGCGAGGGTCCGAACGGCGTCTCGTTGGCCGAGAGCTTGAACACCTTGCGGCCGATCTCCGCGCTTGGGCTCTTGCCGGGCGTGTAGGGCGCAATATCGAGAATGCCGGGGTTCGGCACGGGGCGGGACATCTTCAACTCCGGATAGGCTTTGGCGGTTCGCGGCTTACGATTTCGGCCCGGTCGGGGGCACCGTATAGCGCGTTGCGTGGCTGCCGACGAGGGCCGTGGAGCGCACCGAGGCCCCCGCCTCGATCAGGGCAGCCTTGATTTTGTCGATGCTGGTCGCGCTCGTGACCGAGATCAGCAGAGCGGCCCCGTCGAAGGCGGTATCGGGTACCGCCACGATCTCGGCGAGCGGCGACAGCGCGCGCGCCACCTCCGCATTCCAACCCGAGACGCGCACGCTGAAGGTCTCTACCTCGGTCACCAGGGCGCTGTCGGCGACGCGCGAGATCGCAAACACCGGCAGTGCGGCCGGATGGTCGGCGCGCTCGACAAAGGGCATCCGCGCGATGATCTTCGGTGCGCCATCGGCTTCCAGCTCCAGCCACCACGGCGTGCGGCTCGAAGTCGCCGAGACCAACGCCAGGTCGCCCTTGGATTTCGCCACCGCCTCGACCGCCGCCTGTGCGCTGAAATGCGCGACGTAAGGCACGGTGAAGCCGAAATGGAAGCGTGCGGAATCGCGCATCGTCGGCTCGCTCACCGAGATATCGGCATGCACGGAGAATGGCGCCTGCACATATGTGAAGGTCGAGATGATGACGCGCCAGATGCTCTCGACGGTGTCGAGCGGCAGGATGCCGCGATGACGCTGCACGATCTCGCGCATCATGGAGGCCTCGCGCGCCGGGCGGAACGCCGAGCCGACCTCCTGGGTCTGCTTCACCTGGATCAGGCGGTCGATGATGTCGCCGCGCTGCATCAGAAGGCGGTGCATGCCCTCGTCGATTGCGTCGATCTCCTTGCGCAATTCCTGGAGCGATGGTGGCGCGGGCGGACGTTGGGACATATCTGCCAGATGCTGTTGTACGAGGCGCTGTCGAGAGGCGTTCCAATGCGGCGTGGCCAATGGCCTTGCTAAGCTTGGCCTCGCTGCGGTCGAGGTCCTGATTAGGCAGTCGGGGCGGCGAAAGCAAAGAGAAATGATGGCCTTCCGGGCCGGTGCGATCGAGAGGAATTTGGTTAATCCGGCCCGCGACTTGACGAAAATGGCCCAAGACAGTAGGTTTTGCCTGTTCCGTGGTCATTTGAGCCGGCCGGCTTGCAGCCACGTTAAAAAACTCGCTAAACAGGCCGGGGACGCTTCTGATCCCGGCCGAACCTATCGTTCAGGCCGGGTTTTTCATGGCCTGATGTCACCGCGGTCTCAAGTCTGATCGCAAACGAGGTCGATGTCAGAGATGGGCGGCGTCAAGTCTGTACCGAGTCCCGCGATCAGCGCCGACGACCGGTCGCATGAGGTGGATCACCCGAGCTCGCAGATCGCGCAGTTCGGCGCCGACCAGCCGCTGCGGCTCGATTGCGGCGTCGATCTCTCCCCGTTCCAGATCGCCTACCAGACCTATGGCGAGCTCAACGCCGATCGCTCCAACGCGGTGCTGATCTGCCATGCGCTGACCGGTGACCAGCACGTCGCCAACGTGCATCCCGTGACGGGCAAGAACGGCTGGTGGGAGACGCTGGTCGGTCCCGGCCGGCCGCTCGATCCCGACAGGTACTTCATCATCTGCTCCAACGTGATCGGCGGCTGCATGGGTTCGACGGGGCCTGCCTCGATCAATCCCGCGACCGGCAAGGTCTGGGGCCTCGATTTTCCCGTCATCACCATTCCCGACATGGTGCGTGCGCAGGCGATGCTGATCGACCGGCTCGGCATCGACACGCTGTTCGCCGTCGTTGGCGGCTCGATGGGCGGCATGCAGGTGCTGCAATGGACCGCGGCCTATCCAAAGCGCGTCTACTCCGCGCTGGCGATCGCCTGCGCGACCCGGCACTCCGCGCAGAACATTGCCTTTCATGAGCTCGGCCGCCAGGCCGTGATGGCCGATCCCGACTGGCACAATGGCGGCTATGCCGACCACGGCATCCATCCGCATCGCGGCCTCGCAGTCGCGCGCATGGCCGCGCACATCACCTATCTCTCGGACGCGGCGTTGCATCGCAAGTTCGGCCGCCGCATGCAGGATCGCGAACTGCCGACCTTCTCGTTCGACGCAGATTTCCAGGTCGAGTCCTATCTGCGTTACCAGGGCTCGTCCTTCGTCGAGCGCTTCGACGCCAACTCCTATCTCTATCTGACCCGCGCGATGGATTATTTCGATATCGCCGGCGACCATGGCGGCGTGCTCGCGAAGGCATTCGCGGGAATCGAGACCCGCTTCTGCGTCGTCTCGTTCACCAGCGACTGGCTGTTCCCGACCTCGGAATCGCGCGCGCTGGTGCACGCGCTGAATGCATCGAGCGCGCGGGTGTCGTTCGCCGAGATCGAGACCGATCGCGGCCACGACGCGTTCCTGCTCGACGTGCCCGAATTCTTCGACATCTCCCGCGCCTTCCTGCAATCGGCGGGTAAGGCGCGCGGGCTTACGACCAGGGACGGCTAGCGATGTCTGTACAGGAAACGTTGCCGCTGGGCGGTCTTGGCAAAGAGTCGTCAGACCAGTTTCGCGCCGACCATCGGCTGGTCGCGGAGATGGTGAAGCCCGGCTCGAAAGTGCTCGACGTCGGCTGCGGTGACGGCGACCTGCTTCAGTTGCTGGAGATGCGCGGCATCGACGGCCGCGGCATCGAGCTGTCACGCGAAGGCGTCAACCGCTGCGTCGCCAAGGGTCTTGCGGTGGTGCAGGGCGATGCCGACACCGACCTCGTCAACTATCCCGACGACGCCTTCGACTACGTGATCTTGTCGCAGACGCTGCAGGCGACGCGGCAGCCGAAGGTCGTGCTGGAGAATCTGCTGCGGATCGGCCGGCGCGCCATCGTCTCGTTTCCGAATTTCGGCTTCTGGCGGATGCGGCTGCAGCTCCTGGTCGGCGGCCACATGCCGCGCACGGAGAACCTGCCGGCGACCTGGTACGACACCGCCAACATCCACTTCTGCACCATCAAGGATTTCGTCGAGCTCTGCGACAAGATCAACGTCAAGATGGAGCGCTCGGTGGCGCTCGATCTCTACGGCCGCCCGGTGCCGCTGAACCTGCCTTGGTGGGTGTGGAACATGTTCGGCGAGCAGGGCGTGTTCCTGCTCAGCCGGGGCGGCGGGAAGTAGCTTTTGTAGCCCGGATGGAGCGCAGCGAAATCCGGGGCAGGTCGTCCCGCGTCCGGGACTTCCGGATTACGCTGCGCTCCATCCGGGCTACGTCGCGGAGTGTGTGGCGGCGCCTGTACCTCAATGCGCCGCCAGCGACCTGGGATCACGTGCCGGCCATCGTCCCGCTTCCACCAGCGTCACGAACCGCTCCACGCTCTCGTTGAACAGCGCGGGCTCTTCGAGATTGAGCACATGGCCGGACTTCGGAAACATCGCGAGCCCCGCCGCCGGCAGGTGCTTCTTCAGGAACAGGCTCGCGCCGATGCACGGATCATCCTCGTCGCCGCAGATGATCAGCGCCGGCGTTGCCACCTTCTTGATGGTCTCCGTCAGCGTGTAGATCGACGGACGGCCGCCCTGGAAGCCGCGCATCGTGTTCGCGGATCCCTTGGAATCGTGCCGCGCCAGCGCCGCGTAGAAATCGGCGTGGCCGCGCGGGTCCTTCACCAGGAACGGAATCCGGCTCGGCGCCTCGCGCGTGACCTTTGCGACCTCTGAAGAACCCAACGTGTCGAACTGCTCGGCATTGGCACGGCATTGCTTGCGCCAGTTGTCGAGGTTCTCGAGCTCCGAGCCTGAGCCGACACCGGCGAGCGTCATCGAGAGTGCGCGTTGCGGCGCGTTCAATCCGATCTGGAGCGACGAATAGGCGCCCATCGAGAGACCGACGAGATGCGCGCGCTCGATCTTGAGATGATCGAGCACCGCAAGCGCGTCGGTGTAGAAATGCGTGTAGCTGTAGACCTCGCCCGCGGGCACGTCGGACGGCGTATAGCCACGCGCGGAATAGGTGATGCAACGGTGGCCGCGCGAGAAGTAGCGCATCTGCGGCTCCCAATTGGTATAGTCGGCCGCGAACTCATGCAGAAAAATAATCGGCGTTCCCTGACCCGCCTCCTCGAAGTAGATGCGGACGTCGTCCCTGGTCGTGGCGTGGGGCATTAACTGTTTCCCTCTCTTCAAGCCGTCTTTGTACGATCGCAGTTAATGCTGTTGTCCGCAATGCGGCAGCATCGCACGAGCATCGGCGCAAAATCATCGCAGCTATTCGAGGGGCGCGGCGTCTTTTTCTCGCCACATCCGGCGGCTTAACGGCCAAGCGGATGTCGGCCGCACGGGCCGGTATGGAAGTGGGGGTGTCAACGAAGGATGAAGAATGCTTGAGTTGTTTGCGTCTCGCCTGTCGCGCTGTGTTGTCGCGATGGCGATCTTCTTCGCGGCGGTTGCCGCGTTCGTCTCTCCGGCCTCAGCGCGGCCGCATCATCGTCATAGCGCAGAGCGGCACGGTTATGTGCATCACGCCAGACATCATCACTATCGCCATCATGCCCGCGGCTCGCGCTTCGAGCGCAGTGCGGCGCAGTTGCAGGCGAGCGGCTTTGCCGACACGCAGGCGAGCTATAATCCGAACGCCAATGCCGGCGGCCCGGCTAACAACGGCATGGTTGCGAGCGGGGGCTTCGGAGGCGGATCGGGCCTCGTGTCCGAGGCGCGCCGCTACATCGGCGGCAATCCCACCGGACGCGGCAGCCTGTGGTGCGCGCGCTTCATGAACATGGTGCTGCAGCATACCGGCCATCAGGGCACCGGCTCCGACATGGCGAGCTCGTTCGCACGCTACGGCACCCGCGTCTCCGGCCCGCAGGTCGGCGCCATCGCCGTGATGTCGCGCGGCCGCCGCGGCGGCCATGTCGGGATCATCACCGGCATCGATGCGCAGGGCAATCCGATCATGATCTCCGGCAACAACGGCAACCGCGTCCGTGAGGCCCCGATCTCGCGCGGTCGCATCTATGCGTATGTGATGCCGAATTGAGTGAGTTGCGTAGGGTGGGTTAGCTAGCGGTCGCGCGAAGCGCGGTCCGCTGGCGTAACCCACCTTGCGAGGCTCACACGAGCTTTGGCTGCTCCACTGCGACCACATCGCCGACGCCAATCTCGCCGTCGGCGATGACCTCGGCATAGATGCCGCAATCCATGTGCCCGAGATGACGCGAGAGCGTCGGCGGGATTTCGAGATCGCGTGCCGCCGTCACCGGATCGACGTTGACCGCCGGGCAGCGCACGATGCGTTTGACCACCTGCAGCCGGGCCTCGCCGATCGCCAGCGTCTGGCCGACGAGGTCGAGCTCGGACCAGGCCGGCCAGCCCGTGACGTAAAGATTGCCGCGGAAGCGCAGCGGATGCACCGCGGTGCCGCCGAGCATGGCCTCGATGGCGCGGACGCTCTCGAGATTGATGATCGATACGACCTTGCGGGCGACGTCCGAAAAACTGTGGTCGCGGCCCGACAGGACCTTGGGCGGCCCTTTCAGCTCCGGCTGGAAGTTGTCCGTGAAGTAGCCCTCGATCGCGGCGCGTCCGGCGGCGGTCTCGAGGTCGCCAGTGGCGACGACCTGGCCGTCCTTGCGGATGGTCAGCTGGTGGGTCGCGTCCTCGTAGCGGCTGTCGAGCGAGGCCAGCCGCTCGTTCCGCGCCAGCATCAGGAACTGGATTTTCGGCTTCCAGCTTGGTGCCTCGGGATCGAACCCGCTCGGGCCGTTCTCGATGGCATAGCGGCGGTCGGCGGGCAGGGTCTGGCCGGTCCGCAGCGGGACCCGGGGTAGGCTCTCGGGCGTCAGGCCCTTGATCGGGTAGCGGTATAGGCCGGTGATTTCGGCGGTCTGGCTGGCTGTCATGACGCTAGTTACGGGATTCGGCCGGGCCTCGCCAAGCGGGCTCATTGGCGCACGAAATCGTGAACCCGCATCTTCCGATCCGGGGGCGGAATTCCCACATCTGGGTCAGGCCGGCGCCAGCGCTGGCTGATAACGACCGCTGCCGGTTGAGGAACGTCAACGCGGCCAGCGGAAACCCAGTGAAGATGCCGTTTGGGGTGCCTTAGAGGGCCCCAAGGGCAGGCCGAGGGAAAGAAAAGACATGAATATCGACAAATATACCGAACGCTCCAGGGGCTTCATCCAGTCCGCGCAGTCGCTTGCGGTGCGCGAGGGGCACCAGCAGTTCTCGACACTCCACGTCCTGAAGGTGCTGCTGGACGACAATGAAGGCCTGGCTTCAGGCCTGATCGACCGTGCCGGCGGCAATTCCCGTGCAATTCTCAAGGCGACCGAGGACGCCCTCGGCAAGGTGCCGAAAGTCTCCGGCGGCGGCGCGGGCCAGATCTATCTGGCGCCCGAGCTCGCCCGTACCTTCGATGCGGCCGAGAAGGCCGGCGAGAAGGCTGGCGACAGCTTCGTCACCGTCGAACGGCTGCTGCTCGGCCTCACACTGGAGAAGACCAGCGAGGCCGGCGCGATCCTCGCCAAGGGCGGCGTCACCCCGCAAAACCTCAATGCGGCGATCGAGGCCCTGCGCAAGGGCCGCACCGCGGATTCCGCGACGGCCGAGAACGCTTACGACGCGCTGAAGAAATATGCCCGCGATCTGACCCAGGCCGCGCGCGATGGCAAGCTCGACCCGGTCATCGGCCGTGACGAGGAGATCCGCCGCACCATCCAGGTGCTATCGCGCCGGACCAAGAACAATCCCGTCCTGATCGGCGAGCCCGGCGTCGGCAAGACCGCCATCGCCGAAGGCCTCGCGCTGCGCATCGTCAATGGCGACGTGCCCGAGAGCCTCAAGGACAAGAAGCTGCTGTCGCTCGACCTCGGCGCGCTGATCGCGGGGGCGAAATATCGCGGCGAGTTCGAGGAGCGGCTGAAGGCCGTGCTCCAGGAAGTCACCGCCAGCGAGGGCACCTTCATCCTGTTCATCGACGAGATGCACACGCTGATCGGGGCCGGCAAGGGCGACGGCGCGATGGACGCCTCCAACCTGCTCAAGCCCGCGCTCGCGCGCGGCGAGCTGCACTGCATCGGCGCGACCACGCTCGACGAGTACCAGAAGCACGTCGAGAAGGACGCGGCGCTGGCGCGGCGCTTCCAGCCGATCTTCGTGGCCGAGCCCTCGGTCGAGGACACCATCTCGATCCTGCGCGGGTTGAAGGACAAGTACGAGCAGCATCACGGCGTGCGGATCACCGATTCCGCGCTGGTCGCCGCCACGACCCTGTCCAACCGCTACATCACCGACCGCTTCCTGCCCGACAAGGCTATCGACCTGATGGACGAGGCGGCTGCGCGGCTGAAGATGCAGGTCGATTCCAAGCCGGAAGAGCTGGATTCGCTCGACCGTGAGATCATCCGGCTCAAGATCGAGCAGGAGGCGCTCAAGAAGGAAAGCGATCTCGGCTCAAAATCCCGTCTTGAGGCGCTCCAGAAGGAGCTCGCCGAGCTTGAGGAGAAGTCCGCGTCGCTTACCTCGCGCTGGAGCGCGGAGAAGAACAAGCTCTCGAACGCCCAGAAGCTTAAGTCGGAACTCGATGGCTTGCGCGTCGATCTGGCCGATGCGCAGCGGCGCGGCGAATTCCAGAAGGCGGGCGAGCTGGCCTATGGCCGGATTCCGCAACTGGAGAAGCAGCTCGCGGACATCGAGGCTCGTGAAGGCTCCGGCGACATGATGGAGGAGGCGGTGACCGCCAACCACATCGCGCAGGTGGTCTCGCGCTGGACCGGCGTGCCCGTCGACAAGATGCTCGAAGGCGAGAAGGAAAAGCTCCTGAAGATGGAGGAGCAGCTCGGCACCCGCGTCGTCGGCCAGGCCGAGGCCGTGCGTGCGGTCGCGACCGCCGTGCGCCGCTCGCGCGCGGGCCTGCAGGACCCGAACCGGCCGACCGGCTCGTTCATGTTCCTGGGGCCGACCGGCGTCGGCAAGACCGAGCTGACGAAAGCTCTTGCGGAGTATCTGTTCAACGACGAGACCGCGATGGTCCGCCTCGACATGTCCGAGTACATGGAGAAGCACTCGGTCTCGCGGCTGATCGGCGCGCCTCCGGGCTATGTCGGTTATGACGAGGGCGGCGCGCTCACCGAAGCGGTGCGGCGCCGGCCTTACCAGGTCGTGCTGTTCGACGAGATCGAGAAGGCGCATCCGGACGTGTTCAACGTCCTGTTGCAGGTGCTCGACGACGGCCGCCTGACCGATGGTCAGGGCCGCACCGTCGATTTCCGCAACACGCTGATCATCATGACCTCGAACCTTGGTTCGGAATTCCTGGTGAATCAACCGGAGGGCGAAGACACCTCGGCCGTGCGCGAGCAGGTGATGGGAATGGTGCGGGGACATTTCCGCCCCGAATTCCTCAACCGCGTCGACGAGATCATCCTGTTCCACCGCTTGCAGCGGAGCGAGATGGGCCGCATCGTCGAGATCCAGTTCGCGCGGCTGCAGAAGCTCCTGACCGATCGCAAGATCGTGCTGACGCTCGATGCCGCGGGCCGCGACTGGCTCGCAGCCAAGGGCTGGGATCCCGCCTACGGCGCAAGGCCGCTCAAGCGGGTGATCCAGCGCTATCTGCAGGATCCGCTCGCCGAGATGATCCTGGCCGGTGACGTCAGGGACGGCGACAGCGTGGCGATCTCGTCCGCTGGCAACGTGCTGACCTTCAACGGCAAGGTGCCGCAGACCGCTGAGATCACCCAGTTCGAGGTGCCGGCATCGAAGCGCGCGCTGAACTGAGCGGCGGCCATCTCAAAACGAAGACGCCCCGGAGAGATTGTTCTCTCCGGGGCGTTTCTTTTGAGGCCTGATCGGAAAAATCAGCGGTTGCTGACCTGCAGCGGCCCACCGGTCGCGTCCGACATGCGGGCGATGGCGCCGTTGCGGCCGCTCATCATGGCGTCGAGACGGTCGCGTTCCTTCTCGAAGCCGGCCAGCATCGGGCCTTCCAGCGAACGGCCGCGCGGCAGTTTCACGCGCAGCGGGTCCACGAAGCGGCCGTTGACCAGGATTTCGTAGTGGACGTGGGGGCCGGTCGACTGGCCGGTCGAACCGACGAAGCCGATGACCTGACCCTGCCGCACCTTCTTGCCGGGCTCCATGCCCTTGGCGAAAGCCGACATGTGGCCGTAGGCGGTCTCGTAGCCGTTGTTGTGCTTGATACGGATGTATTTTCCGTAGCCGCCTTCGAGTTGCGCTTTCTCGATCACGCCGTTGCCGGCGGAGAAGATCGGCGTTCCATAGGTCGTCGCCCAGTCGACGCCGGTGTGCATCTTCACATAGCCGAGGATCGGATGGCGGCGGCCGCCGAAGCCGGAGCGCATGATCGCGCTGTTGACGGGCTTGCGGACTAGGAACTTCTTCGCGCTCTTGCCGGTCTCGTCGTAGTAGTCGACCACGCCGTCGTCGGGGCTCTGGTAGCGGTAGTATTTCTTGGTCTCGCCGCCGACCGTCAGGGAGGCGAACAGCACGTCGTTCTTTTCGCTCGACGTCGTGCCCTCTTCTTCGCCGGCGTAGAACACGTCGAACGAATCGCCGGGCTGTACCTTGCGCTGGAAATCGACGTCGTAGGAGTAGATCTTGATCATGTCGTCGATGACGGGCATCGGCACTTTGTTGCGCATCGCGGTCTCGTAGATGCTCTGGTAGAGCCGCACGCCGGTGCCGTCATCGTCGTCATCGTCGTCGCTGTTGGCGTTGGCCGCAGCGTCGGCGACGGTGTTCATGCTGGAAACGTCGACCGCGACGTATTTGCCGAGATCGGACAGCGCCGCGATCGCCTCGACCATGGTCTCGTTGGCGACGACGACGCGATAGGGCTGGAGGCGTGCGCCGGGGCTCGAGGGCGCCATCAGGATGCGAAGCTTTTCGCCTTCCTTCAGGCCGCCGTCACGGCCGCGCGGGCCGAGCGTTGCGGTGATCGCCTTGATTTCTTCCGCCGTCGCGCCGAGATCGCGCAGGACGGAGCCGACGCTGTCGCCCTTCTTGACCATGTGGACGCGTTCGCCGTTCGGATTTCCGCCGGTGATCTGCTCCTTAGTCTTCGGCAGCAGCGTGACGTTTTCCGGCACCACGCGGGTCTCGAAGCCGGCATAGGGGTCGGACGGCGACACTTCGGTGGCGTAGGCCATCTTGATGTCGGACGGACCGGTCGCGCCGGAGACGTCGGCGGCAGCGTTGGCGAGCGAGGCGTAGCGCACCCCGCCATTGCCGCGCCAGTTGGCGGCATCGCGCACGCGCATCAGGATATCGTCGAGCGCCACCACCGCGGTGATCTTGGCCTTCGGCAGCACCTGCGCGAGATCCTTCGTGACGAAGGAGACCTCGGCGTCGGGCTCGACGGCTTCAGGATTGTTCGGATCTTCCGAGGCGGCCTTCGGATCGGAGCCGACATCGGTCAGCAGGCGCTGGGCATTGAATGGCGGAATCTTCGCCGACAGATCGCTCGTCGTCATCGACAGATTGCCGGCGATCCGGATGAAGGGGCGCACGCGCATTACGTCGCGGTTGCCGACGCGGGCGACCGTCGAGACGCGCACGATGTTGCGCGACGCCGAGGATTCGTTCGGCGGCGGCAGGCGATCGCTCTTGTGCAGCGTGGCGGCGCGATCGGCCGCACCAAAGGCGCCGCGCAGCGCGCCTTCGACGCGCTCGGGCACTTTCGCGAAGGTCATTTCACCGTCGAGCGATGCGAAAACGGCGCCGCCGATCAGGGCTGCGCCGCAGAGTCCGGTCAGGATTGTACCGCTGAACCATTGCACCGAAACGCGACGGCGATCGATGACGGCGGCCTCAGAACCATCGACGGAAAGCGGCGGCTCGTGGCCGAGATCGATGATCCCGGTCTCACGCCCGTAAGCGCCGCGTGACGTCCTCTGGCTCAACCCAAGTCCCCCAATCAACGACCCAAGATGCCTGGTTTCGAACTCTCATCCGCGCCGCCCTCTTGAAGGGGGATCGCAGGACGAAGGCAAGCCGCGCAGGCGCTCGTGCTCAGAAAGCCCCATCTTGGGGCCGGCCGAAATTACGAACAGCTGAACGGAAAAAGCGCTCTCGATGTCTCTCGAAAGTCTGAAGAAGGCCGCGTCATCTGTAAGATCGCCTTCCTCGGACCCCATGAAAATCGCGGCAGCCCCCACTGGCATCCCGGCGATTCAAGCTTGTCTCTTACCAGAACGCCGCGGGATTGTGGCTCAAGTACGGCGCCTATTATGGAAAAAGTTTCCTGAACGGCCCGGCGCTTTGGCCCGGTCGGGTGGGGCGCCGGAAGCCGCCTCGGGAGGCCCTCCAGAGCCCTTCCCGAGGTCGCCGGGCCGCAAACTTTTTTTGAGATTTTTTGCCGTGCGACCCCGGTCCGTACATTCACCGGGTCTCTAATAGACTGGAATCGCTGGAATTTTTCCGATGATCCGCTGTGCGACGATTTGTTGACGATTGGCGTTGACAGCCCGAAAGGCCGGGCCTATAACCCCAACCACTGAGCGCGGCGCCGCCGGGTCACTGACCAAGGCGAGCGAACGCGCCACTGATGCTCCTCACCTTGTTGAGTGACACAACAGCCGACACAATCGGTTGGAGTCATTCGACGTCGGTAAGAGTGTCGGAACCCTTCCTCTCAGGAAGGTTGGGGCCTCCTAGGTCCCGGGCTGTTTGACAAGTGAAGATGAAGAAAGAGAAACGTGGACGGCGGAGTCCTTGCGGGTCTCGCTTCTGAAAAGCTTCGGCTTTTCTGATCGAGACCGGACGAAAGACTTCGGCGGTACACGTTTTAAAGGTTACACCATCGTTGCCAGCGATGTGAATCGCGGGCAGCTCGGCGGCTTCGGTCGTCGAAGAATGGTGGGACCTCGTCAAACGTTGTGATCAGCCGGTTCAAAGTTCAAGTCCAACTTGAGAGTTTGATCCTGGCTCAGAGCGAACGCTGGCGGCAG
>Ga0207426_1000912_pt1 | contig 29557 bp, 31 predicted proteins | sample AraplaMF_Cvi_mMS_FD_184265 | JGI IMG/M metagenome (GOLD analysis project Ga0207426, IMG submission 184265) | Arabidopsis root microbial communities from the University of North Carolina, USA - plate scrape MF_Cvi_mMS (SPAdes) (version 2) | ecosystem: Host-associated > Plants > Roots > Endosphere... | reverse complement strand
CACGCCCTGCGGTATAGGCGTATTATTGCCAGTGCCTGATATCTTTTGTCCCGGTGTAATATTGGCTGTTAACTGAGTTGCTGCAGCCGGTGGCAGTTCAAGCAATGTTTTGTTGTCCAGCAACACGCCGTCCATCGCACTGTCACGGTTACGGTGTACCGAGGTGACTGTGCCGGAGAAACTCACCGGGGAGCCAGATGGGGCAGCCGGGTCCACTGGCGGGTTGTTAAGCATAATGCTGTTATCATTACCGGAAACACCCGTTAACCGGAAAACCCTTGCGCCTTCAGGCGTTGTGTCGAAGAAGCCTGTCAGGCCCGCTTCCTTACCCTTGGGCAGGGATTTCATCAGATCAGCACCTGCATGTGGAGGGAAGAGAACGGTCGCGGTACCTGTCTGCTGCTGAAACGTGAATGCATCAAATTCATAACGGTCGTTACTGATATATTCTAACACTTTTCCGTTGATTGATTGCAGTTGCTGCACCTGTGGTCTCACATCGGCGGGAAGACCCGGCCTGCCTGGTGGTGGTGCCGGCTGGGCGCAGGCGGCAACAACTATCAGCGAGGAAATGGCTATCAAGCCGGATTGAATCAGTCCTTTCATAAAAAATGTTTTACGTGAATAATTTGATTTGTTTCCACAAAACTGTCCTCCTCATATGAAGCCCGGTTTTACCGCAGATTAAATTATCTAAATATGAAACGTCGTATTTCCTAAAGTGTGCAGGTGTCGACATATTTCTACAGAATGCGAATTGAAATTAGCGTTATGATCGACCTTGGCATGTTAAAAAGCCCGGAAGTCGTTTTGGTTTTTATTTTCTCAGCGTAAGAGGCAATGGCTAAAAATCAAAAAATTAACTTGGCATACATATTTATTATAAAATGACAATGAAGCAACAAATTGAGAAAACTGAGGAAGACTTAAGACTATTTCATTCTGCCTTTGAGTCTGCGGTAACAGGTATTGTTATCACAGACCAGCGTCGGCAGGATAACCCAATTATTTACTGTAACGCATCTTTCGAAAAGTTAACGGGTTACCAAGCCTCAGAAATCGTTGGTCGAAATTGCAGATTTCTTCAAGCTGCTGACAGGCACCAAGAGGCAAGATCAATCATCTCAGACGCAGTTAATAAAGGTGAAACTTGCACGGTACAAATCAGGAATTACAAAAAAGACGGGACGCTTTTTTGGAATGAGTTAACACTTTCTCCTGTGACCGATCCGAAATCCGGATTAGTAACACATATGGTTGGTATACAAAACGACATTACCGAGAGGAAAAATGCAGAAGCACAACTGGCAGAAGAGCGCTTGTCACTCGAAAAACGTGTACAAGAAAGAACGACAGAATTAAAAGCAAGCGAAGCATTTCTTTCTGGGATTATTGAAACGATTAGAGAAAGTCTACTGGTTTTGGACGCTTCAATCAAGATAATTTCAGTCAATAAACATTTCTGTGATTTTTTTAAGGTCAGTGGGTCAGATGTCATCGGGAAAAAGTTATATGACCTGGGTAATGGACAGTGGGATAACCCTCAATTACGTGAGCTGCTAGAGAAGATTCTACCAACTCAAAATCCTTTTGAAGGTTTTAAAGTTCAACACAGTTTCCCGTTGATCGGAAAGAAAACTATTTTGTTAAACGCCCGTCAAATCAGTTACGAAGGAAATTTACAAAACCGCATTCTTCTGGCAATGGAAGATGTTACAGAGATGACTGAGTACGATCAGCGAAAAGACGATTTCATAAGTATTGCAAGCCATGAAATGAGAACACCGTTGACGACGATAAGTGGTTATATGCAACTGCTTCAAATGCAGATAGAAGAAGAAAATATCCTATCGCTTGAACAGCCAGTAACAAAAATCATCAAGCATGTTGGCAAGCTGGACCAATTGATCGGTCAATTGCTGGATGTTGCCCGTATGCAAGAAGGCAAGATAACTTTTGATTACAGCATTGTCGATTTCGATGACTTTGTACATGAGGTTATCTCACAAATACGGGTTATAGATAAGGATAGAGAAATTAAGGTTATTGGTGAAACAAAAAAAATGGTTTGTTTGGACGTAATACGAGTGGAACAAGTGATCAGCAATCTTTTTGCGAATGCCAGAAAATATGCGGCAAAATCTAAACTGATTGAACTACACTTAGGTGTTTTGAATGATGCTGTAATAGTCAGTGTAAAGGATTTCGGTCCGGGTATTGATCAGAAATATCATAGAAAAATATTTGAACGTTTTTACAGAGCAGATGATGTTCAGCATAAATTTCCTGGTATTGGGATAGGATTATATGTCTGTGACATGATTGTTAAAGAACACGGTGGCAGTCTTTGGGTAAGTAGCGAGGAAGGCAGCGGTGCAAATTTCAGTTTCACATTACCATTTCAAGCTCCTTTAGATGGAAAATAAAAAAATATTAATCTGTGATGATGACGAAGACATTATAGAAATTACTTGTCTATTATTGAGTAAATCAGGTTTTCGAGTCGAGGCAACCACTGATAGCTCCAGGCTGCACGAGCTGATTGCCTCTGCCCCTCCTGACTTGTTATTGCTTGACCTTTGGATGCCAGGATTAACCGGTGATCAGATTGTAAAATCATTGCGGAGAGATCAGCACTATCAGCATTTGCCTGTCGTCGTTTTTTCTGCAAGTCAAGAAGGAAGAGATGTTGCAGTAAAAGCCGGAGCAGATGCATTTATTCAGAAACCATTTGATATCAAGGAGTTGATCATCACTATCAATAAGCATCTGACAGGCTCAAATACTAATGCTTAACAATGACGAAAAGTATATCTGGACCGTGTGGAGGTCTTCATCATAGTATCAACAAATCAACTTAATTATATAAGGGCTCAGATATTCTTTGTCTTTTAGGTACGGCTCACAGTGATAACAGGAATTTAACTTAGATAATATTTATTGTATAATAGGATTTAGCATCCAGGACAGATGCCATTACCTGGCCATCGCTTCCAAATATTTCAACGCTGTGTGTATCAAAGTCAAGTAATATTTCAATCAATTCTACCAAGAAATATCTGTCAAACCTTAGGTCATCAACAAACTCCATTTTAACCGATTATATCATAAAGGACATGAGCAACTTAATCATCACATTAGGGAAAATCCTGGATGTAAATCTTCAAATTATTGCTACACAACTTACCATTATTATATAGCAATTTGTGCTTTTAAATACTTACTTGACTGAATATGAACAACTTATCTCTGTTTAAATTCACATTGTCAACTCTTTAACAAAATTTCTTCAATCTGGTATCATTTTACATAATTAATATCAAATTTGAACTATGAGAATGTTTGTTTGTGGACTAATTGCTACCGTATCATGTGTTAATTTCGCTTGCAAAAAAGATAGTACCTCTTTACCTTCTGAAACCTACTACCTGTATAATTATTCATCAGGTATAGCAAAAGATGCAGGACTATTCACGATACAAAAGCAAAGTAACGGTACTGCCGCCCTTTCTATCCAATTGTCGCAGGAATACCGTGCTCCCGGTATACAACTATCAGCCTTTCTTACGACTGCTGACACGAGTAATTTAGTATTTGCGACACTTGGCGAAGTAAACGGAGCATCAGGGACGGGTGTCGTTAATCCTGTAAAAACAGACGGTGATAACCAGTCAGTGCCTTATGATTCTCTTATTAGCAAAAAAGGTTATAGCGTCAGAATTCTCAATATGAGTAATGTTCAAGCGTCGGGCTCCATCCGCTAGGGATTTCCTTTCTTTCCATACCTTTTAAAATTTACATTAATGATCAAAATCTTAGCAGTGTTATTAACTGCATGTACAGTAGTCACCTATGGCCAAAATCCTAATGACATTAAGATTGTAACCTCACAAATTGAAGTTGAGGACAGTCTACGACCTTCAATCAGCATATCTTTCAACGCTGATGATGACGATGTAGAAGCACTACTTAATAAAGAAATTAAAGAGTTAAGAGGCAAGGCAGATCACAAGCATGGCTTGATAGTAGGCAAACAATTGGTTATTCCAGACATAACACCATTGCAATTAGAGGCGTATTATAAAGTCGAGTCCAAAGGGAGAAAAGCAAAAGAAGTATCGACGGTCTTCTTATCGCTAAAAAGAACTGATGGATCCTATGTTTCTGATTCAACTGACTCCGAAGCTTGGATGAAGGCGCAGACATACCTGGCAAGCTTACCTGCGAAAGTGTCAATTTACCATAAAGACGAGGAGCTCTTAGCGTTGCGTAAACAGTTGGCTGATGTCACAGAAGAACTGAAAGACCTTCAAAGTAACAGTTCTGACCAGCGCAAAAATTATAAACGCAAGTCGAAACAAATCGACGCATTAAGTAAAAGGATTGACGCCTTAGAAAAAGGCAATTAATTATAAAACCATAAAAATAAAGAATCATGAAAAAGATCTGTTTTTTAATCGGAACCCTTGCTGCAGTATTGATAGCAAATGCACAGAAAGTAAATCCGGGTGGTATCTATTTAAGGGGTGGATACAACTTATCAAATATCTCTACGAAGTCAAATGGAGGCGTGGATGATGCACGGGCGCTGAGTACTTTTAATGTGGGTGCCACTGCTGATATTCCCTTGCTACCAGTTTTGTCGCTGCAAACCGGATTGCTTTTATCAGGGAAAGGATCAAAAAGTGATAGCTACCTCGACGCAAATGACCATTCAGATAATTACGTAAAAACAAAATTTAATCCGTTGTACCTGGAGCTGCCCGTAAATCTACTTGTGAAGTTTCCAATAGATGAAAGCATTCGCGTATTTGTTGGTGGAGGTCCGTACGTTGCAATGGGTATTGGAGGCAAAGCAAAGGGGGAGTCATCTCTGCTTGGCGTTAAGGATAGCTACAGCGAATCGATCAAATTTAATAACGATGACCCACTGACCGGAGAACAGGAAGGTGCAAGATTTGATCGCCTGAAAAGATTTGATGTCGGATTGAATGCTGTTGCTGGCTTGGAAGTCAGCCGAATGATGTTTGCCCTCAACTATGGATGGGGCCTTACAAAAATCAATAGTACGCAGACAAATAACAGTGCTAATGACAAGAACAAATTCAGAACGTTTAGCGTGAATGTTGGCGTAAGAATATAGTGGTTCGATGGTGTCTAAGAGATTGTAAACCCGACTATTCATGGATAGCCATTTCCGTACCTTATGCTAAACTTTTATTCCAGTAAACAAATTTTTTCCAAAAATGTATTGAATTTCTAACTTACGAAACTAAGTGTAACACTTAGTTTCGTAAGCCTTTAATATCAATGGCTATTTTTTCAAAGAACATTTTTAAGCAGCCAAGCTTAAACATAAAGCAGTCGGTAAAGTTAATTAACGGCAAGCAAAATTGTATTCCCGACATTATTATGCGCGCACTAAAGTAAATCCTACCTGCTATCTAATAATAGAAAGGCAAAGTTTTAGTTTTGACTTTAAAATGCTTACTTTTTAAACTTAACCAATATCCGTGAGTGATAGAGAACATAATAACCGTATTTCATCTCAAATTCTTCTGGAGAAGGCTTGCTGGAAATTACAAGTCGGGCACTGTTTTTTGACGTAGTCACTGTGAAAAATTCATTCTGAGGATTAAGGCAGGAACAAGCCTGCCTTTTAATTACGATGGGGTAATAAATAAGGATATTATTATTACATCGCAGAGAGTAAAAAGTTCATTTTAAGAATGTTTGACCTGTTTGCGTTTTTCACTGGCCTATCAAATCTCGAAAATTACAGAGTGTTTATATAAGACATGCCTTGCTATTAACGGATTACCTTCCTTACGTTACATCAATGGATAATGCTATTAAGAAAGATCCATTTCACCTTTAGATAAACTTAAGCTTCAGAAATAGACCATTTTTGAAATTAATTATTACCAAAATAGAAAAGAAGTGTAAAATTTCAGTAGGCACTATACTGTTGAAGATTCAGATATAGCTTGGAAGGCGCGATAGTTTGCTCATCAACCTTACGAGGCGCTAAGCAGGAAGTTGGATACAAAGAAAAATACATGAGCAGAAAAGCGATAATCTACCAAGGTGATGAAAAAGACTTTGGCAACAATACCCAGAATAGCAATATCTTTCACCGACATAGATACTGCATTTATGTTCTGGTATTAAACTAAATCCATATAAAATGAGGATGGTATTAAGAAGACTTAATGATTTGATGTACATATTCAACTTAAACAAAATACATGCTTGTAATTAATTCTTTTCAGGAATATCAAACGCATTTAGGCAAGGAACTTGGCGTTTCTAACTGGCATACAATAGATCAGGAACAGGTTAATAAATTTGCGGAAGCCACATTGGATTACCAATGGATACATGTAAACCAGGAAAAGGCTAAAAACGAAAGTCCGTTTAAATCAACCATCGCACATGGCTATTTGACATTATCATTGATCCCGTACTTATGGAAGCAGATTGCGGATGTTCGCAATATTAAAATGGAAATAAACTACGGAATAGAAGGTTTAAAGTTTGGTCAAGCTGTTGTGGTAGATAGTCACGTACAACTTAAAGCCAAACTTAATTCAATAGCAAATCTGAGAGGTGTCACCAAAGTTGTTATCGAATCCACCCTTATGATTAAAGGATATAGCAAACCGGCATATACTGGCAATGTGATTTTCCTTTATCATTTTGCTTAAGTCTGTCAAGTGTATTTGAAAATATCCATGCCTACGTAGAAATCCTTACTTTATTTTCTGTTTTCTGTCAATAAATTGAATGTTGCTTGACGAAGGAAAAAACTGGGTATCAAAATTCTTTTAAGTTCCGCTGTGATTTATGTCAAGATCTCATAATTTGAAGCGATTAAGATTTTAAAATATTCACATTAGAGATAAAATTAAGAGTATGTTGACATATTAAAGTGATCCCGTTTCCTATTTAGCAATGACCGATCTCCATTGATCAAAATGATTTATTAAAGAGGATAGAGATATAATTTTAATTCTTTAAAAGTATTGTTTGGAACTATTTTTAGTGAACCTTTCGCCTATGTTTCTCATGATTGGCCAGCAAATCTCGGTCACAAATCGTTCAATGAAGGCCAAACAATGACATGTATAAAAAAAGCTCTTGCCAAAAGACTGGGGCTGAATACATATTGCAACAGAATTTCAGACAGAAAATACACCTCTTAAATAAACAGACTGCATCAGTAATGATGCGGTTAACCGTGCCTAGTAGGCCGTAAAGCCTTATGGATTGATTCAGATTCTGTTGCTGTTCAAATAGGCTGTCGCAATTTTTTGCCGGTCGCGAAGTTACAGTCTTCCCAGCCAGCAAACGTTTACAATAGCACCGCATTTGACAAAATCCATTTTGAACAAAAGTTGGAACAATGGCATATCTTTTCGTTTTCAGTCCAGGGAAACCTTCGTTGAGTGAGAGTCGTTTACAGATTAATGGAAGGCCTGATCAATCGGTAAAATTACCCTGTTATCCTACACCAGACAAGGTGTAACGATTTGTATGCTGGTCCCTGAATATTAAAGACTGCTTTAGTGTTTAATAAGAGCTTAAAGCCATCTTTAAAAAGCTACAAATTGGGCTTAAGGAATGGACAACAACTTTTTAAAGGATACAGAATTAACCATCTTTGTGTCATCAAAATAAGGCGGATACCCAATATCAAAAAACCAATAAAATTCAGTAGCACCGCCAGTAACCCCCAAAGAAAAGTTCCCATCATTCAATGAGAAGCCGGATGAAAATTCGGCTTCTCTTTTTTCCTTAAACTATTGATTGCCGGGATAAGTTTAGAAAAGTCATATTCACTTTCAGATTGAAGTTGATTGTTTTTGTATTCTTATCAAGCGGTTTCTTTATCAATCAGTTCCATTTCTGTTTGAGTAGAGCATACAGCTTTCCGATAAATTCCCCTTCATACATTCTGGAGAACCTACTCCCTACAAATTATCTCTGATGCCTATCAGCTTCATAGAGTTGGCGATCTTGTGACATGCCCACTTATTTAATTTGTTCCGAACATGGAAGGCATTAGCGAATTGCTCTTCTGATATCATGCCTTCCGTGGATATAACAGTCAAAAGTGCTTTCGTTTGCTATTTGTATCAGACCTATATCATTGTTTATTGTTTTAAGGATCAAGATTGGTTATTGAGATCGCTTTAATATGTGCGATGAATTTTTCGATTCCGTTTTATCAATATAGGTTTCAAAGACGATGCTTCTGTCCACGTTGATCTTGCTTCCTTTAACAAAGTTTCTATCTGCAAACTTTCCTACCTTGCTCCCATGCGATCCCCGGTGCCAAGTAGTATATTTGCTTTTTTGACCAAATCATGTAAACGTCATGTGATGCCATCACTAAAGACGTCTTGAGACACCATTGTACGTTAAGGAATTCGGGTTGCTTTCAACAATAGCCTATCAATATAATAGTATTTTTTGCGTTCTTGGCTAAAATTTTTTTGTCTGATTAAATTCCAACTGAGGGTAGTTACGGAGATGAATTTATGCGTATATCAGCATATTGATAAGGTACAAAAAATGCAAATTAAATGACAATCAATTACTTTAGTGATATTTATCAATTTTTAGAATTGTTTTTTCTCCGAATTTTCCGCTGGTTAAGAATTCTCTCAGGAGGACGATAAGCAAGCTTTTGTATTAAGCGATGATCAACTTTTTTGTATATCACCAAGTAAATGCAATAGGATTTGTTTCCGGGTAACATTGGTTTGTCCATGCAGCTCCTTACGTTAGTGCGCCGATGAGTGCGTTTTGTAAGATGGGGAAGTTCATCATCATCGATCAATAGTAAAGCTTGCCATGACGGGGAGTCTCATTCGGACAACGCAAGGCGAGCTTTTTCTTGCTAATCAGTTGACGTTTGTTTTGTTCTCGCAGTCTGTCTGGTAATAAGTTTGCAAGTTTTGAGTAACGTGAGAGATTTTCTTTAGGAAAGTCTCTGGATTAAAGTAACGCGCCTGAGAAATTGAAAAACCTATTAACGCGGAGCTGATTTAATTCTGTCTTTGCGACCGTTCATAAAACCAATATCCCAAAAATGAAATCCAAATCCATTTTCATTGTAGACGATGACCCATGTTATCAATCTTCCAGCAAGTATCACCTCAATTCACTTGGGTATACAAACATCCACTGCTTTTCTAGTGGCGAAGCATGTATAGGAAATCTTCATCTTAAACCTGATATTATTTTTTTAGATTATACGATGGCAGAAATGGATGGGATGGACACGATGAAAGTCATCAAAGCACGTCGCCGAGATTGTTTTGTAATTTTCGTGTCTGCGCAAAGTAGTTTTGAAGATGCATTATTCACTTTAAAATCGGGAGCGCACGATTACATTCCCAAAGGCCGCGGCCAGCTTAAAAAGATTGAGGCGGCGCTTTGTTCGATACAATTACATTTCGAACAGTTTAATGATAGCCCTGACAAACCGCAGTCTTTTGTTGTGCGAAACCGCTGGTATAACGGCTTTCTCGCCCAGTAAAGCATAGCGAATATCCTACGTTAACTTAAAAGACCGACATGCAGCAAGTTCCACTCAAGTTTTTATTTGAGGGTGTGATATTTACCTCATACTTACACGTAATAAAAGATACGCCAAATGGAAAGGAGATTATAGTGACTTTATCAACGAAATACCTGATTAAAAAATTTCAAACAACCTATCGATTTGTGATTTTGAATGGACGTTTCAAGCCTGTTTACCCCCCTCACGAAAAAGAGGAGGAGCTTGTAGGCGCGCTGCAAACTTCGCTACTTACATTTTTTAAAATTAGCGAGGTTCAGCCTGATGAAGTGAAAGTTTAATGAATGCCGACGTAGTCCTTGCGAGCAAATATCACGTGTTTGTCTGGTAATGAACGATAAGTGACACTCCGATTAGTATTTCCTTGCATTGTACAATCCAGCTTTAAGTTACCAGTTCGCTTATAAAAATGTGCATGCTGATACTTTTTATTCTGAGATAGGGAACTGAAAAACATAGATGATTTTTTGGATAAAGATGATGTACTACATGTCATCAATTTGAACCGGCGATATTCCGTACCCGTCGTTTAATCCAATGTCGGGCAGGCTCTGTAGCCTGCCTCACTTTGATTCCGGCCTTAACACTATTTTCCTGCCGCTTATACCTTGATAGCCTACTGGGCAACGGATTATTGCTCAATTCGAACTCGCACGCATTTTTTCAGAAATAGAATCGGTCAGATAAATCTTATTTTAGATCTTTACGCCCAGCAAGGGACCCTTGGACAGAAGACATTTTGGGATTCTGATTTATTCCCCTTTTTAGTGGTAATCATAGGTACGGATTGTTATCAAGATGGGAGATTAATATCGCGTTGATACCGTACACTCGTGGTTTCCAAAGGCTTTCACTAAGATATAGTTAACCGACCCAATGATGCAGTGCATTAATTTCACTTTTAAAAGTGATATTTTTTAATTTCCAACAAATCCTTCATTTTCCATGAATTCACCCGCAACTTTTCTTATCAATAAATGGAGTATGCCAAGGGGGCAGCTCCATACATCCTTTTCCCTTGAAGAGATCACTTTACTATCCTCCAATGGGAAGCAACAGACTTATCAAAAAAACGATCTAATATTTCGGCAGGAACATTATGCGACCGGGACATACCTTATTTTAAAAGGTAAGGTGAAAAAGTTTAAGCTGGATCAAGATAAAAAGGCTCATATCATCTTCGTTGCCAATAGCGGCCAACTCATAGGATATCATGGGCTCTACACGGGTGAACGTTATGTTGATTCAGCAATTGCGTTGGAAGAAACGACAGTATCTTATATTCCCAGACAGGCTTTTTTTGCTGCGCTTGACCACTCGCCTGCCATATCTCGCAAGTTGCTGGCAATAATGGCTCACGAATTTGAAATATTGACAAACGGTCTTTCTTTACTATCTCGCAAAACTGTTCGCGAGCGACTTGCATTGCAACTTTTGATCATGCAGGAAAAGTATAGAGAGAATAGTGAAGAAGGACAGCAAATACAAATCAATTTATCCCGTGAAGATTTGTCGAGTATTGTCGGTACGGCACGCGAGAACATTGTGCGAATTTTAACGGAATTCAAGAAAGAACGGACTCTTTTTACAAGAGGCCGAAAAATTATTATTACAGACACTGAAAAGCTTATTAAAATTGCAAACGTCGGCTAAGAACTGTGATAAGAAAGTGCTTCAAACCGCTGGCTTATGCGTTGGTCCTGCTTCGGGAAGGTGGCTATTCGTGTCTGTTCTATCCTGACTTGTACGGTGCCCATTATATGATAAAGACAAAGAAGGGAATGAACAGGAGATTTTTTTAGAGAAGTGTGCACATATCGAAAAATTATTGGAAGGACATAAAAAATTTGCCTTTGACCTGCGGCGGGATTATTTTGATCATGGAAACTGTGTAGGTTGGACTAGGGAGGGGCTGGAAGATCAGCCGGGATCGGGTTGCGCAGTATTGTTATCGAATGGAGATGAAGGAGACAAATCAATGGAGGTTGGGCTCAGGTTTAAGGGAACAGTATTTATCGATATCCTGGGTAACAACTCTACAGAGGTAACGATTGATGATGCTGGATGGGGTGAGTTCTATGTCAACGGCGGGTCAATAAGCTTGTGGGTAGAACGCAAATTGTAATTACAGACGACCTGGCTACCCTTTCCATTTGGCACACAAATTCCTTTTACTCTGCCATTGCTGAAAGCTGGCCCATTTGGAGGATGGAAAGCTGCTTGCAAGAGCCGGGCTCTATAGCATTAGGATATATATGTCGCCATAGGGTAGCGCTATGGTATGATTCAGCGGAAGACATGAAATCTTGTTATTGTTGCTAATCAAAGGCTGAACTTAGCTACGCACAGTTTTACAGTATTTATTATGAATAAAATATTGGTTCATTATTTGAAGAAAGTATGGTGTATAGTGGAATATCCCTATTTCCTATTTATTTGTTATCAGCCGCACCAGTCTTGGTGCGGCTTTATCATTACGAGGTTTGATGGTGCCAATCCATTGCTTATACAGATCAGATAATTTTAATATATACCACTGAATTTTTTGGGGTCTTTATTTAAGTTTGGCGTAATACGAGTGAAAAGTCAACTTTGGATTTTATGAAGAAAATCTTTACTAAAAATACTTCTTATATTAGCACGATATTATTAGAATGTCTTCATGCCAATTCAAATTATTGAACGCGATATTACTAAGGATGAACTTGCCCGTATGAACGTTGGGTTTATTGAGATGCCTTTGAACATGGCGTTGAACCCTATATGCAAAGCCGCCATGGCTGTGCCATCATGAAGGATGGCAGATTTCTGGGCTGCGTCAGCGGACTGACCAACAGCGACAAATGGTTTTATATCAGCGATCTTTGGTTGGAGAAAGAATGCCGCGGCAAGGGCATCGGTGCGATGCTGGTGAAGAGACTTGAAGATACACTTAGCGGAATAGGAGTTAAATATATTTACACATGGACCGCTGGCTATGAGGCTCCACCCTTCTACACTAAACAAGGCTATCAAATTTTTTGCGAGCAGGAAAATTTCTTTCCAACCGGTCATAGCAGATTTGGCCTTCGAAAAAACCTTTGAGTTTATAGCGATACCTCAAAAAGCAAAAGGCCATTATTGATAATGAATGGGAGCGCATGTTTTTATTAACGGCAGGTATTTGGTTGATGGTTTCGTTTTTTTTTTGGTAGTTTGTGAAATACATATCCGTTGTAAATGAAAATGCATTGCTTGCAAAGAATATCAGAAAATATACTGCCCATTGATGCCTATTCATGTACAATAATTTTTTATATAAGAATTTTAAAGGATAAGTGGCGGACGTTGCTTATCCTTTAAAATTTCCAAAATTTAAACATATGCCGAAGCAAGCGCTCATCCGGTGATTTAATATGAAATGAATAAATGTATTATTCTTTCCTACATTAAAATGAGTATTTTCATGTTGCGGTAGTCTGTACAGAATAAACAGATAAAACGGTAAATTGCTAATTTGAAAATCATCAATATTGATTGCGAAAATGTGCATAAACAAACAGAAAACGTTCGGCAATGGACACGTAACTATTATTTTCAATATATTATCATCATTCCTTTAATGAAATCGTTCTCGGCTTCATAATTGCCTTGTCTTTTTGAAAATTGGTAGAGGTATGGCTTTAAGATTTAAGCAGATCACAGTCCTGTTAACTTTTGTTGTCAGTGTGTCTTTTACAAAAAACACTTTGGCACAGAGCTTAATCAGCATGAAAGACATTGATAATTTTTGGCTGGCATATGATAAAGTGGTATCGTGCAATGATAGTGCTATGCAAGTGAAGCAAATACAGGGTTACTATCTTGACCTCGGTACAGCGGGTCTAAAAGAATTTATAAAACTGCGCGATTGGAAAGCTTCTAGCTTTCGGGAATCGATCATCAAACACAGGGCTTTCTGGAACACTGTTCGTGCTAAAACAGAGAAGGTTTCCACACAGATTCCAGATTTAAAACAGCTTCTTTCAAAATTCCATGAGATATATCCGCCTTTTAAAACACCACAAATCTACTTTGTTATCGGATTTATTGAAACTGGTGGAACTACAACGCAGGACAAAGTATTGCTTGGAACAGAGATCCTGACTGCAGACAGCACTGTAAATGCAGATGGGTTGCATCCGATGCTTCAGACATTTTTTCAGTCAAAAAAAGACATTACTGGATTAATAGCTCACGAATTAACACACACACAACAGAAAGGGGGAGATATGGAGACGAAAAGAAAAACTAATCTTCTCGGTTTTTGCATCGCTGAAGGTGCCTGTGATTTTATTGCGGAATTGTTGATAGGAAAAAGTCTAGTGAATCCGTATCTTGTTTATGGGCGTGAGCATGAAAAAGAACTTTGGCCTTCCTTCAAATCACAAATGCATAGTAGGCTTGTAAAAGATTGGCTCTATAACGGAGGATTAAGCGACGTGAAAAATGCTGACCTTGGCTATTACGTAGGTTATGCTATTTGCAAATCTTTCTATCAGAATGCCAGGGATAAATCAAAGGCGGTTAGCGATATTATAACACTTGATCTTGAGGACTTAAACGCACTTGATAGTTTTGTCGAAATGTCTGGATATCTAAAACAAGTTGAATAAGTCGGCGATCCTCTCGCGGTATAAGAGCTCCGCGAAATGATATTCGACCTTCCTTTCGATTAAAATAATCTTTTCTGGCTTCTTTTCCAAGTGAACCTAAAAGCTGACGCAGAGTGCTGAAGTTTATCGGCCGTTTCGGTGGTGACCGATTGGATGCTATACGGTAGAATATATTTAAAGCGTTCAACATGTGATGGAGGTCAACCCAACTGACTAGTGTTACCATTTCCAAAAAGCGACTTGGCTAAGCTGTTGCTTATTCTTAAATGCAAATCTTGGCCTGCCCTTCATTCCTTGTCTCATCGGCTTGTAGAAGTTCTAAATTAGACATACGCGATATATTGCTGTTAAAGCTAAGCCCGCCAGATGCCAGCAGCGCTAAAAAATGCCGGTAACCTTTACATGACATTCGGCTGTTAGGGCATATTAGTTACTGAAAGAAATCCGAAAGTAAAACTGTGAACGTAAAATTGATCTATAAACTTTTTGGAAGCACTTGAAATTGAAGATATGGATGACATTTCAGTGATCAGAAAGAGAAAAAGAAAAAGTACATTATCACCGATCTACGCGTAAAATATTTAATGTATCCATTTTTTATTGCCTGCAACTTTTAAAGCATCTGCTTTGCTGTTTACCGCAAGCTTTTGATAGATATTTTTGATATGACTTCGAACAGTTTCGCCACTTATAAATAGATCAAGCCCGATCTTTGAATAACTTTTTCCTTGCGATATCCCTTTTAAAACGGCTGTTTCCCGTTCCGTCAATGGCGAGTCATTTGATACGGCAAATGATTGCACTACCATCTTTGCGATGTTTAAGCTCATGGGTGCGCCCCCCGCAAGCGCCTCATCAATGTTGTTAATGATGGTTTCTATATTGGCATTTTTTACGATATAACCGCTGGCGCCAGCACATAAGGATTGAAAAACTTTTTCTCCCTCTTGCAAAACTGTGATGATAAGTACAATACATTTCGGGCAAAGCTTTTTAATTTTCATCGTGCCTTCAATTCCACTCATGCCAGGTAAATCAATGTCCATCAATATAACATCCGGATCATCTTGTTTTAATCGAGCAATGGCATCTTCACAATTACCGTAACTTCCAGTGACTATATAATTATCGGTGCTGTTGATAACTTCGGCAAAGGCTTCGCGGATTTTGTTGTTGTCTTCAATAATTACAATGGTATTCATGTCAACAGGATTATGAAATAATATTAATTTTTACCGGTACGGAAATTTCAATACGTGTTCCTTCATTTTGTTTACAAAGAAGGAAACCAAAATTATTTTTCGCGCAGCGGCGCTCTATATTGTTCAGTCCGTAGTGTTGCTGACGGTCATCGGCAGCTTTCCATTTGCCATTATCCTGCAAGGCAAAGACAACTTTATCATCAGCATATTTCATTTCTATAAACACTTCCCTGGCGTTAGCATGTTTAACGACATTGGTCATACCTTCTTTAAATATGTATATAAGGTTTAATGCTGCGAATGAATCTAATTGTTGCAGGTTATGTATCTCGCCTCTGACTTCAGCAGAAAAAGCTATGTTGAATTGGTTATAAAATATTTGACCATAATTAATTAGGTAATGAAAAACTTCCAGCGGCTCATCGCTGTTATGGTTTAAGTTCCACAAAAAATCTTTGCTGCTGTCGTAGAGTTCATTGCTATTGGTGATGATACTTTCAACAATAGTTATCACTTCTTCCGAGCTATGCAGTTTAAGCTTTAGTAATGATGCCTGCCTTGTTATGGCGGAGAGCAGGTTACCTGTTTGATCATGAAAATCAGTAGCCATTGCCTGGCGGAATGAATTAAGTTGCTCGGTGCGTTTGGTTACCGCTTCATCTAACTGACTTATTTTCTTGTCCTGCAAATCTCTTATGGCGGCCAGTGCAATATTGGTTTTCTGCTTTTGCCGGTTATTGCGATATAGTAAAAAAACAATCAAAAACGCTATGGTCAAACCTGCCAGCGTAGAGTATGTTATCATCCTGGATTTCTGGCGGCTTCTTTCTGATTCTGTCTTTTGCCGGCGAAGCTGCTCATTGAAATTCATCTTCTGATATCTTGCAGCTTGTGCCCTGTCATCACTATTTAAGCTATCCCGTAAATGTTTTGCAAGTAATAGGTAAGCAAAAGCACTATCCCTGTTACCCTTCATTTGATACGCGGCAAATAAATGCTCACAGATATTCGCTATGCTAAATTTTTGCTGAATCCTGTAGTTAAAAGAAGAGGCTATATTACAGTACGTAATAGTGGAGTCAGGCTGCTGCATTTCAAGAAAAAGATCTGCAATATCAATATAGGCCAAATATTCAAGAGATAAATTATGCTGATGATGACTGGTGACAGCGCAACGCTTAAAATTCTTCAAGGCAAGCGAATGATTATTCTTTAAGCGATAAAACCATCCAAGTGATCCGTAAATATCGCCAGTGTAATATTGCCATTTTGCTCCCTGGGAGATGGAAAGTGCTTTTTGTTCCAGGATGATAGCGGAATCGGATTTATTTCTCGACCAGCAGATATTTGCCGACATATCCAGGTATTGCGGCAAGCTTTCGGTATCCCCGATTTTTTCTGCTATTTGTATTGCTTCTTCATTACTGGCTGCAGCATTTTCAAGATCGTTTGTATCATAGTAAAGAAAGGCCTGCATCTCATAAACGTTAGCTAATTGGCACTCCCGGTTCATAAGCCATGGAGGAATACCGGTAATCCATTTGGCAGGGTAAAAATTTCTATTAAATGACTTACTATTGGCAATTTGAAAAGCTTCATAATTCGCATGCCACGCTTTAGGGTAGTCGCCAATATTGTTATAAAGTAACCCCATAAAATTTAGTCCTACACATTTCCATGAAGCCAGGTCCAGTTTAGTTGCCAGATCTACTGTCCGGTTGATAAAATATACAGAACTGTCTTTATCGTTTTCGCAATAATAAATCGCGAATATTGTAGTAATCTCCATCCTCATAGTATCGTTGATGGTTTGCTTTAATAGTCCATGAAGGCTATCAACCTGTAGCGTATTAAGTGTATATGGGTTTACTTGTGACTTTGCTATTAAAAAAACAAAGCAAAAAAATATGGTAATAGATAAGTATTTCATTTGCTGTACTAAGATAGCTTAAGACAAAAGCATCTTGCTGCCTTCTTTAAGTATGCCTGAAAATATTTTCTATAGATTTTATTTTAAGTAATCTGCCTAACTCTAATAACCATAGCCAGCCAAAAGGCTTCGACTTCTGCTTGTAAAGTTGGTCGGATTCTCATCGTTGGCAATCACCCAAATAGGGTGATTTTGAGCATTAATAAGCTTGCCCTGATCTTGATGAGCAACCTTAGACTAATTCACAAATTTCCTTAATTAACCGTTTTTAAAAAATTCACCCATTTTGCGGGATTAATCGGTGGCAGCATCATAATAGTTTTGCATTGTCAACAGGAACATTAGTGCGGGCTGTCAATCATTAGCTTTCTTATCAAAAAAACTGATCCATTAGCCATTACTGTTTTTGCCACCTGTTTTGCCCTCTAATTTTTAAACTGTGGTGCTTATAAAATTCTCAAAAAATCTACAATAAAACCCTTTAACATGAAACGTTTTCACCATCTTCTGTGGTGTGCATTGCTGCTAATGGTATCACACGTGATAGGCTGTAAAAAGCAAATGGAAGTCGGCGCTACGGGCAGCATCAGCGGGAAATATAATTTGAGAGGGTCAGCAAAAAATATTACTGCAGTAGCCGCCTCAGACCAAAGTAGCAGTGTGGCTACATTGGATAGTAGCAATGGTTTTAGTATTGCTAACCTGCAACCGGGCAATTATACAATAAAATTTACTGCCATGCCTGGCTTTACAGCACCTGGTGATACCACGGTTGGTGTCAAAGCAGGTGAACATGTTGACATGGGTACTATAATATTTAAGGTTGATACTTCCGGGATAGCAAGGTTTGGCAGCATCAGCGGAAAAGTTTTGCCTGCATCAGCAGTATCGCATATTACAATTAATACTTCTAACGGAATGCAAGGCGTTGTAAAAGTTGATTCTGCGGGTCACTTTAGTTTTGTTAATCTTTATTCTGGTTACTATACTGTTCAAGTTTCCCCGGCAACGGGATTTGTTGCCCCAGCAGATACAATGGTCAGGGTGATTGAGGATGCTAATACAGATATGGGTGCCATTATACTGACTCCCGTAATACCTCAACACCAGTTTAAAGCCGTTGACACCCTCACTGAGAATATTGGTAATGGATTGTTTTTAAGTGACCAGGGAAATATGGATGCGTTTGCTGAACGGGCAAAATGGGATTCAGCTATTGTGCTTACTGCTAATCTTACTCTCTCCGCATATATCACCATATCAACTGAGCTGCAGGAGGCCCTAAATAAAATTATTGTGATTAAAGGATGGATGTCAATCGCTAACCCAGCTTCTTTAAGCTTCACTTCGTTAAAAGAACTTGGAAGTTTGTATATTAATCATGGGGGCAATCAATTAAAGAGCGTAAATCTTGATGCCCTGCAAACAATAACTTATGGCGGGATATCAATTTACAATTGCCCGTTATTAACACTTAAAATCAGCGGTTTAAGAAAGATGTCCGGAACGCTAAGTTTGGATAACATTGGCTGGGCTGATTTGAAGATTTTTGAAAATGTATTGTTTACACCGCGCAACCTGCAAATCCAAAATAACGGGCAGCTAACTTCGATTGAAGGGTTACACTTTACCATTGATAGTGTGTTCGACTGTACTATTAAAAATAATGCGCAGCTTATTTCGCTTGATGGTTTGCAGGTAATAAAACGCTTCAGGCATGAAATTAAAATAATTAATAACCCCGCCTTGCAAAATCTTACAGGCCTTCAAAATGCAGTTTTTGCGAAACAACTCACCTTGACAAACAATAGACAACTAAACGCCGTTTGCGCCGGTAAGAAACTTATCAGTTATTTAAAAAATCAGCCACCTTATAAAGAATTGGTTCCGTCCGGCCAGGGGCCATCTTTGATAGAAGTAACAAAGCAGCCACTTGTGGTATCAAGCAATGCTATATATGCTATACAAGAGGATTTGCTAACTGCAATACAACAGTGCCCGTAACATCCTTAGCTATATAGTTCTGGACTGGGTACTTTGTTCGATAATAAATACAGGCCACACCTTTTAAATCCATCTCCGAAAGTTATAACAACCATTTATCAAGTTCTAAAAATTGCAATAATGAAAAACAAACTTTTACTTATTATCACAGTATTTACTTTGTGGTGCCTTTCTTTAAAAGCGCAAAATTTTAACCACGCTTGGGCAGCACTTTTTCAACATAAAATTGACAGTGTAAACCACGGGACAGGTGGTGATACGGTTGGGGTTACGGCTGCTTTTTATATGCCCGGACAGGGCCTATGGACAGGCACAGATGGTTTTACTAATCCTGGTGTACCAATGAATACGGGGATTAAAGTAGAAATCGGCAGCAATTCAAAATTATTTTTAGGTACGGTAATGCTAAAACTCCAGGAGCAACATGTGCTTTCATTAGATGACCACATTAGTAAATGGGTGCACACAGCCCTTAATAATGTGGATACTTCTGCAACTATACGGCAATTGCTCAATCATGAAAGTGGCACGGCCGATTCGTACCGCGACACAGATCCATCTAATTTTCTTTATGATTTATTCGCTGACACTTCTCACTTTTTTACGCCGCAGGAAATGATTGATAAACTTCCTGCCCCTTATTTTGCAAAGGGCCACGGTTTTCATTACTCCAATGTCACTTATTCGCTTTGCACGATGATAATACAAGCGGCTACCGGCAAGCCTTACTGGCAAAACCTGCACGAGCAAATACTGGCGCCGCTTCACATGGACAGTACGGATGTTTGGCTGTATGACCAGGTGAAACAAAATTATTCTGGTGGATATGCAACTACTATAAATTACCCGGGACCATTTACGTCTTTCATCAGCCTGGGAACAGGTGCTGGTGATATTCATTCTACGCCACAGGAAATGGTGCAATGGTATGCTAAACTATTTGGTGGTCAGGTGCTTGCAGATTCATCATTGAAGCAATTGCTGGATATTGAGCCTGCATCAAATTTTGGGGCGGGCATTACAAATTTTCACGCTGACACTTTAGGGCATGACACATATTTTTATGAAGGCGGCTGGGGCACTTTTCAGTCTTTTGCGGTGTACGATAGAACTTCCAAAGCCTGCTTTTTCGTAGCAACCAATTATGTAGATGAATACAACCAGGGTATCGCTTATCCATTTCTCCTCTCCATGTTCCAGGCGTACAGGGATGGTTTGCCTAAAAGGAAAAATGATGCTGGTGTAACGTTGCTTGTATCACCTGCCGGCACTGCCTTTGGAGCTTCATTTTCGCCAGTAATTACACTCAGAAACTTTGGCACCGCAGCTCTTAAAAACGTATATATACACTACAAACTTGATAAAGGAACTACGGCAATTTATAAATGGAAAGGCAACCTGGCGACTGACCGCACAATAAACGTAACACTGCCGGGTATAACCGCCGCAAATGGCAGGCATGATATTATGGCTTATACAGCTATGCCTAACGGAGCTGCAGAAGGCTACACCTTTAATGATACCATGCGGTATAGTTTTGTTACCAGTATTTCCGCTGCTTATAATGGCCATTTTCACGAAGGATTTGAGGGCGACACAATGGCTTTATTTAGCTGGAACGCTGAAAACTTCAGTATTTTCAATCTTGCGCCCACTAAACTTTTGGCTGGACATTCAGGTAATCATTCCCTTGTTGCCGGATCATATAACAGTAAAGCGACCGGGCATATTGCTTACGCAGACCTCCCGGTTATACATCTGAATACCGGGGCAAAGCCTTCCATCAGTTTTAGTTATAGTTATGCACCTTACCCGGGATATGCAGATTCAGTACAGCTATTGGTTTCTGCAGATGGCGGCAGCACCTGGCAATCGCTTTTTTACAAGGGTGGACCCGATCTTGCAACGGCGGATGCCATCACAGAAATGTTTGCCCCGCAAACCGCCAAACAGTGGAAAACAGAAAAGATCAGTCTGGCAGCATACAGTGGCAATATTTTGTTTCGCTTCAGGCACTATAACGAGTGGGCAAATAACCTGTATATTGATGACATCGATATCAACAGCGATCCAGTTACTATTATTGATACCCTCATAGCCAGGAACGAAGGGCGACGCAATAGGATTGATTGGAATACGCTTGATGAAAAAAAGGGAGATTGGTTTATACTCGAAAAAAGTTATCTCGGCTCACCTTTTATTGCTATTACCAATAAAATATATACGCATGGCAAACCTTCTACTTATAATGCATATGACGCGCTTGCCTTGCAAGGCAAAAACAGTTACCGCATTAAGATTTTTGACAAGACAGACAATGTTATTTTAAGCGATACTGTAACGGTCAATGTTGGAAGTAACGATACCTGTGCATTAACGGTATATCCCAATCCTGTTCACGATATATTGAATATCAGGCTTAGCTGCGCTCCTACAACCAAATTTGGTGGTGTTGTTTCACTAATAAACCAAAATGGAAATGTTGTGATGATTAGATACATGTCAGGTACCGAAACAAAGCTTAATTTTTCACGCTTTCCTAATGGTATTTATTATGTAGAGTATAATGATGGTTTTAGATCCGAAAGAAGAAAAGTTGTCAAGTTATAACGGTGAGAGCCGAGGTTAGATAACAGTGAAGTTCAGACTATCATTTCTTAAAAAGAGCTGTCTCAAAATCGACTTGAGGCAGCTTTCCAATTCATGCGGGAACTGTTGTGTAATCTTGGGGCGGCACGTTATTAGAGCTAATCTTATTTCAGTCCAGGAGCAGATAATCATAAGATTAATCAGACAATCAGATTATCATTGGTATGTATGTCATGAATGTTCAGGGACGACGAGTTTTCGAATATCGCGATCTTATTTGGGGGTTTGCATACCATCGTTAAGCTGTGTATTTTTAATTTCTGTTGTTCCATCCTGCGTTGGCATGGGGACGAGACGGAAAATCTATTCTGTTCAGGGTGTTCGGCAACTCGTACAACCAACCACATCATACGTTCATAGATGACTACACCTGGTTTGGTCATAAGGGCTTCCCTGCTGGACACCAAATCCATGAGCGACAAGAGCGGATTTTGTTCAAAGCGTGTAACAATGTCATTCATATTTTAGATGCCCGCAAAATTATCATTAGATGGTCGGAATTCCTGCCGTCACCTGCACCGTTGAGCCGATATTTAACTCGCCTCCGGCGATGCCAGCAAAACGTAAGCAGGGGCTATCTCAACAGGTTGGGCTTCCCGGCCAATAGGTGCATTCTGTCTGAACTCTTCTACTTCATCTGCAGCGGTATGAGTGGTGTCCAAACCCGTCTCGGAGCGACTCAGTAAACCTCAATACCCTTGTCTGCGCATAGGTATGCCAGCGATGCTGTGAAGTTTGAACGACTGCGTTTGTAGCTGTGTAAGAAACGAGGATGGGCTTCGGGTTGTAAGTGTTAACGGATGTTGGATTGATCATATGACGCGTTTTCATAATAATGTTGATTTCTCCGAATTCAGAATGCGCTTTATCCACGATCACGCGGCGATGCATTTCCTCTAAATGTCTCCGGCACCAGTATCGCTTTACTACCGGCATCTTTTACATAATTTTTAGTTTCCATTGCATCTTCATTTTCGTTGAGATATGAGACGAGTATTTCTGCGTCTTCAAAGATCGCCTCAGCCTCTTCTTTAAGACCTGCCATTGCTTCACACTTTTTTGCCTGAGCCTTTTTCTCAAGCAACTCAAATATTTGCTCAAGCCTGCTTACATGTTCTCTTGTTTGATCTATGTGAGTTCCGATCCCCTCTTTTAACTGCGAAAGTGGCCGCTGCCTTTTGCACTTTGGGAAGTGCTTTTACCAATGCCTTCCGTACCCAATAAATGTCTTTAAGCTCATCAGTAAATAGCTCCAGGAAAGCTGGTTCGGTATTCTGATGGATAGCGGTCTTTGAGCCTTTCTTCTGAGCGGCCTTTTTGGGCATTTTGCCATCTTTCGGTTTTTATAAAAAGCAATACAATTGCATGCCATACAACGTGGTGTAGGAAAGCTGTAGGCTTTTTACACGTTACCGTGAAAGAATTTCCCTGATTTTCGAAAATGTATAAGGCAGAATTTGGTTTCAAAGAGTTGGAAAGTGAAGGCACTGTAATTGAGATAGATCCTGTAAACAATAATTATGGCAAAGAAAACTTCAGAAGGCGAGCTTACAGAAAACATAGAAAATATCACAGCTCAAGCACCTTCAAGCACCTACCTTATTGCTGCTGCTGCAGCAATGGGAATATCACTAGCATTGAAGTGTGCAGGTCGCAAGCATAGTGCATTATTCATCGGTCAATGGGCAGCACCTATCTTATTGATGGGTATTTACAACAAACTTGTTAAACAGCAAGGACACGATCAGGAGGACGATTGAAATTAAGCAAGGCACGGCATTGCCAACATGATTATCAAGTACAAGTAATATGAAACTTTCAAACAACCCTTCAGTCTTGTTTTTCGCTTGATGAAGATGTTGAACTGCAGGACGAAGAGAAGGATTAAGACAATACCATCCTTTTGTAGGTCTATCCTGTCTGCATAATTCAAAACGCGCGTATCCAAACATAAATGGATGAAAATCCTGCTTTCATAACATCCGCACTTATCAGATCAGATGATCGTTTTAGTGCGAGTCTGGTTATCGCATCTTGACATATCGTTGGTTTTAAAAAATAAACTTTCAAGAATGCCTTCCACAGTCATCGCCTCCTACGCTTACAATAAAGATACGGAGGTCCTTACCATCGTCTTTACGTCCGGTGTAATATATGAGTATTTTCAGGTGCCCGACACGGTTTATGATGCGTTTTTGGGATTTCGCGAAAAGGGCGTTTTTCTTAACCAGCAAATCAAAGGGAAGTTCAGATTTAGAAAAGTGGCTTCCGGCTCGAGGGTAAGCCACGGATAATCACATGTAATATGATTTGGCAAAAGTTTTGAATAGGATGAGTCATGAAAACAAAAGATCCCACTGGCACACTGCCTAGTCAGAACGAAGGAAAGGAGATCATCATTGAACAATCAGTCACTTTGCCGGATGTATCCGCTGCTACAGCGCTTTATGTACTTGCACATTCTCGCTTGCTAAGGATAAATGAGTGGCATCAAATCGCTGGTTCGATCAGTGCCAGATTCCAACTAACGGACAGTTCGGGGGCAGACTTGAGCCGGGAAGCTATGGAAGACGATTTTGTGCGAATTGATATTCCTGGTCCGGGAAGTAAGGCGGGTAATGGGTATGATTGGGTAAGGATAGAGCAGATAACTGAACTTTCCGGAGGTACAGATGCAGTTGCCATGCGCGTTCGTCCCGCTGCAAATCCAAGTGGTTCTTCCGACCACATAGCCCATTTTTATGATGCTGCTGCAACCAGCACTTTTATGGTCGAAAGAGACGGTGTCATTGTATATGCCCGAATTATCGACCGCAACACAAAACCAAATGATGATACTTCGTCTTTCACAGATCAGTTGCGACATTCCTTTGTAGGCGCGGCGGCAATCGGCATTTTTTCCAGATTGCAATGGGAATCGCTTGCCAAAGCCTTTATCTCTTAACAAGGTATAGTGTAAGTCAAACGAAATCTTGATAGAAAGCCGCCTTAGGAATAAAGCGGCTTAAACCTTAAACTCTCAAAATGATACCAAAAATTTATGTTACTATAAGTTAGTGGCAAAAGATACACCAACCATTTATATCAGCTATGAATTTGCGATAAAAATCAAGTTGTTTGCCATAGTCAATCTTTTTTAGTCACGGTGATCTCTCCGCTTCTTTCCATAAATTTTATCTATTTTGTCCAAATTCTCTGTAAGGGCGGTTTTCCTCACTCCCTGCATGACAAGTTCCTTGCTGATAAGCGCCCGTTTCCATTTCCTTTCGTCAAATTTTCCGTCCGCAAATAGCAACATTCTTGCGCCTTCCACTTTTCTGGCGAGCAGATCATTTTTAACCAGCAGCCATCCGATACCGCGGTGGATTAATGCCAATGCCAGACCTGACACTACCACCGAAATAAATGGTGAAGCACCCACAATTGCCCGGCTCAGTACGGCTCCAAGAATAATGCTGATGATATTGTCGAGTGGCGTTCTTAAGCCAAAAGACCGGCGCCCTGAAATGCGTAAAAGCACCAAAGTGATTACAAAGATAACGACGCTTCGTGCGGCCATTTGCTAGCTGTTAAGATCCTTGCCGACGCCAAATATGTACTCAATCACTTCCATAATCCTGCTGCCTTAGATATCAATTAAGATAGCCATACTTATGCCATGAGATAGTAGGAGGCAAATCTGCATTTATCGCTCCAAAAATGCTTAGCAGAATGTTGAATAATCACTCAGTTTGTTGATTCTTTTCATCATGCATGTGACAAGACATTACTCAGCTTGCTGAAATTACCAATTAAAACAGTAAGAATATTTTGAATGTTCCTGGAGGATTAACTTATGATATGTATGATCCCTATTTTTATTACCGTACTCAGGAAGTAAATGGGCAACCTTGCTTGATTGTTGGTGGCAAAGATCCTAAAACGGGGCATGAAGAAAATACGGAGCAATGTTTTGTTCAACTGGAGGCGCAAATAAGAAAATATGTTAAGGTGAGGGAGATCGCTTACCGTTGGTCATCACAATACTTTGAGCCTGCGGATGGACTGCCTTATATCGGCCATCTGCCGGGCCATCCCGGCAATATCTATGTAGCCAACGGATTTGGTGCAAACGGAATAGTGTTCAGCAGTGTGGCCGCATTATTATTAAAACGAATGATCGTCACACTTCCCACCCCGCTTGAGCAATTGTTCGATCCTAACCGCATCAAACCCATTGCAGGCTTTGGCAACTTTATATCACATAACAATGATGTGATCAACAGTTTTTTAGTAAGTTCTTTACTGGTGAAAAACTTTCGGTACTTGCAGAACCTGCCCCAGGAGAAGCCAATATTGTAAAGGTGATAGATTCTGTATGTACACAAATGAATTGTGAAGTAAAATGGAATAGTGCTGAAAGATCCTGGGATTGTCCTTGTCATGTTGCAAGGTATTCTTATGATGGAAAAGTGCTTACAGGGCCTGCGGATAATGACCTTGAGAAAATTGAACTTACTGACCTATTCGACAGCAGTCATAAACAAGAAGTAATCCATAGCCTTCCTATTAATCAACTGTGGAAGATGGCGCAGCATTTGCACTCAATTGTTAAACAAATTACGTCCATAATGACTAAAAATACAAAATCCCGCTTTTCCCGTTTTTTTGATCGTTTTGCGTGTTCCGTTACAAAGCTCAGTGGTTCGCCTTCTGCCTTTGTCGTCGCGTTTTTGCTGGTAATCATATGGGCACTGTCGGGTCCGGTTTTTAACTTTTCAGAGACGTGGCAACTTGTGATCAATACAGGAACAACCATCATTACTTTTTTAATGGTGTTTGTCATTCAGCAGTCTCAAAATAAAGATACCGTGGCTATGCATTTAAAATTGAATGAACTGATTGCCGCCATGAAGGGGGCAAGCAACCAAATGATCGACATTGAGGACCTCACCGCAGAGGAATTGGATATCGTCAAAAAATACTACATCAAGTTGTCAGACCTGGCAGAAAGTGACGGAGATATACGCAGAACACATTCCATCGAAGACGCAATCACAAACAACAAGATTAAGATGAAAGCCGACAAAAACTGATCCATATGAACCTGGAATTAACACCCGCATTCGAAAAAGATGACATTTATCAATGTGATTATTGAAACGCCGAAAGGAAGCCAGAATAAGTTCACCTATCACCCACAAATAGAAACATTTTTGCTTAAAAAGACTTTGCCGATGGGTACGGTCTTCCCCTTTGATTTTGGATTTATCCCTTCCACAAGAGGGGAGGACGGAGATCCGGTGGACATCCTGATCATTATGGAAGAGCCCACTTTTCCCGGATGCTTTATCCGGTGCAGGTTGATAGGATCCCTCAATGCCGTTCAAAAGGAAAAAAATGAAGAGGAAATCGAAAACGATCGATTGGTGGCAGTACCTGTAACATCCGTATTATATGCTTCCTTGACAGAAATTTCTGACCTTAACACCAGTATGGTTTCTGAAATTGAAAACTTTTTTGTCGATTACAACAAACACGAAGGACGAAAATTTTTTCCCAAAAAATGGAAAACCACCAGACAGGCACTGAAGCAACTCCGTGAGTCAGTTGTAAAAGCTGGCTGAAAACATTCCCCGAATATGTCTTATCAGTACAACTAAATCTGCTTTCCTGCTTTACCAATTGGAGAAAATCATCCGCGAGAAAAAAGCGAAGGAAGAAGAAAAAGCGTCACGTGTAAGATCGCCCCAATCCAACCGCAATATGACCTGCATTTGCTACACAGTACAGTACCGTCCAAGTGTTAAGATCGCAGGCATGATTGTTAGTTTTAGAAAGACATGAAAAATATTACTGACAATTTATTAAATTTAGAAAAACAGGCTGAGGAAGTGATTGAGCGCAGAATTAAGCTCATCCAGTTACAGGTCATTAAAAAAATATCCCATTTGCTGGCCTCTCTATTCAGATTATTATTAATCGTAGCTACCGCTTTTTTTATTATCGTTTTTTTAAGTGTGATGACCGGGTATTTTTTTGCTGAGAAATTAGGCAGCACGCATCTGGGTTTCGGAGTCATCGCCGCCTTTTATCTGTTGTTGCTGGTAATGGTGTTGTTGTTTGGGAAAAAAATGGTAGCAAACAAACTAGTGAATGCCATATCGAAAATATTACTCAAATCCGGTAAGGGGATGAAAGAAAAACAGTAAATCATTCCTGAAATCTCTCCGCAGGAATCAAGATGAAGAGTTAAAGAGGCGCGAAACAATCAGGAAAAATTAAAGCGTGTCTAACTTCTCCTCCTTGTTTGGGCTATAATTTATTACGGTGAACGTTTCACAAAAATTCCTTGACAGATCACCATTTGTTTGAAACGTATATGGGGTATTATACCACAGCGTAAATAAACTACGCTTAACGAAAGTATTTCTACAATTTGTCTCTACCAAACACAGTGAGTCTTACTTAACCTTCAGTTGGCATTTGGCTTGTCACTCTACATTAAACTATTACCATGAAAAAATACATGATCTTGTTTTTCACTATTGCTGCCATAACAGGGTATTCCGTTTCATCGGGAAATGCGCAGCCAACTACCGGCGATGATTTCTATTATCAACAGGATACTTCGCGACGGGACACCGCCAAACATAAGATGAAAAAGAAATGGAATGACTCTACCAAAAACAAGTGGAAGGATTCTACAAAGATGCATCGTAGGGACACAACCTCCAGGCCAAAGCCAGTTAACTAAATACCAGGTTGTTTTATAACAAAGACCGCCATTTACAGGCGGTCTTTTGGTTGGTCAATAAATACGTTTGTATTATTCAGCCAAGTGATATTTATATTAAAATATAGTGTAAATGTGCAGTACAGGTGTTTTGTTCAAAGCCTACGCTGTTTAAGAGCTATTGGGAGGTGATTCCTGATTCTCATGAATTACAGTGATTCCATCACTTTGCCTTAAGCAACACGATCATGTCTTAATGCTATTTTTAGGATAACTAACTCTTCATTTTGTAAACTTCATAACATAACATGATATTCCCCAAAGATTATTCAAAGTCTGAAACATTAAGTGATCAGGAAAATAGGGAAGCGGAGAAACCAACGAAACAGAACGACGATCTTGCCCAGCCAGAAGATGAGCCTGGTGTTATACAGGTGCTTTCTGATGATGAATTGATAGAATTGATTTCGGAGGAAAACGATAGCGATGAAATTGAGAACGAAGATGATTTTTTAGAAGAAGACGTATCGGACAGTTAATCTATATGTCTCGTGAAATCTTACGATAGCTAACTAATTCCCAATCATAGTCTCATCAATCAGTTCTCTGAAATAAGCCAACAAGTTCCTAAGTAAAACAGGCCTAGCAAGCATTATGAGGATTCCCTCTGTCATAAACAGCTGCGGAATTCCCAAGTCTTTCGTTTGAAACAAACGTAGAAGAATTACGCGAGCGAGAATAAGTTCGGGGATTCCATTTCCCGCTTTTTACCTGTTACGTTCCTGGACGACTTAAACAATGGACGGCACGTCTTTAGCATCAGTATTACAAAAC